>Ga0075428_100003873_pt1 | contig 16445 bp, 11 predicted proteins | sample RhiMetdeltSRZDD2_FD_75291 | JGI IMG/M metagenome (GOLD analysis project Ga0075428, IMG submission 75291) | Populus rhizosphere microbial communities from Tennessee, USA - Rhizosphere MetaG P. deltoides SRZDD2 | ecosystem: Host-associated > Plants > Roots > Rhizosphere > Soil | place: USA... | reverse complement strand
ATGAGAAAACGCATCCTGCTGTGTACGGTGCTCGCCTGTGTGGTGACTGCCACGAACGCTTCGGCCCAGGTGATCACGAACCTGATCAAGCGGGTCGGCATCGGAGGATCGGTCGGAACGTTCTTCACGTCTGACGATAACGTGAACACGGCCCTGGGGGTCGGCGTCAACGTCGGCCTGACGCCCAAGCCCGGGCTCGGCGCGACGCTTGGCTTGGGATGGTACCAGACCGATCTCACATTGTCAGGAGTCTCCGGCGACGTGGAAGTTGGACGTCTTCGCGTCCGTCCGATCATGGCCGGCATTGGTTACACCTGGATGAAGGACCGACTCGCCACGAGCGTGTCGATCGGCGCGGGCATCAGCTTCAACTCGATCAAGCTGAATGATCAGTACCGGACGTTCTTCGGCCCTGGTACCGAGGTCCGCGTTGACGCGAGCAACAGCTTTGTGGTCAGGCCCCAATTCAGGGTCGAATACGCCGTCGCCAAAAAGGTCGGCGTCTATTCGAGCGTGGGTTACTTCTTCAACAAGTTCGACAACGTGATCGAGACGCCGATCGGCCGGTTCGAGAACGAGTGGGACGCGAGCAGCTTCAACATCTCCGTCGGAGCAAGGGTCTACCCGTTCAAATAACGACTACGGGCTACGGGCTACGAACCAAGAACCAAGGACGAAGGACCACGTTAGTCGTGCCGCAGCGCGACGAGCGGATCCATGAGAGCAGCCCGGCGTCCGGGCACGAATGCGGCGGCGACGCCCACGAGTGCGGTCACCGCAGCGATCGTCAGCAGCGCCAGCGGGTCGATGCTCGGACGATACACCGTGAGGTTGCCGATCCCGATGTCTGCGGATCCGGATCCGGCGCGCATCACGAGTATCAACAGGACGAGAAGCACGAGACCGATGCCCGTGCCTACGCCGATCAACCCCGCCACTCCTTGTGCAATGCTCCAGACAACCTGCTGACTGCGGGCGCCGAGCGCCATGCGGATGCCAATCTCACGCGATCGTCTCGCGACGGCGAAGGCGACCACCGCATAGAGACCGATGCTGGCCAGCACCAGACCGAGTCCGCCGAGGGCGCCGAACAGCGTGGCGATTCCCTTCGGTGCCGCCTGCGCGTTCTCCAGTTTCTGCGCCATCGTCTGCGCCGTCACCACCGGCAGCGTCACGTCCACGGCGCGCAGTTCACGCTGCATCGCCGCGACAAGGCTTGCGGCATCACCCGACGTCCGCGCCATGACCGTCGTCGGCTGCGCGCCAGTCTGGGTGTACGAGTTGTAGAACGGCGGCCCGATCGGATCGAGGACGTCGTCCTCGAAGTCGCCCGTGCCCGTGTCGCGCACGACGCCGATCACCTCGGTCCAGGAGTTCGGATTGTTCTGTATCCGGAATCGCCGGCCGACGGCGTCCACCGACCCAAAGTACAGCCGCGCCATTCGATCGGTGATCACCGCTACGTGCGGCGTGTCGGCGCGGTCCCGCGCGTCGAACACGCGGCCGTACAGCAGCGGAATGCGCAGTGTGTCGAAGAAGCCGGGTCCCGCGGCGAACACGACAGCTTCCACACCCTTTTGATCCGACGCACCATCCACGACGATCTGCACGCTATTGGGCCCCATCGGCAGACCGCGCAACAGCGCAGCGGATTGGACGCCTGGAACAGCCTGGATCCGGCGCAGGAGATCGTCGTACACCCTCCGTGCGTCGGCGTCCGAGTAGCTGGCGAACCGTAAATCGGTCTCGAGCATCGCCACGCCATCAACGGCATAACCGATGCGCAGCGCTCTCGCCGCTGCGGTCATCTGGAGAAAGATGCTCGTGCCGCCGAGCAGCAGCACCGAGATCGCCACCTGAAAGACGATGAGCGCGTTCTTCAAAGTGAGCCGCCTATGATCGATCGGCTGCAGCCCCTCGTCTCGGAGCGTCTGCACGAGGTCAACCCTCGTGGCCTTGAGCGCCGGCGCCAGACCGAACACCACGCCCGTGACCAGCGACACGGCGATCGCAAAGGCGAGCACACGGTAGTCCACCGTGAAATCCAGTCTGAATGGGAGGTCGATCTGTTGCAGCGCGCGCATGCCCCACGACGCTACGATGCAGCCGGCGATGCCGCCCGCCAGTGAGAGCAGCACGCTCTCGCTCAGCAGGTGCCGGACCAGTTGACGCCGCGTCGCACCCATCGCCAGACGCACTGAGACTTCTTTTGCGCGCGTCGCGCCACGGACGAGCAGCAGCGTCGCCAGGTTGCTGCATGCAATAGCGAGGACGAGTCCGACGACGACGAGGACCAGCGAGGCGATCGCCATCAAGGGCTTGTCCGCCTGCGGATGGATGCGCACGTCCGTCGAGGGAACGACCGTCATGCCGGGGCCGAGCGAAAATTCACCCTCGATGCGAAACGCTTCCGGGTTCTCGGCGGCGAGCCGTCGGCCAAGGACGTCCATCGCCGCTTTGGCCTGCGACACGGTGACGCCATCTCGAAGACGGGCCTTCACGAACAGGGGCACGAAGATCGTGGGAACGTCGCGCGGAGCGAAGCCTGGGAAAATCGAAGGGACTGCGGTGATCGGCAGCCAGAAATCCGTGCCGAGACCGACGTCCAGTGTGCCGCGGTGATTGGCCGGACCGATCCCGATGATCGTCACCGGCCTACCTTCAATTTTGATCACACGTCCGACGAGGGACGGGTCGGCGCGGAACAATCTGGTCCACGCCTGATACCCGACGACGGCGACGAGCGGCGCCCCGGGCCGCTCCTCTGACTGGTCGAACCAGCGGCCGAGCGACGGCCGGAGTCCCAGGACATCGAGATATGTCGCCGTCGCGAACTCGACGACCCCATCGCGGACGGCGCCCTCGTGGAGATAGCGGCCGGGGTTCGGGATGCTGCCAGCCATCGTCGACGCGAAGACGTCGGGGTACTCCGCGATCTCCTTGTAGGCGGCGTACGAGGTGACGACGAGCGGCCGGCCCGTGCGGTCATTCTGATAGATGTTGACGAGGCGATCCGGATCGGCAAACGCTTGCTTGCGAAACAGCACCGCGTTCACGACGCTGAAGATGGCGGTGTTGGCGCCGATGGCGAGGCCGAGGATCAGTACCGCCGCAGTGGTGAATCGCCAATCGCGCACCAGGCGACGGAGACCTTGCCGGGTGTCGCGCACGAGCGCGTCCCAGGCGCCAGTACCACGCGCGTCTCGGGCCGCTTCCTTGATCTGCTCAACGCCGCCGAACGCCCTGAGTGCCTGCAGGCGCGCCTGCTCGTGCGACAGGCCGGTTGCCTCCAGCCGCTCGATCTCACGATCGAGATGAAGCTGCAGTTCTTCGTCGAGATCGGATTCGCGTCGATCGCGGAAGAGGATCGAACGCAGCCGGCTTTGCAGGATGTGAAACAGGCGCACGCTACGTTCTCTGCAGTACGAGGTTGACGCCCGCCGACAGCCGCTCCCATTTCGCGACCTCGGCCTCGAGTTGTTTACGGCCGGCCTTGGTCAGCGAGTAGAAGCGCGCACGGCGATTGTTCTCCGACGTGCCCCAGTCGGCCGTGATCCACCCCTGGTGCTCGAGGCGGTGCAGCGCGGGATAGAGCGAGCCCTGCGCGACCCGCAGCTGTTCATCCGAAATCTGCTGAATGCGTTGGGCGATCGCCCAGCCGTGCATCGGTTCGAGAGCGATCGTGCGCAGGATCAACAGGTCGAGGGTGCCTTGCAGGACGTCGGTCTGGTCGCTCATTCTCGCTCTTGTAGATTAGCCAAGGGAGAAGACGGCTGCGGGCAGGGAAAGGTTCACAGTCAGGCCGCTACGGCGCGGACAGGGAGTCTGGCTGGTCCGTGGCCAATGGTTGTCATCCACGGCTCTGCATCACCGGTCGCCTCGAAGCGCTGAATCTTCGGCAGCATGGCTCCGAGCATCGCGTCGGCTTCGAGCTGAGCGAGTGTCCGTCCGACGCACATGTGTACGCCGGCGCCCCAGCCGACCTGGCCGCGGACATCGCGGCTGATATCAAATCGGTCGGGGTCGGCCCACTTGCGCGGGTCGCGGTTGGCGGCCGCGAATAACAGGCCGCACCGCGTGCCTGTTGGAAGGACATATCCCTCGATCTCCACATCGCGCGTTGTGATCCGTCCGGCCATGCGTGACGGCGAATCCCACCTGAGGCTCTCGTCGAACGCGATTCGAGTCATCGATGGGTTCTGTCGCAACGTCTGATACTGGTCGGGGAACTCGCAGAAGGCGCGTATCGCGGTGCCGAGCGTCATGACGGTGGTGTCGGCAGCGGCGGAGAGCAGTATCTGGACCAGCAGCTTGGCCTCGGCGTGCGTGATGTCGCCGTGATCTGCCGCATCGAACATCGCCATCCCGAGCCCGTCCGGGTCGAGGTTTTCCCGATTGCAGCACTCTTCGACCCACGCCAGCACTGGCTCGCTGCCGACCATCGCCTCCTGGAACAACTCGTTCATCGGACCCATCGTTGCCCACACCATGTGACCGAACGCTTCCATGTGTTCGCGACCAGGCACGGGAAGTCCGAGCAGGTCGGGCAGCACTTTGTAGACGAACGGGCGGCAGATCGCCGCGACCGCATCGAAGTCGCCTCCGGAGCTGAGCACGCGTTCGACGACGAGCGCGGCTTCCTTGGCGAACGCCTGGCCCATTCGATTGAGTGCCTTCGGCGAGAGGGCGTTCGCAATCACGACGCGGACCTCAGTGTGTCGAGGCGGGTCGTCGGTGAGAAGAATCTCCGGCCTGACAGACGCGGGATCGTGCCACGGCCGCGATCGACTCGAGAACGAGCGCCAGTCGGACAGGGCGGTGGATACGTGACTGAAGCGCCCGATGACCACGATATCTTCGCGGGCGAGGCGGACGACTGGGGCGAGCTCGCGCACGCGATCGTCTACGGCTCGCGCGTGGCGGACCGAGTCGGCGTTGAAGATATCTGTGTCAAGAGTCGGGATCGCGGTTGCCACAGTCGCCTCTGACGTTGGGTGAGTGTAAGCTTTCGAATCTCACATGGCTACTTCGACAACGACGATACCGGCGACCAGGACGTCCGCGTTGCAGCGACGCCCGATCTACATCGGCGCCAGTCTTTTGATGGGGCTGATCGCGGTGGTCGGCTTCTGGCCGACCTATTTCGGTCCGCTCGTGACCGGCTCGATCGCTCAGCCGCTGCTCATTCACATTCATGCGACGGTGTTCACTGGCTGGCTCGTCCTGTTCCTGACCCAGGCGGTCCTTGCTGCAACGAAACAGGTGACGTGGCACCTGCGACTCGGGAAGATCGGCATCGGCTACGGCGCGCTGCTGGTCGTCGTCGGATTGATCACAGGCGCGCTGCGATCGTCGAGGCTGCCATTGGGCGGGCCAGCGGAAGACTTGCTGTTTGCTGCGACCGCCGACATGGTCGTGTTCTCAGGCTTTTTTGCGGCAGCCATCGTGTACCGACGCGAACCGCAGGTCCACAAGCGGCTGATGATGGTTGCCGCCAACATGCTCCTCATTGCCGCCGTCGCGCGGATGAAATTCATTCCGCCGCCGCCGGCCGGCCTTCCGCTGTTCTTCGCGATCTGGTTTCTGCCGCTGATTGCGGCGATGGCCTACGACTGGTGGAGCCAGCGCCGCGTACACGCTGTCTACTGGATTGGTCTCACCGCATTCGTTGTCCGCATCCTGGCAGTCGCGATCCACAACACCGAAGCGTGGCGCGCCTTCACGCGGGCGGTCGTCGGTCTGGTCGCCTAGCGCTCTCACGCGCCTACGGCAGCGCGAACACGTGCAGCGATTCGAGCGTCAGACGCGAGTCATTCGATCACGTTGCGGCGCATCACCGTCAGGTCGATCGTCGTTGCTACCGCGAGTCCGGACGGCCGAGGCACCATCGTTCCCGCAGCGGGATTCTGAGCGATCACGATCCAGAACTGATCGTTTCCCGACGGCACGGGGGTGTTGTCCGGCGTTCTCACCGTGCCGAGACGAAACGGCTCGAACAAACCCGCAGCCCCGCCCTTGAGGGTCTGCTTGACGTCAGCGAGCGTTCGCTTCACATAGTTAGGCACTTGGATCCGCGGCACCGGAACCGCGACCCTTAGTGTCACCGGGCAATTCGGGGCGAGGCGTGTTTGAGGACGCGGCTCGACGCGAGCGATGGCCCCGCTCGGTACGCTGTCCGTCTCTTCCCTGGGTCCCATTCGCACCAATAAGCGCGCGGCGAGGATCTGCCTTTCTGCGATCGCTTGCGGCTGCTGACGGACGTCAGGCACGATCGCAGGGTTTGGTCCGACTGAGGCGATCCAGATATCGATCGGGCTGCTCTCCAACGCCTTCGTGCCCCGCTCGGGCTTCTGGTTGACGACTTCGCCAAGGGATTCGCAACGCGGCGTCTCCTCAACGTTGCCAACGGTGAACCGGGCGCGGACGATGTCGCGAAGCGCCTCGTCGCGCTTCGAGCCCGTCAACCGCGGCACGTTAAGGAGCTGCGGCGCCGTCAGGGCTGCGAGCTCGACCGATGACGACAATGGCGGGTCGTTGTGCCTGACGGTGAGCTGCCCGCTCGCGCGCGCGCGGCCCTTGAAGCGTACGAACATCGCGCACGACTTCTGCGGCTCCACCAGCCCCGGCTTCGTGCAGGCGTCTGCCCGGACGTCGAAGTCCTTCGTGTTGTCGATGGCAACGCCATCGATGCGAAGAGGCGCGGACCCGCGATTTTGAACGACGAGGGAGACCTGGTCGTCTGTCTTGTCGAACTCGATGCGTGACCGGGAGAGCACCGCGTCTGGTGCCTTCGCCGTGGCGATGCCTGTGAGCTCAGTACGCGCCAACGGCCCTTTGCTGGTCTCGGCGACGAGACTCGTCAGATGTGATCCCTCCTGCGGCGGCGTGAAGTTCACCTTGATGGCGCATGTGGTCTGCGGCTCGCTCAAAACGCAGCCCCCCAGCGGCAAGGCGAATGCTGGCAGTGTGCGCTCGAAGCGCAGTTGTACCGGCCCGATGGTAGTCTCGCCGGTGTTTCTCAGCACGACGTCGACGACGGTGGTGTCGCCGACGAGTGCCTTCGCGTCGTACGTGTCGAGGTCGAAGCTGGCTCGGACGAGCGGCTCGACCTTGGGGGTCTGTGGTGCCGACGTCGGCGGGGCCTTCGGCGGTGTTGCTACCGGTCCAGGCTTCGGCGGAGTCGTTGTCGGCGGCGTTGTTGCGGGCGGCGGATCACGTGGCGCATCTGGCTGGTCTACCGGTGGCCGGGGAGCTGCGTCCGCGAGTCGTTCTGTCGCGCCCGTGCCCACCAGCTCGACGCGCGGCCCAGTCTCGTTCTGCTGCAGCGTGCCGCTGAAATCGCCCACTGCTGCCGGGTGAAAGTCGACGTAAATCAGGCATCTGGCACCAGGAGGTATCTGACCGGCCGGACAATCCGTGCGCGTCACGCCAAAACTGGTCGGATTCGACAGCGTCAGTCTCGCGACCTCGACGACTGTTGTTCCCCGGTTGATCAGCGTCACGGCCAGCGCGTCGCTCGCGGAGCCGGCAGGCTGTGCTGCGAATACGAGGCGCGCTGGCGTCATCTCGAGCGCCGACTGCAGGCGACCGAAGTCGTCGAGAAGAAGGGCGATGACGATCGCAACAGCGCCGACCCCACCGGCGCGAGAGGAGTCACGCCGCCAGTTGCGGCGTCCGCCAGACACCTTCACGTCGAGCGAGTGGGCGTGCATATCAGCCACCGCTTGTGTCCTGACGTGCGCTACACCTCGTCCCGGCGCAGGCGCCGCATCGTGCCTTCTTCGAGGGTCAGCGTCCCGCTGATTTGCACTGGCGGGTCGCTCACGACCGGTGCATCCGGGGCTCCTAGCGTGCCGGAGAACTTGGCGACCTGCTCGGCCCCACCCATCAGGATGAGCGCGCTCAAGAAGGTGTCGAGCGATCCCGCTTCAAAGCCGAGCTGCTTCAGGAATCCGTGCTGGACGAACGTCAGGATCGTCACGCTGAAGACTGCAGCCAGCACGTAATACGCCGTCTTCTGGCGCCGCCTCGCTTCGAGTTTCTGCGCAGCGTCTTCAAACAGGGCGGGGTCCGGAAATCGCTTCCGCCAGCGCCTGGAGTTCGAGAGGGCGAACAGCAGGAAGGAGACGACTCGATCGATGGCGAACGCGAGCAGTAGCACGAGGGCGACGACAGACGGTCCTCCCATAAGTCACCTCTGAGCGGAGAAAGGCCCCTACGTGAGTGAACGACGAAACAGCCGCCAGCGAACGCCGCCGCGTGATCGATGTCGGCCGGCGCGACGGTCACAAATGGGTCGCAAGGACTCGATAGCGTGGCGGAGCACAATGAATGCACACGCACGAGTTGGAGGTGCTTGGAATAGGACCGCCAACTAGCGGTCGCATGTGAGTTAGCATTACCTCTACATGGACTCCGTCCTGTACTAGCGCGCTCGGCGCGCGCGCCGACCGCTTCCGCGGTCTCGTTCTGTTTTCTCCTCAATACAACACCGTTGCACGTGTGCCTTGGGAGGGCGTTCGCTCGCTCGCTCCGCGCCCGTGCGTCAGAGGGCAGAGACATGACACAGGACAGGATGGCTACGCTGTTTTTCGAAATGTTCACCGGGCTGCCGCGGCAGGGACCAGGCGACGCCACGAGCACGTTGCGTGCGCTTTCGCTCGTGCCGGGAGTCGGGGCGCAGACACGGGTGCTCATTCCAGGGTGCGGTACCGGGCTCGAGGCGCGACTGATCGCGCAGCACGCTCGGGCTCGGATTCTGGCGATCGACAACCATCCACCGTACGTGGAGGAGTTCAATCGTGAGGCCGAGGCGCTCGGGTATGCAGACCGGGTCGAGGCGCGTGTCGGTGATATGCACCGGCTCGAGTTTCTATCCGGTTCGTTCGATCTCGTGTGGTGCGAGGGCGCCATCTACGTGGTCGGCTTCGACACCGGGCTGCGTGAGTGGCGCCACCTGCTCGCGCCCGGCGGGCACCTTGCGCTGACCGAGGTGTGCTGGACAACGCCTGACCCTCCGCCCGAATGCCTGGCGTTCTGGACGCAGGAGTACCCGGCCATCCGCGACGTACGCTCGCGGCTCCGCGTGATCGCGGAGTGCGGTTACGAGCTCGTCGCGCATTTCCCTCTGCCGGCATCGGCCTGGTGGGATGACTACTACGGTCCGCTGCAACAGCACATTCTGCAGTTTCGTCACCGCCACGAAGGGGAGACAGACGCGCAGCAGCTCGCCGACTCCGTGCAGCGCGAGATCGACGTGTGGAAGCAGTACTCCGACTTCTACGCGTACGAGTTCTTCGTGATGCGTCGGACCTGACTGATCGTGGTCTACGGCGTGCCATCGGTAGCGCATGGCGTTCGGCTCTTGTGCCCTGCGCGATTGTGCTCGAGCGCCCGATAAATGCCTCGACCACGTCGTCAAGAGCCAACGCCGAGATGGAGTCAAGCCCGTCCGTGGGGACCCTGATTTGGAAAACAAGAGGCAACACGTCTGTAACGGCCGTCCCGGCAAGCAAACTGAGCCGTCTCGAGGCCGCGCGGGATGAGGCGGTATTTCAACGTCTCGCGCCGAGCCCGAGCTGGCCCGAAATGTGGTTGAGATCCGATTGTGATTTTTAGGGGCGTGAACATGAATATGTTTCAGAAGTTATGCGCAATCGTGACGATGGCAGCTCTGCTGACTCTCGGCCTGCAGGGATGCGCGAGCCGGACCGCTAAGGGAGCGGCGATCGGTGCGGCCGGCGGTGCAGCTGCCGGCGCGCTCATCGGCAAGGCTGCGGGATCGACGGCGAAAGGCGCCATCATCGGTGCCGCCGCTGGCGGCGCCGCCGGCGCGCTCATCGGACGGGAGATGGACCAGCAGGCGGAGGAGCTCGCCAAGAGCCTCCCCAACGCGAAGGTCGAACGCGTCGGCGAGGGGATCCTGGTGACCTTCGATAGCGGAATCCTCTTCGACGTCGACTCCGACGGCCTGCGGCCAGCGGCGCGGCAGAATCTACAGAATCTCGCCAATAGCCTGCAGAAGTATCGTCGTACCAATGTGCTGCTGGTCGGGCACACCGACGCGACCGGCTCCGACTCCTACAATCAGGGCCTTTCGGAGCGGCGGGCGTCCGCTGCGGCGTCGTTTCTCGCCTCGCAGGGCCTCAGCAGTCCTCGCGTGGAGACGGCCGGCCGTGGGGAAATCGAGCCCGTGGCCGCAAATGACAGCGAACGCGGCCGGCAGCAGAACCGGCGCGTCGAGGTCGCCATTTTCGCCAACAAGCAATATCGGGACGAGGCGGCCAAGCGAAGCTGACCGCTGCGGCAGCGCCCTTGGACTTCGCTCAGGGCAAGGCGAACACGCGCAGCGACTCGTTGTTGCCCTGTCCGTTTGCCGCGGCCGTGACGGCGACATACTGTTTGCCGTTACGGCCCATGTAGGTGATCGGGATCGCGGTGACGTTGTAATCGAAACGCGAGGACCACAGTTCCTTGCCGCTTCGCGAATCGAACGCGCGGAAGCGGCCGTCGCGTGTGGCGCCGATGAATACGAGTCCGCCCGCCGTGACCATCGGACCACCGTAGCCGGGAGAGCCGACGTTCCTCTGGCCTTCAGGCATCGCGTCGTTCACGCCCAACGGCACGCGCCAGACGAACTCGCCGGTGGCGGCGTTCACCGCCATCAAGCTCGCCCACGGCGGACGGAAGCAGGGAAGTGTGCCCAGCGATCGGCCGTCGGCATCGCGTGCATCGGCGCTGAGCGTGCCACCACTCTGATGGACGTACGGAAACTCTGTGTCCTTGGTGTTCTCGTTGTAGCGCGGGTTCGGCGCGATCCAGCCAGTTGATGGTTCGTCCTTCGAGTTCACGAAGATGTATCCGAGCTCGGGATCGATGGCGGTGCCACCCCAGTTCACGCCGCCAGTCATGCCTGGAAACGCGATCGAGGGCGGACCACCATTGGGCCGATAGTTCCATGGGGTGTACGGTCCATCATTGCGGAACTGCACCTTGTCCCACAACGCGCGGCACGCCTCGGCGTGAGCTGGCGTGGTGTCTTCAGCCGCGACGAGATCGTTCCTCGTCATGCTCACGCGAGCGAGCGGACCGGGCTTCTTCGGGATCGGCTGCGTTGGCGGATACCACTCGCCAGGCACGTCGGCCTTGGCCTGCGGACGTTCATCGACGCCGTGAATCGGTGTCCCGTTCTCGCGATTCAAGATGAACATGAAGGCCGACTTGCCGACCTGCGCGAGCGCAGGGATCGTCTTGCCGTCCTTCCTGATGTCGATCAAGCCTGGCGCGGGCGGGAGGTTGTAGTCCCAGATCTCATGGCGGATGTTCTGGAAGTGCCACTTCAACTTGCCAGTCAGTGCGTCGAGAGCGACCGTCGAATTGCTGAAGAGATTGTTGCCGGGGCGATCGCCGCCGTAATAGTTCATGCCCGGACCACTGACCGGCATGTAGACGATGCCGCGCTGCTCATCGACCGTCAGCGTGAACGACCAGACGTTGTTGCCGGTACGATCCTTCCAGCTGTCGTTGCCCCACGAGTCGTGACCGACTTCGCCGGGCCGCGGGATGGTGTGAAAGTCCCACACCTTCTTGCCGGTGCGCGCGTCGTAGGCGTGCACATCGCCTTTCTCTCCCTTGCTCGTCGTCAGATGCGGGCCGATGTGTCGCTCGCCGGGCCCGAAGAAGTTCGATCCCATGAGGATGACGTTTCGATAGATCACGGGGACGCCGGCGTATGGAATCTCCAGATCGAGAACACCGCCATCGGCGAAGTCACGAGCCAGGGCGCCGGTATCGGCGCGCAGCGCGATCAGCTTTCGTAAACTCGTGAAGAAGACGCGCGCCCCGAGCGATGTCGAGGGGTCGCCGGGCCAGTAGGCGAGGCCGCGGAACGAGGCAAGTCCTTCCGGCAGCTCGTAGCGCCAGATCTCTTTGCCGGTCTCGGGGTCGAGCGCGACCACGCGATTGCCCGATGGCAGATACATCACGCCGTTCACCACGATGGGCGTGACTTGCTGAAAGATTTCGAACGAGCTTGCCGGTTTGTCGATCGCGGGGACGAGTTTGCCCGGCTCTGGACGCAGGCGATACGACCACGCCGGCGCGAGTGTCGAGACGTTCGTCGTGTTGATCTGCGTCAGCGGCGAGTAGCGGGTGCCGGCGAGATCGCGGTTGTAGGTCGGCCAGTCTGCATCGGCGTTGCGCCGGTCATTGCGCTGCTGTGCGCCGATGAGCGTGACGAACGCGCCGAGTAGCGCGCACACGATCCCATTCACGATGACACCGCGTCTGATGCGCACGCCTCGAACTCCTTTGCCCGGGTCCATCTAGGAGAATAATCCGTCCGCGCCCTCGCTCCGTTCATATAATCCAACGGTTTGGCTATCACGCCTGGTACGCGCATCGGGGTGTACGAAGTCGTCGCTCAGATCGGCGAAGGCGGTATGGGCGCGGTCTACCGTGCCACTGACACGAACCTCGGCCGCCAGGTCGCGATCAAGGTGCTGCCGGACGCGTTTGCCGCGAACCCGGACCGCCTGGCCCGTTTCGAGCGAGAAGCAAAGACGCTGGCCTCGCTGAATCATCCACACATCGCTGCGATCTACGGGTTCGAGAAATCCGCGCACCAGCACGCCCTGGTCATGGAGCTCGTCGAGGGCGAGGACCTGTCGCAGAGGATTGCGCGAGGGGCGCTTCCCCTGGATGAAGCGTTGCCGATTGCCCAACAGATCGCGGAGGCGCTCGAAGAGGCGCACGAACACGGGATCATCCATCGTGATCTGAAGCCTGCGAACGTCAAGGTGCGCAATGACGGGACCGTCAAGGTGCTCGACTTCGGCTTGGCGAAGGCCATCGAGCCCGCAGGGAGTGTGTCGCCGAGCGCATCGCTGTCGCCGACGATCACCACACCCGCGATGACCCGGGCCGGGATGATCCTGGGCACCGCCGCGTACATGAGTCCCGAACAGGCGCGTGGGATCGATGTCGACAAGCGCACGGACCTGTGGGCGTTCGGTGTCGTGTTGTGGGAGATGCTCACCGGCACGCGACTCTTTGAGGGCGCGACGGTCTCCGATGCGCTCGCAGCCGTGCTGAGAGCCGAGCCTTCATGGGCTCGGTTGCCCGCCAGCACGCCCGCAGGGATCAGACGGCTGTTGCGGCGGTGCCTGGAGAAGGATCGCAAGCGGCGTCTCGATTCCGCGTCGGTTGCACGACTGGAGATCGAAGAGACGCTGACCGCAGTGCCAGCGATCGAAGGCGGAGCCGTGCCGGCCGGTCAGCCCCCCTCGGCCAGGAACACCGCCGCGCCCTGGATTGTCTCCTTGGTGATGGGACTCCTCGCCGTCGCCGCCGTGCTCTACGGCCTCGGCATCGGCGACCGCCGTGCTGGTCCACCCGTGAATGCCGTGCCGGTGGTGGTCCTGATGGACACGTCCGCGCCGCGAGGCGTCTACGATCCGCGAACCAGGCAAAACAGCGGCACCAACGCCGACGACATCAGCGACGCTCTGGGGAGTTTGCCGGTTGCGCTCCACAAGGAGACGTTGGGCGCGACATGGAACCGAGAGGATCAGATCGTCAAACAGAACCCCGATCTGGTCGTCATTCACCGCTCCGCCTTTACTCACGCGATGGTTCTCGAGTTCGAGCTTGGCTATTCCGCCGCAAGCGGGCCGAGCGGCGTCCCACCCACCACCACTGGCCCGCCGCCGTCTACGGAGTTTCTCCGCGATCACCTGTCATCCGCCGGCGTGGACAAGCTGGAAGCGTTCATCGGGTACGTCGGAGGAGCGAATCCGAGAACCCGCTTCCTCGTCTACTCCAGAGACTGGCCCGACGCGGCGCGTGTCGCATGGGAACAGAACCTGGTTCGACGATTTCCGACGATGAGGGACCGCGTGTCACCCATCCGTATCCAGATTCGGGACGGGACAGCCAGCTTCCGCGACCCGCAGACCATCGCGCAGATGACACAGGCCGTGCAATCCCTGCTCGGTCTCAAGGCCACTCCTTGACAGCCTAGGAGAGCAGCCGTTACTCTCTGTGACGTTCTAGGAGAGTGACCTCATGGCCACGACGACCGAACTCCTGCAGGGCACGCTGGACCTCCTGATTCTCAAAGCCGTCTCGCTGCGTCCTGAGCATGGCTACGGCATCCTCCTGCGCATCCAGCAGATCTCGGGCGATGCGTTGCAGATTCAGCAGGGCTCGTTGTACCCCGCGCTGTACCGCCTCGAGCATCAGGGCATGATCACCTCCGAGTGGGGCGAGTCCGACAACAAGCGGCGGGCAAAGTTTTACCGCCTGACCACGGCCGGCCGTCGCCGGCTTCGTGACGAAGCGGCCTATTGGAAGCGCTTTTCCGAAGCGATCGGTTTGGTGCTCGCCGCCGCGCCGGAGGACGTATGACCAGGTTCCCTCGTCTGCGGTCCTTTCTGTCAGCGCTCTTTCGCCGCCGCCGACTCGAAGCGGACATGGAGGCGGAATGGCGGGCGCATCTTGATGCGCACGTCGATGCGCTGGTGGCCTCGGGACTGTCGCGTGCGGACGCGACGCGTCGCGCGCGCACGGAATTCGGCGATCCCGCGCGTTGGAGGGAGCAGGCCCTCGAGGTGCGCGGTGTGGGATGGGTCACCGATCTCGCCGCCGATCTCCGGTACGGCCTTCGGCAGATGCAGCGTGCGCCGGTGTTCACGGCCACTGTGCTGGTGACGCTCGCCGCGGGCATCGGACTGAACACCGCGGTCTTCAGCGTCATCGATGCGGTCCTGGTCCGCTCCCTGTCCTATCCAGATCCGGAACGCATGCTGTGGGTCACTACAGTCGATCGCGACCAGGAGATGGTCAACTCACCCGACTTTCTCGCGTGGAAGGAACAGGCGAGCTCGTTCGACGGCCTTGTGGCATTCGACTTCAGCAACTACGCCATCTCCACCGCTGACAACGTTGTGGAGTCGCGAGTCGCCTGGGTGACCGAGGACTTCTGGGCTGTCTCCGGTGCCCGGCCCAGTCTGGGCCGTCTGCCGCTGAACGGTGAAGACGCCGTGCTTCTCTCGTATCCGTTTTTCGAACGTGCGTTTCACGCCGATCCGGCGCTAGCGGGACGTGCCGTCACGATCGGCGGACGCCAGGTCACAGTCGCCGGCGTACTCCCGCCTGGCTTTCGTCCGCAGCTGACCAAACCGTTTGTCTCGAACGGTCTTCAGGAGAGAGACGTCGACGCCTACCGCACGATGAGAGTCACGCCTCCGACGATGGCGGGCGGCATCACGCGAGTCCAGTTGTTCAGTGTCATCGGCAAGCTGAAAGCAGGCGTATCCATCGAACGCGCTCGAACGGACCTCGAGACGATTCGAAGCCGTACCAAGACCGCCAATCCGAATTTCCGGCTGCCTCCGACCCTGAGGGTGATGGCGCTCAAAGACACGATCGTTGGCAATGCGACTCGTCCGCTGATCGTTCTTCTTGTTGCAGCCGGCTTTGTGTTCTTGATTGCCTGCGCGAACGTCGCCCATCTGTTTCTCGTGCGCGCGTCGGTCAGGCGCCGCGAAGTGGCGATCCGGGCGGCGATCGGGGCAGGCCGCTGGAGGCTGTCGCGCCAGTTTTTCGTCGAGAGCGCACTCGTCGGAGCGGCCGGCGCCGTCGTGGGCCTCGTGGTTGCGCGGTGGAGTCTCGCAACGATCATTCGAATCCTGCCCTACGGCGTCCCGCGGCTGCAGGAGACGACGATCGACGGGCGCGCGCTCGCTTTCGCCACTGCCGCGGCGATCGTGGCAGCTCTTGTCTTCGGGATGGTTCCGATATGGTCGCTCTGGAAGGACGATGCGCGCGGCGTGTTGAAACAGGCACTGACCGGCGCGTTGCCGATGACTGGGAGGCTCCGTACAAAAGGGACTCTCGTCGCGCTCGAGTTCGCCTTGACCATCGTGTTGCTGATCGGCGCGGGCCTGCTGATCAAGAGTCTGTGGCGTCTCAACGCCCTCCCCGACGGCTTTTATCCGGATCGGATCGTCACGATGGATGTTCGGTTCTTCGGGCCGGCCTATCGGGACGAGGGCGCGCGGCGCGCACACGCGGCCGAGGCGCTTCGGCGCGTCTCGACCGTGCCGGGTGTTCGCGCCGCAGCCGTGACGACGAACGCAGACTCGCGCATCAGGCTGATGCGCGAGGGCGATCCGCTCCCACCGAGGCGGGACGATGAGCCGGCATTCGCAAACGTGACCGTGGCGTCGGCGGATCTGGCGCAGGTCATGGGGCTGCGCCCTGTCAGGGGACGGTGGCTGACCGACTTCGAGCCGTCGCCGGCGTGGGTCATCAACGAGACGTTCGCCCGCCGCCACTTCGGTGATTCGGACCCTGTCGGCGCCCGCTTTCGGGCTGGACCGGAATCGCTTGCTACTGTCGTGGGAGTCGTCGCCGACCGGAAGCTTCAGAGACTCGATGCGCCG
>Ga0075428_100003872_pt1 | contig 16446 bp, 18 predicted proteins | sample RhiMetdeltSRZDD2_FD_75291 | JGI IMG/M metagenome (GOLD analysis project Ga0075428, IMG submission 75291) | Populus rhizosphere microbial communities from Tennessee, USA - Rhizosphere MetaG P. deltoides SRZDD2 | ecosystem: Host-associated > Plants > Roots > Rhizosphere > Soil | place: USA... | reverse complement strand
TGAAAGCCAAGCGTGACAAACTGACCCGCCTTAAAGTCAGGAATCGGGCCATTATCCGGAGTGATGTGGAAGACGCCAAGGTCCTCCTTGATTATTTGGACGTATGATAGCTTGGCTTTGTTATCAACTACCATATACTTCTGAAGTTCACAAAACGGCAAATAAATACATTTTTAATTTTCAAGGTACCAGTAACTGATCAAATGGACAAAAATAGGCAAGTTTTATTTGATTCTGGCTCCAATCTAGTGTTGTATATATGGTAGACTGGCTCAAAGGTAAGGGTTTTGGAGGGTCTAACGAGATCGATCATCTTACCAAGACCATAAATGAGCAGAGCGACGATCAGAGGAAGATCATTACCCAGTTCAACAAGGCTATGAATGAATTTGCAACTGAGCGGTCGCTTGAAACTTGCCTTGATGCCCTTAACTTGTCGATGCAGCTTGCAAACATCAGAGGGAAGTTGGCAGAGTCGTACGAATACTATTCAAGACTGCTAGAACGCGAAATAACAAGGCTGAGCAGAACAAGACCACCACCATCCTAGTCCAATACAAAGATCGGCAGGAACAATTTCTCATCAAACAGCGCATATAGCCAACCTTCCATTTTGAGGCAGCAGTAGTGGAATATTCCTTGCTCCCATCAAATCTTTGAGAGCCACTCTTAGCTCTTCTATATCTTTATAGTAATGCATATGACACTAGTATATTAGCCTAGCCACAGGCATAGGTTTGTATTTTATTAGATGTCCAAAACGTCGTAAAGCACCGGTTCATGCAGACGAAGCAGGCTAATATCATATATAACTTCTATTATTGTGTGGAAATTATAAAAGTTGTTGCAGTCCATCACCTCTGCTACCTCCTTTTCTTCGTTTTAGGTTTCTGTGCCACTAGAGATTAAGGAACCTCTCTCCACTAATCAAATATTCTTTAACATTCCGTCCATACCTCCGGCTTATAGCCGTTTGACTCGAACAATTCTTCGCATTTCCTTCTCAGCTAATTTTCTATCCTATTCAACCCTCGTTCATGTCAGCAAAGAATGTCTTTGCCGCATGACGACCATCCATGTCAACTCATTCTCTACAGTAACGCTCTTGTTTTAAAGTTAATGATATACTATGCGGTTCCTTATAGTACCCAGTCTTTCTATCGTTATTTCGACCACATCTCCATCCTTTAGATATTTTGGCTCTTTCATTGACATTGCTACTCCAGCCGGTGTTCCTGTAGAAATGATATCCCCCGGCTCAAGCGTCATGGTCATGCTAAGTGTGGAAATTATCCGCCTAACTGGGATAACCATGTTTGAACTTGATGAGTTTTGCCGTGTTTCGCCATTAACCTTGGTTGTTATATGAAGGTTCTGAGGATCTGAGATCTCGTCCTTGGTCGTTATCCACGGTCCGCATGGAGCAAAAGTATCGATTCCCTTGCCTCGAGTAAACTGCTTGTCCTTGAACTGAATGTCCCTTGCAGAAACGTCATGCAGTATCATGTATCCAAAGACAGAATCAAGTGCTTTATCTTCTGGCACCTTCTTCGTCTCTTTGCCAAGGATAACTGCAAGCTCGGCTTCATAGTCAAGGCGAGTTACAAATGACGGGCAGATGATATCTTTGAACGGCTCGTTAAGAGCGGTCCTTGGCTTCATGAATATCACGGGCTCATCTGAAGGGGTGAGCCCTGCGTCACGCGCATGATCGTAATAGTTAAAGGCAAGACAGACTATCTTTGGAGGGTTTGGTATCGGCACCAAGAGCTCGACATCGCTCACTTTCTGATTGAATTTCAGCTTGGCCTTGTGGTGCTTGACCTCGTCAAGCCATCCTCTGAACACAAAGTCCTTGATGTTTAGGGGGACAGGTATGCCTGTCTGCTGCTGTATTTCCGACCTTGTGACAATGCTTTTTCCATCATCAGATATGATGCTGTATGTCTCCTTCACCTTGCTATCCCGGATTCTTGCTACCTTCATTGTCCATTTACCTGTGCGTCATTATTGCGACTTGATTACCGTCGATTCTGCAAAACCCGAATCTTACGAATTGAACCAGTGCGCCAGGATCAAGGTGGGACACAAAAGATTCTGCAAAACCTTGCGAAATTTCAAGGCTGTGGGTGTTGTACTCCTCCTCGCTCATGTAGAGTTCCTTGGGAATCATGACCTTGTAGTCAATTATATCATTCTTTGCAATCCACTGTATTTTCGGCGTGGATTGCCGGATCTCGTTACCACTAGTCTCAGCTGTTATTGTCAAGCGGGCATCATTCTTCCAATCTATGCTCGTTACCTTGACGTTATACAATTCAATGAGCCGAATTTCGTTCCCTACCTTTAGCCCTGCTGCGTCATCTTCAGAGATATAGAACCGGTCACCAACCTTCACCGTCCTCATCCCAAGGTTGGCATCAGTAGGATGGTTCTTGAGTACGACTTCCATTTCTGGACCGCCTCTGACATACATTTCGACAGGGTTTTTCACAAAGAACAGCCGCAGCGATATTGGATCTATTATCTTCCTGTTTAAAGCTTCTAGGCTTTCAAAAGGAGGCTTGGTTTCTGCAAGCGTAAGGCCAAGTGATAGCACAAATTTGCGTATCGCCTCGGGCACAAAGCCCCTCCTTTTAAGCGCAGCAAGAGTTGGAAGCCGCGGGTCATCCCAGCTTCTGATTGTGCCATTTTCTATAAGTGGCTTTATCTTTCGCTTTGAAACTGGAATTCCTTCAAACTCTAGTCTTGAAAATTCAATAAGGTATGGCTTTCTTAAACTGAGCCTATCAAGAATTGCAAAATAAAGCGCGTTGCGAAGCTCATATTCTTTTGTCCTCAAAGCATGCGTTACGCCATCGATGCTGTCTTCAATTGGCGCTGCAAAGTCATAGGTCGGCCAAACCCGTACTCTGTTAGCCAGCTTAGGGTGATCAGATTCTATTATCCTGAAAAGGGCTGGATCACGCATAGCAGTATTCTGGTCGGCCATGTCGCCCTTGAACCGCACGATGGCGTCATTCTGCTTGTATGAGCCACCGAATAATTTTCCAACCCTATCAAGCGCGGTTGCAGGATCGCGCCTGCACTCGCAGGCGATACCCCTTGCGCGGAGGTCGTGTATTATATCTTGGCTACAGGTGCATACGTATGCGCCACCCAACTCGATCAGATTTCTTCCATAATTATGCAAAAGCTCGATATCGTCTGAAGTATTCTTAATAATATCAGGCTTGACTCCAAGCCATTTCAACCCCTCAGCTATAGCGTCGTAATATTCCAACTTTTCGTTGAGCGGGTTTGTATCATCAAAGCGGAGAATCAGCTTGCCACCGTACATTCGGGCATACTCTTCGTCAATTATAGCTGCCTTTGCATGTCCAATATGGGGGTAGCCGTTTGGCTCCGGCGGAAATCGAGTAACCACCTTGCTCTGTACGGCTCCTTCAAGCGGAGGCAGTTGCTGTTGATGTTCTGCTATCTGCTTTTTTGCAGCCACCTTTCCCGGTGCAAGCTCTTCAAGAAGCGATTTTTGATCTGCAAGCGAAAGTGTGTTTATTTGCTGCACAATTGTCTTGATATCAAAGATAAGCGACTTTATTTGGCTACGCAGTTCTGGCTTCAAGCCGACAAACTTGGCGATCACTACGTCAGATTGTGCCTTGCCGCCATGCTCAACTGAATTTTTCAGTGCAATGATTTTGATGAATTTTTCAATATCCGGATCGATTGGCACGTATTACTACAAACTCCTGCCTACTACAAAATCTGCCGAGAACTGAAGAGCTCTTCTGGCATCAGAGTTACTGTAACCTTCAATTGACTTGACTGCTTCATGCAAGTACCTTCTTGCCTCATTCCTTACATCCTGTTCTATGCCAATATGAGAGATGATCCTGACAGCCTCCTTGATATCTTGGCTCAAGGCCTTCCCTCTTGTACCAAATACCCTCTTGATCTTTTCTGCGTCTTCTTTGTTGGCGTTTTTCAGAGCAAGTAGTATTGGATATGTCTTCTTGCCTTCTCGAATGTCATTGCCAGCGGTCTTGCCTGTCAGCTTAGGGTCGCCTATTACACCTATCAGATCATCTATCAACTGGAAAGCAATACCAATATTGCGGCCAAATGAAGAGAGGTTCCGGATGTCGCTAGCAGTGTGATTTGGAGATGACAGCGCACCAAGTGCGCACGATACTTCAAAGAGCGTAGCAGTCTTTTTGCCAATCATGTCAATGTAATGCTGCACACTTGGAAACATGGCGCTTGATGCCACTTCTACATCTATTGCCTGTCCCTCGCATATTTCCGTGCATGCAAATGAAAGATGTTCTACCATGTCAATTATCGACTTGTCTGGAATCCCGGCCTTTCTGCAGTTAAACGTCAACAGTTCAAACGCTTTTGAGAATAGAATGTCGCCGGCAAGAATTGCAAGGGGCATGCCATAGTATCTGTGCACAGTTGCAGTGCCGTGCCGTATTTCATCATTATCCATGATATCATCATGTACAAGCGTAAAGTTGTGAACAAGCTCAACTGCAGCGGCTGCAGGGAGAGCCCTCTCGGCGCTTCCCCCTAGCATTTCGCAGCCCTTGAGAACCATGAATGGCCGCAAGCGCTTGCCTCCTGTGCGGATATAATGTGACGAAGCCTGGTAAAGCTCTTTTGGCTTGCCCTCAACGAATGCAAGTATAAAGTTGTTCACGGTAGAAGCATAAGATTCCAGCTCGCTTTTGATGCTGTCTGCCTTCATGTACGGCTACTAACCTCATGTGCTAGCAGTCCTGTCAATATATATCTTGAGCTAGCAAGCGCAGCAATGTTTTTCGCTCCAACAAGGAACATGGTGCTCTTAAGCTCTGTAAGAATTGTATCGGCAAATGCAAACAGGCTTTCGCGTGACCGCGCAGCTGTTTGAAGAAATGGATATGCCATTGCGGCCATGCTGGCACCAAGCGCTACGCACTTTGCAACTTCGAGTCCATTGCGCAGACCGCCTGATGCAATCAGTGGCAATTTCACTGCTCGCCTGACCTCTATGAGGCTGGCAGCCGTCGGAATGCCCCAGTCCCAGAACATCTCACCAAGGTGCTTCTTCAGGTCATCTTTGAGAGACTCCGCCCGTAACTTTTCAACACCAGCCCAACTAGTGCCGCCAGCCCCAGCGATATTGATCGCGGAAACGTTGGCCATCTCCAGCTTTATGGCAACCTCCTTTGAAATCCCGGCGCCCACCTCCTTGACTATCAGAGGTATATCTATGGTCTTGGCAAGCTCTGAAATCTGTCCAAGAACTCCCTTATAGCGCGGCTCGCCCTCTGGCTGTATAAGCTCCTGCAGCGGGTTCAGGTGCACCACCAGCGCATTTGCCCCAATCATTTTTACGATTCTTTTAGCTTCATCTACCGTTAACCCCTTGGAAAGTTGCGCCCCACCTATGTTTGCAATTAAGAACGCATTTGGTGCATTCTTTCTTGCTATCGAATAGGTGGCAGCAAGCTCTTCACTTTTGAGTCCCGCCCTCTGACTCCCAAGCCCCATGCCAAAGCCATACTTTTCAGCGAGCTCACCCAGCCTGCCATTGATGACAGTTGCCTCGTCAGTGCCGCCAGTCATAGAATCGATTATAATCGGTGCCGAAAACCTTTTCCCAAGAAAAGTCATCGAAGTGTCAATATCATCATAGTCCACCTCAGGCAGCGCGTTATGCACTAGCCTGACGTATTCCAAGTATGTCGAAGTAGTTTTCGCCTGTACGTTCTTCTGAAGTGGGATGTCTATCCCTTCCTTTTTGCGCTGCTTGATTACCTCGATATCAGAGGAGTTGTCAAAAGTGTCTGGCAACTAGCTCTTCCTCCCCTTTACCACTGTGCCAACCTTTAGCGTACCTTCTGCTGCCTCAATAATGCGTTCGGGCACAAGTCCGTTTATCAACATTACATCCATTCCGTGTGATGCAATCTTAAATGCTTCTGTAACCTTTCTTTGCATTCCACCTGTTGCGTCGGTGCCTGATGCCTTGAAGAACTCAATCGATTTTCTCTTGTCTGCGACCTGCATCTTGTTTATAAGTTCCCTGCTTACGCTGTCTTTATATATGCCGTCGACATTGGTCGCAAAAATGATCCTTAACGGTCGCAGAACTCTTGCCAGAATCGTCATGAGTGCGTCGCCGGATAGGATTGAATATTTCGTACCTCCAACATGGACTATGTCGCCAAATGTTACTGGTATTACCTTTGACTGGGCCATAGCATAGATACGCTTTATCTTTGCTACAATTGGCTTAGGGCCTGTTGTAAGAGCCGATGGTGTCATGCCATATGGGTTAAGCCCTACCCTTATCAGGGAATTGACGATTATCTGATTTAGTGCGATCATTGACTCATGTACTACGGAGACTCCATGGACGTCGTAGTTGGCCGACTTGGTATGCATGTCATATTTTACCGACCAGTAGTGGCCAAAGGAACCACCGCCGTGTACAATGATGACAGGAACACCTAATTGTGTCAGAGCGCGCGAAATGCCATCTATCGCATCGATATTAGCTGTAAGCGGCTTTTCCTTAAAGGTAACAACAGAGCCGCCTAGTTTGATAAGAGTAAGTTTGTGCAACAACAAAAGGCATACTTTTTGAAGTGAATTTAAGTTTTAACATGCTTTTTCACTTCTTCATCCTACTACATAATAATAATAGTACTACTACCATTACTGAAATCAGATACATGGGAAAACTAGTTGCACTACTTTGGGCCACTCAAGCTCAGATAATTGACTCATTCCACAATTATGAGCATAGCCTATTGCAGAACTCTTTTCTTCAATCTTTATAGCAAGTATGTTGCATCGTTTTACAATAGCAAGCAACGAAGGACCAAGGATATTGTGGGAACAGCTGAAGAGCAAGAAGGTAAAGACAAACGATGGTCATGGTGTTGGGGAGATTAAAGAGATAGCACAAAACTATATACGCCTAGAAAAGGGAATAGTAAACAAAGACAAGTCATGGGTCCCAAAGTATCTAGTCGATGCCTATGACGGCAAAGTTCTCTGGCTCGTGATCAGTAACGACGATCTCGGAAGAGGGTATTCATACACAACTGAGCCAAATGCTGAGCAGTATACACACGACTTTAAAGCTTTCAGAGCAACACCTTATGGACAGAAGCAATCCAGCTTCCGGATTTCGAGCAGAACATACGCATGACAGATGAAAGAAAGTTCAATACAAGCATAGGCTCCGGCGATGAATACAAGAATATCCGACACCTAGAATAGTGATTCAAGTAGAATTAGAAATAGTAAAAATTAGAGCAAGGGGTTCAAACCGTTTTACTGGCTAGCACTTCGTCATATGGCGCCTAGCTAGTCCGGACACCATCAGAGATATCATCGAATTAGCAAGAATAAAAAGTCAATTATTTCAGCAAATTAGAGATTAGAATGCATCTTAGAGGAATGCAATATCTAACTTCTCAGCGTAATGGCAATTCGACTGTTTTATTATAAGCAAACAGTTCGCTCTATCTCTGAAGGCATTGTGATATCTTTACAAATAGAATGAAATCGATCCATCACTGTCAGCAAAAAATAGATAGATGGGTTTCAATCTGATGCTTTAACATAATCATAATCATATAGATAGCAAATCATAGTTATATGATATTATGATGTCAGTAGTTATTGTAGCGTAAAGTGTATATTATCGCCGCATGTCTAGACCCTGTTTGTTTCTGAAGAAGAATAAGGAGAAGACTAAGAGAGGCCTAGAGATGTTTTGATGACTGCACCGCAGCCGCCGTCTCTCCACCACGAACTTGAGCAGCAGCAGCCCCCGTCATCATGCTGTGCCAATTGCACCTCATGTATTAAGATTAGTTATGGGATACTTTGTCACCAATTGCCTCCATCTGAATGCAATGCCGCCATTTGAAACCAAAATTCTATTTAACATCACCCTAGTCTATCGAGATAAAAGGCATGAAGTATAGGAGCAGAATCGACATAATTAGCGTGATTCTAGATGCGGCAAATGGCGGCACTGATGGTCTTACGAAGACAGATAATGTATCAGGCATATCTCAGCCACGAGCAAATTAAAGAGTATCTGAGTGTTCTAATTGAAAGTGAATTGCTCAACTATGAAGTATATACTCGGAAATTCAAGACTACCGAAAAAGGTCTAAGGTTTCTTGACACCTATAATCAGATGAGCGATGTTATGAAGACAAACAACAACAACTATAGTGAAGTCCCATGAAAGAAAGAAGATTTTCTTCTGAAAACATCAGTTTTAGGTTACAAAAGGTTCACCTTAATCAATTGAGAGAGGAAGCTGTGCAAAAGCGGATTAGCCTAAACACCCTTGCAAATCAAATAATTGATTCTTATGTAAACTATAGCTCAAACCTTTCAAAAGCAAGACTACAATAGATACTCGCTAGCATTGAATGGATCAGGAGAGCAGACAGACACGCATGCGCACACTCACATTTACACGCCTGCATGTGATCCTGTACATACTACTACATCCATTAACATGGTTCCATAATGCCATTTAACGTCATGGTTCAACGTAGCACGAGGTATGAAGTATAGAAGTAGAACCGAGATAGTCCGCCAGATTCTAGAGATTGCAAATAAGGGTAATCATGGTGCTTTACGGACCAGGATTATGTACGGTGCATTTCTTAGCCTGGCTCAAATTAAAGAGTATTTGAGGCTTCTAACTGATAATGACTTGCTTCGCTATGACAGACAAACACACGCATTCAAGACTACCGAAAAAGGTCTAAGGTTTCTTGAAATCTACAATAAAATGAGCGATGTGACTGAGTCACAACAACAACATCACCTATGGTAAACCCGAAGAAGATGTACCTAATGCAGAAAATTGGTTTGATAATAGTGGGGTGGTGATGGTAACATTATGAAATGATTTGATGCGAAAATGGCTACTCCTGTGACAGGACGACAGGTGCGGCTGCTGACAATTATGCACACACTCTATGGCTAGGCTATCTACATTCAGAGACGCAAACAAACCTCCTACAAAAAACTGCTACCGAAGAAAGTAAAAAAAGAAGAATAAAAAGAATGTACTTGTCTCCGCAATAGAGAGGGCTGTATCATGCTACTGCTACTCTGCTACTTGTGCTCCTCCCACTGCTTCTTCCACGGCTGCTTCTCCTCCTATAAATACCCCACCAGAGTTCTCTCTCTTTTCAATGATTATCTTGCTAGGTTGAGTAACAATGATGCAAGGTGCAGACCCTGAGTTCGTATAGCTGAAAATAACATCTCTGCAATTTCGCTCTGTGATTTGTCTACGAGTTTGTTCCACAATTCTCTGAGGTATTTTTTGGCCTTGCTATCCCCCTCAACACGGTCTATATCTTGCTCCGTAACTTTTTTGTCTATTATCTCACGGGCAAGATTATCGAGGTCTTCTCTTCTTGGCTGATGACTCCCTGCGATATTGCAGCATAAATCGCACCCCTTATGTCTTCCACGTTGAGATGTTGGCACAACACTCGCCCTCTTATATACACGATAAGTATTCAATGCACTTTGAAACGCTTTAGCGTTAGGGTGTGCAGTATCGATTTCAAACTGTCCATCTATTAGTCTACTCAAAAAAGTTTCAACTTCAGAGGGGCCGCCTACAACAGAAGACATTCAGCTGGCTAGCTTTGAGAGAGATAGATTTAATCCTTCGGTAATTCTACGGCGTCGACGATGTGTCTATGTAGTTGAACACACTTGTCTTGAAGATTTTAGCTGCGTGACTATTTGGAGCAATGGATAATGGGACATATCAAGAAGTGCTGAAGAGGAGGGCCCATTCCTCGAGGTAAACTAGAAAAATAGAGGAGAGTTGAATAGCATATGAAAAACAACAACAATACTAAAAATATCACAGCAGCAGTAGCAATCGCTGCTGTTTTATTATTATTTATAATGATGATGTCAGCAGCACCACCAGCAAGAACAACAACAGCATCGGCTCAAATGACATTCGACGAATGGTGCGGCGCAATTTGTAATACACAAGAAGAATCTAGCCAAAACATGGAAAAAGTTGGGGAAGAGTTAGAAGCAGAGCAAACAGCAGAAGAAGAACAATTCGGCGGCGGAGAAGGAAATGTGCCAACTGTAGATGAGTTTGCGGATGAGGTACAAGCGAAAGGAGAATTTGATGACCAGAGAGAAGCAGAGGAACAAGCAGATAACGGAATAGAAGATCCAGAAAACACAGCATCAGTGAGACTTTTGCAATATGATCTAGCCCTTAAAACCGAATTGCTCAATCAGACCTTTACAAGGATGCTAAACAGCAGTGAGACGTCAGATATTGAAGAAGCCGAAGAAGAGATTGATAGCAATGGAGAAACAGCACAGCGCCAAATAATATCTTATATATTTGAAGAAGACAACCCAAGTGACGATATACGCATCTACACAGCAGCAGGCGAAACAGTAGAGAATTTAACAAGCGTTATTGCAACCAACAACATAAACACAACAGGCATTGAACTATTTGGAAATGGCCGCATGATAATCACTTGTGATGGCGCAAATAGCTTTGATGAAGCAGATGATACTAGAATCTATGCATCACACAATTACACTGTTATAAATGGCTACAGATATGCAAACAACACAATCTATGATTCAGCAGGCCAGGAAATCCTAAAAACAGGTATCCCAAGGTTGCAAAGTTCAACAGAGGCTGCAGCAGCACTGTGCTAATAATTGATGCAATGGATGCCTTGAGAGAGAGAAAGAACCTTATCTTTTTTCCAAGATTGTGTTATCCAACGTATCTAGCTGCTACTCTGATTCTCCTTCCTCTCCAGCAGCAGTCGTTGTTTCATCATTGGTAGAACTTATAGTACCATTAGTAGCAAGTCTTAACACAGGACCAAATGTCTGTCCTCCATCAGTACTTAATCTAGCTACTGGAGCATCACTTGTCTGATTTGTCTCCCACCACGTAACAGTTACATATGCACCTTCTGCTGCCAGCTCAACTCTCCACGAATCAGCTTCACTAGAATTGCTTAGTTTTATCTTGTCACTAAACGTCTGTCCTGCATCATTTGAAGCTCTAAACATTACTTCTTCATTACCATTTTCCGTATTGTTAGTCCACCAAGCAACGTAAATGTTATCTCCAGGCACAACAACGGGTGCTTTTGGGTCTGTTCTCCCCCCAAGACCTAGAATAACAAAAGCATCTGCTGATTGATTAGTTACGATTATTGTAGCAGAACCTGCAGTAACAACGTGGTTATTGCTGCCAGTGTGAGTAGGGTCGCTGCCACTGTTGCTATGGTGTTATCCTTCTTTTTGTTTTTGAGATGTATCATCCCACCCCAAGCACGAATACAGTAGATAAAAGAATTCGCTGTACTGCAGAGTGAGAGAAGAGCAAGAAAAAGAATGACAGTTGCAACCGTGCAAATTATTATCTTTCAGCAATTTTGTTTTTGATAAAATATGGTGCGTGCCAGCAATAACTCTCCTTCTGTTCTAAGCGGGATTCCGCTGAGCAGCCAACCTGAGCAGGTGCAGGGCCTTGTGCTCTATTTAGCCTTGCTCCACCCGGGTCGGCAGTTTCATTCCAGTATCAGAGACCTCAGGCTATTCACCATCATCGTGGCATTCTGACTGGATATCTTTTCTGTTCCGTTGCCAGCCGTCTCCGGCTAATTATCGCTAATTCGGGTGCCTGCAATGAGGGAGGAGTTTCCTCTCTTTCGAGTAACCCACCCACTGGCTCACACGCAGTATCAATGGACAGAATTGATATTAAAACCTAGGCGTTACTTACTAGTCTTCCTAAAGTAATTTAATTTCTTACCAGTTGAGGAAAGTACTCCTTTTCCAGCTCAACCACTTGCTCTTCTGTTTCTGCATCTGCATAGTCGTGTAGAAGGTTGGCATTGAGCTCAAGAAATGTGTGGCCCCACTTGAACTTGTCCATCATTTTTGCCGCAAGCTCCTTTTCATTCAAGATGTAGAGTGCGCCTGCAAGGGCCTCTACGCTCGATAGCTTGCCCAGCTTGGCATAGTTGGTTGGGTTTGCAGCCAGCATTGCGGGGAGCCTTCTCGCTATTCCCCGAGCAGCAAGGTGCTGATGCTTTAGCACCTCGTCTGCGCGCTCCCATGAACAGTCAATAGCGCATACAGAATCTGCCACTGTATGGTCGTGTCTCAAAACAAGAGCTTCTGAGAATGGGTTAAGCACAATAGTATTCCTCGAGATATACCTGACGGGCGCTGCTAAGCGGAACCTGACTAGCTTGGCTGCAGTACACTTGAACGGATCGTCTTGGTGGAGCATGTAGATTAGCGGCTTCATACTATTCATGTTTAGCCAAGATCATTAAAGTTTTTATTCGCTTGACTTTCACTTGTTGCGTGCCGCCAGCGATATCTACAATGCATTTTCCATTTGAGCTGAAAAAGGATCAGCTGGAGGCTGCCAAAGCATGGATTGACAAGGGCTGCCGTGGATCTGTCATCTTTAGCACCGGCACCGGCAAGACAGAGATCGCATTTGAGTGTGCAAGGTGGGCAGCTAAGCTGTCAGGACAGGATCGCTTTACAATATTGGTTCTAGTTCCAAGGATAGTGCTGATAGAGCAAAACGTTAGGCGTCTGCGGCGGTATGGCATTTCTGATGAACACATTGGCATGTACTACGGTGAGCACAAGGACATTAGAGAGATCACTATTAGCACATACCAGAGTGCCATCAATAATTACAACCTGATAAGGAGTGCTAACATGGTAGTACTTGACGAAGTCCATCTTGTCAGCGAAAGCGCAGTTGCATTTGACAGCATCTTTGATATTATAGTAGAAGATTCGAGCAAGGCGATTCTAGGACTCACTGCGACCATAAATGAAAAGGACCCAAAATATCAAACAATCCTAACTGTCGTTCCGCCTGTAAAGAAATACATGATCAAAGATGCAGTCACGGATGGCAGGCTGGCCAAGCCAATCGTCAAGCCAGTAGAAGTCAGCTTTACGTCGGAAGAGCAAAAACGTTATGATGAGGCAAGTTCAGCAATAAAGGATATCTCAAGAAAGCTTCAGGCATATGATCCGGTGAAGATGACCAAGATACTAATGCGTGGTGGGTCTCGGGCATCAATGGCAAAAATATGGTTTGCTAATGTGCGAAAACGCAAAGAATTGCTCAGTGCTACCAAACAGAAGCTACTCAAAGCAGCCGAGCTGATCAAGAAGCATACAGGCGAGCGCATCATGATCTTTAGTGAAACTATCGACTCAATTCAACAATTAAAAGCGATATTGGAAGCAAATGGAATACCAGCGCAAACAATACACAACGGAATCAAACCAAAGGAGAGGAAGGAGATCTTGGAAAGCTGGGGTAAAGATTATTTTCCATTACTGTCGGTGCACACCCTTGAAATTGGGTACGATGTACCGCAAGTTGGCATTGCAATAATTATTGCTAGCACATCTAATATGAACCAAGTCGCGCAAAGGATTGGACGGGTCGTAAGGAAAGTAGATGGAAAGGATCAGGCGCTTGTATACGTAGTATACGTTAGTGGCACCAAAGATGACAATGTGCTAAAGGTGGTCAAGGCGGCAGTTGAAAAGGAAGATCAGAGAACCGCAACTGTTAGTGTCCCAAAGGGCAAGAGGCCAACGCATGGTCAAAAGACTATCACAAAATTCTCATAGGTCTATGCTGGTAGACAACATTCCGCCCACGTGCTCAAAGTACGAATCGATGTCCATCTCGACTACCTTACCTGCATCTATATTTATGATGTATGTTATGTGTAGCCGGCCGTTTAGAATCTCATCTTCAGTCACAGGTGGATTCTTGTAATATTTATCACACAGTACTTTGACTTTTTTAATCTCACTTGGTCTTCTGTCTCGAGGCGGACGCCTGAACAGGGCCGGTATCGGAAGGATGCTAACAGGCGGAGTAGCCAAGACGAACTGATTTGCATGCTTGCTATAGCGCGCTATCTTGCTTGCAATCCTCGCAACATAGTAGGACAGCGGATCGAGCGCGTGCTCTGGCGGAATAAAGCCTGTCTCAATTTCAACAATGGCTGCGCCTTCCCCCTTTTCTGCATATACATCACAGATCAAAATGTCTGTCAGCTGCTTCTCCACGTCAACTTTATAGCCATAGCGGATCAGGTGCTTGGCGCATACAAGCTCCATCGCTGAATGATTTATCTTAACAAGGTTTCTCATGTAGAGCTCGACGAGTCTGTTCTTTACAAAGTTCATTCTCTCCACTACTTCTTCAGGTTCACCGGCTGACATTCTGCCAGAGAGCGATGTCACGTCTGCAACAAAGCGCTGTAAATCCAATTATCACAACAATATAGCCGAGTATAGTTTTAAAGGTGATGCTCAATTAGCAACATTAAAAATTCCCCAAGAGTCATGCTTATGTCATAATGTCACTCTCAGCAATCAATAAGATAACCATCCTTGGGTCTGGTATTATGGGCCACGGTATTGCTCAGGTATCTGCAATGGCCGGCTACAATGTAGCCTTGCGCGACATCGAGCAGTCTTTTCTTGACAAAGCAATGGAGAAAATAAAATGGTCGCTCAACAAGCTGGTTGAAAAACAGAAGCTGTCACAGACAGAGGCGGACAAGATCTTTGCTAGAATCACACCAGTAGTTGACATGAAGCAGGCTCTCAAAGGTACAGACCTGCTCATTGAAGCAGTGCCAGAGGACATGAACTTGAAAAGGAAGGTATATGCAGAGGTTGATAGCTTTGCAGAGAGCAGAACGCTTTATGCTTCAAACACAAGCACTCTTCCAATCACAGAAATGGCTGCACTGACTAGCAGGCCAGACCGGTTTATCGGCCTTCACTTTTTCAATCCACCACAGCTAATGCCCTTAGTAGAAGTGATACCTGGCGGCAAAACCAACCAAAGCATGATTGACATGACAACAGGTCTTGTGCAAAAGATGGGCAAGCAGCCAGTGCTCTGTAAAAAAGATGTCGCCGGCTTTATTGTTAACCGCATCTTTATACCGCTTGTTCACGAAGCTGTTTACTGCCAAGAAAGAGACAACGTTCCAATGACTACTATAGATTCGGCAGTCAAATTCAAGCTATCATTTCCAATGGGGATATTCGAGCTTGCCGATTATAGTGGCCTTGACGTGATACACAAAGCGACTGTAGAGATGTATTCTCGAGACAAGAAGGTCATCCGGCCCCATCCCAAGATAAAGCAGCTGTTTGATGAAAAGAATCTGGGCCAGAAGTCTGGCAAGGGCTTTTATGAATACAAGAGTGACAAGTACGAGCGTATAAACCTGACAGAGCAAGAGGCTGCAAAGTACAATCCAATTGCTCTGATCGGAGTAGCTGCTAACAATGCGGCGTGGCTTATTTCAAACGGTGTGTGCAGCAAGGAAGATTTGGAAAAGGCGCTCAAGCTTGGCATGGGGTTGAAAAAGGAGCTGTTCACCACAGTACAAGAATTTGGGGTCAAAAATATCGTTCGCAGTCTGCAAGACTTGGCTGCAAAATATGGGCCGTTCTATGGTCCTGATCCATACTTGGTCAACTATCAAGATTGATAGTTCTTCCGACTCATCTTGCTTTCACAGTAGTAGCAAGTATCATTTCTACTGCTGTCTTTGCATCTTTTGCAACAGTTATTGAGACCCTGTTGCGCTCATCTAAAAACTTACCCCCATAAATATCTGCCACGCCCCCGCTTCCCGATATCGCTACCATTGTCTTCTTAGTCATATAGCCTACACCTAGCTCAATGAGCGTTCCTACGCCGCCACCCACTGCAATTATTCCATCGGATGAAGATGCAACGACAAAATCTCTTGCGTAGCCAATGCCAGTGCATATCACGATGTCGCAATATTCATTTGCATACAAGAACTCCTCCTGCGGTATTATCCCAACTGTGGTACCGCCGTATTCTTTTGCTCCCTTGCATGCAGATTCCATTACGCCGCCAAGCCCTCCACAGATCAGCACTGCGCCAGCGCATGCAATTTCCTTGCCCACTTCATATGACATCTTGCTTGCAATGTCGGTGCATCTGTCCTTGTTGTAGCCAATCACAGCAATCTGTAGCTTGCGCACAGGCCTGAGCAATAATCATAGCCTGAATTATAGTTTTCGCAGATAAATGTTTTTACGACACAGATAATAAGAAAAAATCAAATTAAAAGTGAAACAAAAGTACCAGATATAAGCCTACATAGCCCATAATTCTACTTGCGTTGGTAATAATTGTGACAGATCGGCTTGTGTTGATTCCACTATAAAAGTTGCAGGTGATGTCGGAACGTCATTGATAGAACAGCATATAATGCTCCAAATTATGCCCTAAAAAACCTGTTCAGGCCAGTCCTCTGTAGAGAGGTGCAGTCAACT
>Ga0075428_100003871_pt1 | contig 16448 bp, 10 predicted proteins | sample RhiMetdeltSRZDD2_FD_75291 | JGI IMG/M metagenome (GOLD analysis project Ga0075428, IMG submission 75291) | Populus rhizosphere microbial communities from Tennessee, USA - Rhizosphere MetaG P. deltoides SRZDD2 | ecosystem: Host-associated > Plants > Roots > Rhizosphere > Soil | place: USA... | reverse complement strand
TCACTCGCGGCGATTGCCCTGGCGCGGTCGTGCTCGTACTGCATAACAACGAGGTCGTCTTCCGTAAGGCGTACGGGAATCGCGCCCTTCAGCCGGACAAAGTACCGATGACCGTGGACACGGTCTTCGACATGGCTTCCATCACCAAGCCCGTCGCGACCGCGACGTCGGCCTTCCTCCTGATCGAACAGGGCAAGCTGCGACTGTCGGAAAAGGTCTCGACCTACTGGCCGGAGTTTGCCGCGAACAAGAAGGACGCGGTCACGGTCGAGCACCTGCTCGTTCATACGAGCGGGCTGACCGCCGACAACGCGCTGGCCGACTACAAGGAGGGCAAGGCCGAAGCGCTCAAGAAGATCGCGGCATTGCCGGTCGAAGCTGAGCCCGGAACACGGTTCCGCTACAGCGACGTCGGATTCATTGTGCTCGGCGAATTGGTCGAGCGACTGAGCGGCATGCCCGAAGAGGAATTCTCTCGCAGGAACGTATTCGAACCTCTCGGAATGAGTCACACCGGCTACCGACCTGCCGGGGGGGTCAAATCGAAATGTGCCCCGACGGCTCAGCGCGACGGGAAATGGCTCGTCGGCGAGGTACACGATCCACGGGCATCCGCGATGGGCGGCGTCGCCGGACACGCCGGGCTCTTTGGCACGGCCGACGACCTGGGGCGCTACGCCCGCATGCTCTTGAACGGAGGGGACCTGGAGGGAAAACGAATCCTGAGCCCGCTCGGCGTGCGGCTCATGACGACGCCGATCCCAGTGCCCGGTGGAAAAAGGTCCCGAGGATGGGACGTCGATACGAGCTATAGCGCACCGCGCGGCGATCTGTTCCCTCGCGGCGACGGGTTCGGTCACACCGGCTTCACCGGGACATCCCTTTGGATCGACCCGTCGAGCCGCACCGCGGTCATCGTCCTGACCAACCGCGTGCACATCTCCGAAAAGGTCCAGGTCACCGGGCTGCGCAAAGACGTCGCCAACATCGTCGCCGGCGCAATCCAACTGTCCGACGCCCGCGGTGCGAAGTCAGAAAACAAGACGGTCCTGTGTGGCATCGATGTCTTGAAATCCGAGAAGTTCGAGCGACTGAAAGGCCGGAACGTTGGGCTGGTGACGAACCACAGCGGCCGCGACCGGCAAGGACGAGCCTCGATCGATGTCCTACACGGTGCCGAGGGATTGAAACTCGTCGCCCTGTTCAGTCCGGAACACGGAATTCGCGGCGAGTTGGACCAGTCGAACATCACCGACGCGGTAGACGCGAAGACCGGCCTGCCGGTCTACAGCTTGTATGGCAAGCGCCGCAAGCCCGATCAGGAGACCCTCAAGGGAATCGACACTCTCGTCTACGACATCCAGGACATCGGCTGTCGCTTTTACACCTACATCAGCACGCTCGGGCTCGTCCTGGAGGCGGCCGCGGAGCACAAGGTCAAGGTGGTCGTGCTCGATCGCCCGAACCCGATCGGCGGCGTCGCCATCGACGGGCCGCTGACCGATGCGGGCCGAGAATCGTTCATCGCCTACCACTCGCTCCCGATCCGCCACGGCATGACAGTCGGAGAGCTTGCGAGACTATTTGTCGCCGAGCGCAAGTTGGCGGTGGACCTGGACGTGGTGAAGTGCGAAGGTTGGAAGCGCGGAGACTTGTTCGACCGCACGAACCTGACCTGGGTGAACCCGTCGCCGAACATGCGCAACCTCACGGCCGCCCTGCTTTATCCCGGCATTGGCTTGTTGGAGACGACGAATCTCAGCGTCGGCCGCGGGACGGAGCGGCCGTTTGAGTGGATCGGCGCGCCGTGGCTCGACGGGGCGAAGTTGGCAGCCGCATTGAACGCCGCTGCGCTGTCGGGCGTACGATTTGTCCCGGTTGAACTGACGCCGTCGTCGAGCGTCCATGCCAAGAAGCCGTGCGGCGGAGTGCAGATCATCGTGGACGACTGGTCGAAATTCAATCCGGTGCGCACCGGCCTGACCGTAGCGGCCGCCCTGCGCGACCTATTCCCAGAACAGTGGGAGACCACGCGATACGATCGCCTGCTGGTCCACAAGGCCAGCTATGATGCATTCAAGGCCGGGAAGTCCGTGGCCGAAATTGAACGGGGGTGGGCGGCTGACCTAAAGGCTTTTCGGGCCCGACGCGCGCCGCACCTCTTGTACTCGGAGTGAGGATTGGAGTTAACCAGACTCGCATCGCAAACGGACCCGTCCATTCGGATGTCGCAGGTCAAACTGCCATTCATGTACTCCTGGGATGCGACGAGCCCGCCGCCGCGGATGGCAATTCGGTTGTGTGAACGGCGCACGGTGCGCGTCGCCGATTCCGAGTCGGATACCGCCGCCGAGCCGATCGACTTTAGCCGGGCCATGACTGGCCTTTGCGCGGACATTGTCGCTCGCACGCCGGACTTGGCGCACGTCGATTTGTCGCGAACCCTGGTTTCGATCACCGCGGCCCGGAACGGCCGCCGGCACGGTCTGCAGGCGCGCGTCACCCCGCTGCGATTCCGCGGCGGCGGATTGACGACTATTTACCGCGGACGGCCGTACCAGGTGCAGCGGGTGATCTTGGAAGGGCGCGAGATTCTCTACCTCGTCACGTTCGTTCTGCCGCGATTCCTCAACCGCGACTTCGACGACAAGCTGGTGACTGTGTTCCACGAACTGTTTCACATCAGTCCGGCGTTCGACGGCGACTTACGACGGCACAATGGCCGATATTGCGCCCACACCGCGAGTCAGAAGAAATACGACGCCCATATGGCGAAGCTGGCGAACGCGTACCTGCGAGACGGGGCCAACCCGGATTGCTACGCGTTTCTGCGGTACTCGTTTGCACAGCTTTGCCGCCGGCACGGAATGGTCACGGGATTACAACTGCCACGACCACAGCTAGTGCCCGTACCGCTCACGTCGCTCCGACCGGGGCCTTGGATCGCGCCATCGCCGAACAATTCGGCTGGATGACCGGCTTCAGGAGCGATCAAGCGAACGCGCAAGTCCTGGCCTGCGAGCGACAGCCAGAAGTGTCGGAATCTCCAGATCGTGGCTAATTGACCCGGAATTCGTGCGCCGCACCCACGTCAAGTGTTGGTCGATCAAGCCGGTCGGCGACGCAACCCATTCAATCCGATCAGCACGGGCACTGCGGCGAATAGGAGGATCCACGATGGCGGTTCCGGCACACCGGGGGCCGCAGGAACGGGCACACGCGTATCGGTGATGTTCCCATTCAGGTGCCCGTCCACTTGCCGGTGTGTCTGGCCCGTAAATGCGCCGTCGGTCGTCTCGCCGTATTGGGAAAGAGCCGAGAACGTCCCGAGGTCGAGGGGACCGGTTGCAATCGCGCCGGAGTACGTCCAGGTGAGATTGGCGATGCCCGCATCATCAACTGGGTTCAACCGTGCCGGGGTCGTCCCGGTCGGACTCGACGCGTAATCGAAGCCCACCGGTTGCGCCTGATGATTGGGCAACAGCCCGGCGAAGTCGAAGATCGTGAAGTAGTCCCCCGGCTGAAGCACCGCGCCGGACTGGAGTTGAATGGAATAGATGTACCGGAAGTCTGAGCCCTCCGGCGTCACGCTAACTTTAACCGGCAAGAGTCCGCCGGATGCTTCGCCCGCAATCATAAGACACAAAGCGAGCCCGATCCGCTTACCCATGCGTTCCCCCTCCTGGAGCGCAGCCAATCCGTGTCGAGGGCTCCCCCGCCCTCGTGTCGCCGGGCCACGGGATGGCAGTCCCGGCAAGTCGGCCCGAAGAGGGGGCTATGGTAAGCTAAACCGTCGCGGCAGGTCAACCGCGATTCGGAACGCGAGATGGGCCTGTGAATTGAGGCTATCTGCACAGGAATCCGCGACGTCAATCGGACTTGTTGATCATGTCAATCATTTGCCGGAACCGCGAATGGCCGTGCCGGTCGAAGCGGAACCGCAGTCGCGGCAGGTCCAACAGATCGGGTTCATTCGCTTCCTGCGGGTCCGGGTCGGCGCGCTCGATGCGGCCTTCCCAGACGATGTCCTTGAACTCCGCGTTGATTCGCTGTAGTGTCGCGTCCGAGATCGGACGGTTGAGGCGCACAACCAGGTCCTTGCGGACATAGCGCATGGAGTGGTAGACCCGGTAGAACCCGGTCACCTCCGTGACGGCATCGTCTACGGAATTCGTGATCCGGTACAGTGACGAATCAGGGGGCGAGATCAATCCGTTCCCCTTCAATTCCGTTTCGATGAACTCCGCCCACCGACTCCAATAGGTGCCGCCCGGCTGGTCCACCAGGACGACGGGAAACAGGTGACTCTTGCCGGTCTGAATCAGCGTCAACACCTCGAAGCCCTCGTCGAGCGTGCCGAATCCGCCGGGGAACAGGACGATTGCGTCGGTCTCCTTCACGAACATCAGCTTGCGGGTGAAGAAGTACCGCATCGTCATGAGCTTGTCGTTACCGGTCATGACGTGGTTCGCCGTCTGTTCGAAGGGCAGGAGAATGTTGAGCCCGATGCTGGAATCGCGGCCGGCGCCGACGTGCCCGGCCTCCATGATGCCGGCCCCGGCCCCGGTCACGATCATCCACCCGGCCTCGCGCATCTTGCGCCCGAACGCGACGGCGAGCTCGTAAGTCGCGTGGTCCGGCTTGGTCCGGGCCGAGCCGAAGACGGTGGCCTTGCGGATCCCCTTGTACCGGGCGAACACCTTGAAGCAGTGCCGCAGTTCTTTGAAGGCCGTGCAAAGCAGCTTCACATCCCCGCGAGTGGCCCCGTCCAGGATCAGCTTGTCGGCGGCTTCCTTGATCTCGCGGACAAAGTCCTCGATGGTTTGCGGGCGCTCGCGGCGGGGCTGGATGTTCTCAACGGGCATGCGGGAGAGTCCGTCTCGTGCGGAAAAGAAAGACCCGCCCGAAAGAGCGGGTCTGCGTCGCCGGCCGGGAGGTTAGTCCGCCCCTCCGAGGACCGCGAGGGCCTGGGCCCGGTTGTCGTAAATCGCCCAGAGCGTGTCCAGGGCAGTTTGCCGGAGCAACTCGCGAACTCGGTCCGACACCCCGGCCAGGACCAGTTCGCCATGATGCTTCTTCACGATGACGTGACACCGGAGCAGAAACGAGATGAACTCCGACGTGAAAAACTGGACCTTGGACAGGTCCACGATCACGTTCGACGGGGGGTTTGCCTTGAGCGGGGATAGGACCACCTGGGCCGCGGTCTCGATCGCGCTCGATGGCAAGTTCTCGATGGCCGCGGAGACGTCCACCACGGCCACTTCCCCGTGACGCCGAAACGACAGGTAGGGCTCCGTGCCGGCAGCAGGTTCAGATCGTGCACTCATGCGGGATTCCTGTGATGGCAAGAGGCAACACAGTACAAGGTAAGTCGCTCAGGCGGTTGAATCAAGGAACGTAGGCCCTGAGTTCGCAAGTCACGCGCTTAGTCCAGGCGGAACAACCGCCGAATGGCCTCGGACAGGGACGATCCATGGGTCTCGCGGGACGCCTCGCCCAGGGCCGCGATTGGTCCGTGGAGCAGCTTGTTTTGATACAGACGAAAAGCGCTGACAATCTCGTTGCGGTCCTTTTCCGTCAGCTTCCCGTTCAGCCGGGCCAACAACGGCTCGAGGACTTCCTTTCGCTTCGTCTCGAACTCCTCGGTCAGTCGGGCAATGAGCGGTCCGTGCTTTCGCCGGTCCCAGTTCTCCAGGAACCGGCGGGCTTCCTCTTCGATGATTGACTCGGCACGTTCGACGTGGACACGGCGCCGGGTCAACGTCTGCTCCCGGACGTTTTTCAGGTCGTCGATGTTGAAGACAAATGTGGTATCGCCGTCATGGATCGCCGGATCGAAGTCGCGCGGCACGGCAATGTCCAGAATGACGGCCGTTCGCCCGCCCCGCCGATTCCGAACCGTCGCGTACCGCGCCGCGGAGACCAGCGGCTCAGGCGACCCAGTCGTGCTCAGAACGATATCCGCGTGCGCAAGGGCCTCGTCCAACCGGTCCCAGGCTACGGCCTTGCCGCCACACTTTTTGGCTATGTCCTCGGCTTTTTCCGCGCTCCGGTTGGCGACCAGGATTTGCTTTGGACGGAGATGGCACAGGTGCTTGAGGGTCAGTCGGCCCATCTTGCCGGCACCGATCACCAGCACCGTCTTATCGCCGAAATGGTCGAAGACCTGACGCACGTAGTCCACGGCGACGCTCGACACGGACACGTGGCCGTCGGCAATGCCCGTCTCGCTGCGGACCCGTTTCGCCGCTCTTTGAGCGTGTTGAAACAGGGCATTCAGCACCGGGCCGGTGGTGCCCAGACTTCGCGCCGCTTCGAAGCTCGCTTTCACCTGTCCGGCGATTTGTCCCTCGCCGACGATCAGGCTGTCCAGGCTCGCGGCCACGCGGAACAGGTGTCGAACCCCGTCCTCGCCGGGTCGCCGTGCGAGGTGTGGCCGGACTTCCTCCGGGGCTACGCGGTGATACTCGCCCAGGAATTCGGCGAGTAGTGCCGCGTCCGGCAGGTCCCCGGCCCCCGGTCGGGCCAGGAACAATTCGACGCGGTTGCACGTGCTCAGGACCGCTGCTTCGCAACCGTACCGAGCGGCCAGGTCGGCGGCCGCAGCATCCCGCTGCGGGTCCGAGAAGGCGATACGCTCCCGCAGACCCACGTCCGCGGTGCGAAAGGTCACGCCGACGGCGACAAGGTTCATCCGCTCCCCTCCCCCATTGACAGCGGGTGAGAGGCGATCAGCGTGACGAGCATGAGCGCGAACGCCACGATCGTCAAAAACGCCAGTCGTCGCGGAGGGACGTGCGTCGCGTAGCGAAGGTAAAGCAGCAGTAGCGCAACGATCCAAAGCCCGACCGTGCCCAGCACTTTCGGATCCAGCCAACTCGCGGCTGGACCCCCGGCCAGTGGCACGCGCATTGCGCCGAGCAACAGTCCCACCGTCAAGAGCGGGAAGGCCAATGTGATCGCGCGCCGGTTCATCGTTTCGAGCCGCTCGAGGCTGAGCAGCCGCAGCCCGCCGAGCGGGGGCCGCTTCCTACGCAGCCGGCGCGCCTGGACGAGGTACATCACACTCGCGAGGAAGCCGACCGTGATGCCAACCGATCCGGCCAACAAGAGGAGTCCGTGGACCGCGCCCCAAAATCGGTCGGGCGAGAACCAGGAGCCGATGTCGCCCCCGTTCCGGGCTGACAGGAACGACAGCGCGACGAGCACAATGACGACGGGGAGGACAAAAACCGCCCACGCCGGGGATCGATGATGTACTGAGCCGTACAGGTAAAAGACCGCAAGCACCCAGGCGAGCAGTAGCAGGGAGCCGTATGCAGTGGCCGGGTTAGGCTGGTGAACGGCCAGGAAAATGGTTTGGGCCACCAGCCCGGCGACGCCGGCCACTAGCCCGGCGACCCGGACGGCGCGGCCCGGGTGTCCCTGTCGGACCAGTTCCAGGACCAGAGCCGTCAGGTAGCTCAAGCCGAAGCAGGCGTGGGTAATGCCCATCGGGGGCTAGACACGGGTGCGGGGTCGGGGCGGGCTGGACGTCGGATTATTCTATCGGCGACCCCGCCGATCCACCACCGCCCCGGACCGTCGGTTTCGCTAGTAATTGCCTTCTCGCTGTCGCCTGCGGACAATAGGAATGTCACCCGCCCGGCGGAGTCGCGGTCCCGAGAGCAGACATGGCGGTTGTTGAAGTCCCCGTCGGTCGATCGCGATGGTCCCTCACGGTCCGGGACGCGGTCCTGATTCCGCCCCCGGCTATCCGATCGGATCACGTCGTAGACGCGCGCGGGGCCGTCGTTAGTGCCCTGGAAAGGCCGATTCGGTTCGAGTCGTTTCGCCGGGCGATTACGCCGGACGACCGGATTGCCCTCGTCATCGATGAGTCCCTTCCGCACCTGCCGCAGTTGATCGCAGGCATCCTCGAGTATCTCGCGACAGCCGGCATTCCGCCCTCCGCCGTGACCGCGATCAGTCCCGCTGGATCCTCCCAGCACTGGGTCAACGACCTGCCGGAAACAATGGCCGATTTGCAAACGGAGGTACACCAGCCCAGCGATCGGAAGCGCCTGAGCTACCTGGCCGCGACCAAGGAGGGCCGGCGCATCTACTTGAATCGAACCCTGGTGGATGCCGAGCAAATCATCGTTCTGACGGGCCGCGGCTACGATGCGCTTCTCGGCTACGCCGGAGCCGACGGTGCTATTTACCCAGCGCTCGCCGACTCTGATACGGTCCGTAGTCTCGTGCCTAAGCTCTCGCCGCAAACGTCCCCCGACGGGGATTGGCCGACACACTCGGAAGCTGCCGAAGTCGCCTGGCTGCTCGGCTCGCCCTTTTTTGTGCAAGTGATCGAGGGGCCCGGGGACGAAGTGACCGAAGTGATGGCCGGCCTGTCGGAGACCATAGCGGACGGGACGGCCCGGCTGAACGCGCGGTGGAAAAGCTCGGTCCGCGAGCCGGCCGATACCGTTGTGGTCACCCTGTCGGGCGACCCCGCGCGGCACGATTTTGCGGCCCTCGCTCGCGCGGCTGCCTGCGGGGCGCGGGCCGTCAAGACGGACGGAACCGTCATCGTCCTGAGCGAAGCGGAGCCCGAGTTGGGCGGCGCCGTGGACGTGCTCCGGCGGAGCGACGAGCCGCCGGAGGCGGTCAAGACGCTCTTCCGGGAGCGCCCGGCGGACGCGTCCGCCGCGGTCCAGTGGGCGTGGGCCGCCGGACGCGCCCGGCTGTACCTGGCCTCCGAGATCCGCCCGACGACGGTCGAAGAGATGTTTGCCACTCCACTGTCCGGCCCGCGCGACGTCCAGCGACTCCTCGAAGCGCCCGGCCGAATCCTGATCATCCCGGACGCCCACAAGAGTTGGGTCGCCGTCACCTGAGGCGGATTCCCAATGGCCCGACCGACGCCGCTTGCCGAACTCGAGACCGGAGCGACTTTTACGGAGGTTGCGGGGTGGCAGGTCCCCGCCCATCTCGGCGACGCCGCGACGGAATACCGCGCGGCGCTGGAAGGCGCGGCCCTGTTCGACCGGTCGCACCAAGGCAAGATCGAAGTCGCGGGCAAGGACGCGCCCGCGTTCCTGCACAACCTGTGCACGAACGACATCAACGGCTTGCCGCTCGGCGGCGGGTGCGAGGCCTACTTCTGCGATCACCGGGCCAAGGTACTGGCGCACGCGTTCGTCTACCACGTGCTGTCGGGTGGTCGCCACGCGTTCTGGCTGGACGTCACGCCGGGCTTCAACGAGAAGCTCCTCCAGCACCTGGACAAACATCTGATCTCCGAAGCCGTGGAACTCGCTGACCAAACTGAGCACTTCGCCCAGATGCACCTGGCCGGGCCGCGAGCGAAGTTGATCCTCGAATCGGCGCTCGGCGAACGGCTCCCGGACCTGGACGAGTTCCTGCACATGGAGCGGACGTTCGGGACCAGTGCGACCTGTCATATCCGCCGCCACGACCCGCTTGGTGTGCCGGGCTACGACCTCGTGTGCCGGAACGAGCGCGCCGCAGGCGTCCGGCGGATGCTGCAATCCGCCGGTGCCATGCCGGCCGGGGAAGTCGCGTTCGAGACCTTACGGATCGAAGCGGCTACGCCCGTGTACGGCGTGGACATCGGCGAGGACCGCTTTGTCATGGAAGTGGCTCGCGCGCCGCGGGCCGTGAGCTATTCGAAGGGTTGCTACCTGGGCCAGGAACCGATCGTCATGGCCCGCGACCGCGCCGGATTCGTCAATCGGGCGTTCCTGGGCGTCAAGGTGCTTGAAGGCGGCCCACTACCCGCCGCCACGAAGCTCTTCCATGACGCGGCGGAGGTCGGTCTCGTCACATCGTCGGTTCAATCGCTGCGGCTAAACGCACCGCTGGCCCTCGCGTACATCCGGCGCGGGCATCAGGACCCCGGCCGGCGGCTCGAAGCCGACACGCCCGCCGGCCGCCGCCCGGTCGAGGTGCTGCCCTTCCCCCCGGTTACGTAGGGCATTTGTAGGACAGGTTTCCCAACCTGACCGGACAGGTTGGAAAACCTGTCCTACGTTGACGCGGGGCTAGAACAAGCTGTGCCATGCCTCCGCGAATCCTATTCGTCACCGGCAAGCTCGCGGAGCCGTCCTTGCGGCGCGTCCTGGACGACCTTGCTCCGAAGGCCGGCTTCGAACCGGACGTTGCCGTGCTTCCCATTACGGTGGCTGCTCTGTTGACCACCGACTGGGTCGGCCGCAAGCTACACGTACCGGAATCCACCAACCGGGTCATCCTGCCCGGCTACTGTCGCGGCGAGCTGTCCGCGATTCCCGTCCCGGAGTCGGTTCACATCGAGAAAGGGCCAAAAGACTTGCGCGATCTGCCCGAGTTCTTCGGAACCCGACGCGGCCGGCCCGAGGGATATGGCAAGTACGACATCGAAATCGTCGCCGAGATCAACCACGCCCCCACACTCACTCTCGACGCGCTCCGCGTCGACGCCCGCCGGTACCGCGACAACGGGGCGGACGTCATCGACGTCGGCTGCGACCCGGGCGGAACTTGGTCGGGGATCGGCGACGCGGTGCGAATGCTGCGCGACGAGGGCCTCCGCGTCTCGGTGGACAGCTTCAACCCCGACGAAGTCGTCGCGGCACTGGCGGCTGGCGCCGAGCTGGTGTTGAGTGTCAACGCCACGAACCGCCATCTGGCCCGCCAGTGGCACGAACGGTTCGAAGCTGAAGTCGTCGCGATCCCGGACACGCTGTCGGATCTGGCATCGCTGGATGCCACCGTCGCGGATCTGACAAGCTGGGGATGCAACTTCCGGATCGACCCCGTGATCGAGCCGATCGGTTTCGGGTTCGCCGCGTCGCTCGGCCGCTTCATCGAGGTCCGACGCCGCTACCCGGACGCCCAAATGATGATGGGCGTCGGCAACCTGACCGAGCTGACCGACGTGGACTCGGCCGGGGTCAATGTGATGCTCGCCGGATTCTGCCAGGAACTGGGTATTAGAAGCGTGCTGACGACGGAGGTCATCAACTGGTGCCGGTCGGCGGTGAAGGAGTTCGACCTCGCCCGGCGGCTGGTTTACCACGCGGTGCAGGAACGGGTGCTGCCGAAACACCTGGAGCCCGGCCTGGTGATGTTCCGCGACCCGAAGCTCTACGAAGTGGGCGAAGTGGGTTTGCAACAACTCGCCCGCGACGTGACCGATCGCAACTTCCGCCTATTCGCCGAATGCGGGGAGATTCACGTCATTAATGGGTCAATGCACCTGCGTGGCACAGACCCGTTTGCACTGTTCGAAGAGATGCAACGTCGCGATCCGAAGATTGACCCGTCGCATGCGTTCTACTTGGGCTACGAAATGGCCAAGGCGGTCACAGCACTCACGGTGGGGAAGAACTACACCCAGGATCAGGCGCTGCGATGGGGATTCTTGACGGTGTCGGAGAAGGTCCACCGGGGAAATGGGTCTTAAGGCGTGGGCGGCTGAAGTGAGAAGATCGGCCGCCACATCGTGATCGACGAGCGAGCGGCAGCGTTACTCCCTCACCTTCGTGCACTGGCAAGCACTTAATGGGAAGGTGTGGCCGTCGTCCAGAACGAACGTATCGAAGTTGACAATCCGGCCGACCGCCCGACCTTCGGCGGCGGCGAAGTCCCGGAACAGCGCCAGGTAGTTTTTCTTGTCCCCGCCGAACCCGTACACATAGAAGACCTGGCCGGCCGGGGTCTCCAGGCGCCACCACTCGGGCGTCATCATCCCAAGCTCGGGCTGGTGCGGCCCGCCGGCCTTGTACACCTGACGGAAGAACTTAGGCACCTTCGCCACTTGCTTCGTCGCCGTCTCCTTCGGCTTCGCCTCGACATAGACAAAGGACGCCAGAAAGTCCGGCCCGGATCCGGGCACCGTCGTACTTTCTCCACAGACCCTCACTCGCTTGTCCGGCGGTATGTCCAAGCCGAGGATTCGTCTTAATGAGGGCATAATTTCATCGGCCGATTGACAGACGATCGGTGATTCACGTGCCTTGATCCACCCTTCCGGTGCCCGCGCGACCTGGCTGTTATCGGTGAAGATCACCGCCCATTCACTGCTCACCCTACCACCAATAAACGACATGTCACCCGCACGAGCTATCTCGAACAGGAGGCGGGTGGCTGGCAAATCCAAGTCGTACACACGGATGCGCGCGTGGCTCGCGAACACCTCGGCCTCGCCGAGAGGGAAGTACATTTCAAACGCCCAGGTCGCGCTCGCCTTGCCGAACCGGGCATTCCCCCTGACGAGCCTCGCCTTCGGGCCCAGCGACTCCAGATGGGACTCAGCCACCCGGAGCAGATCGCGCAGCACGTCCGGGTGCCGCGGCACCTCGTTGCCGGAACGATCAAACCGATACAAATCCACCGGCGTCGGTAGGTTACACCCAGTGACAGAGGCAGGAGAGGGCCTGCCCATCTTGGTATCACTGAATGCATGCGCCGCGTACCCCGTTTGCCACTGGTACCAGCCCTGGAGCAATCGCTCCAAGTGCTCGGGAGAAGTGCAGACCGGCGTGGCGCTCCCATCTCGCCAGACCTCGGGCAAGCGCGGCCTCTGCGCCGGGTCAGTCAAGACGGCGCTATAATCCCCTCCCTCTGTAATGATGGCCATGTCGCCCGCGCGGGCGATTTCGAAGACGACGCGCAAGGTCAGCGGGTCCAGCTCCTGGATCGGGAACTGCGCGACCGCCGGACCGACGGTCGCCGTGCCCCCCGACAGGTCAATATCGAAACTGGCGCCGTCCGCGCGCGGGAAGACGGCATCTTCTTCGCCCGCCTTCCCGGTCAGGTCGCGCGCAATGCACTCCAGTTCCCGCAGCACCATCCGGTGCTTGGGGACTTCCTCACCGGAGGGACCGAACCGTGCCAGCATGATCTCGAAGCTCATCTGATTTCTCGGTCAACGTGCGACATCCCGCATGCGGCGGACCGCGGCCGCCCGCGTGAGCGTCGAGTGCTGGATGCGCTTCCAGTTGTGGAACAGCAAGTCACACAGGCCCAGCAACGGCTCGCCGACGCCGCCGGACCAAACTTCGCTCTCTCCACCCGGGAACGGTTACGAAGAACTCTTACACCGGTCCAATCAGCGGCTCTTCCCACTGGTCCAGCTGCCGTTGCAGCTCCGCGAACGTGAGCCGCACCGGTTCGGCCGGTTTCGGGGGAACAGTCGCGGCGTCGCGGACGCGGTCTACCTCGTCCCGCAGCTTGCGGAGCCACTGCGGCACGTCCAGGCCGACGCCGATCGGGTTTTCCGCGAGCGGCCGGAGTTGATCGGCCAGGCGCTGGTACGCCTCCCCTTCCTCGCCGGAGCTGGTCCGCGCCTCCGACGCGGCCGGGCCGACCAGGGCGCAGAGTCGGTCCAGCGCCAGCGGGCGGAGGAATCGCTCCTCGATTCGATCCCGGACCGTCCGCAGCCGCACCGCGTGCTCGGCCTCCTTCTCCGCCAACTTCTCCATTAACTCGACGGCCAGCGGGCGGGAGAAATCCGCGATGCTCTTTTCCCAGCGCTCGGCCACCTCCGGCAGGCCCTTGCGGCAGAGGGCCTCGTGGGCGAGCACCAGCGGCCGCATCCGCCACGCGTACCGCTCGTACTTCGCCTTCAGACGCAGGAAGTCGAGCAGCACGTACAGGTTCTCGCCGTAGTCGGACCAGGTCGTCGTCGTGTTGTAGTCGCGGTATTCTTCATAGTGCTCCGCGATGGTGTGCAGCACGACCTCCAGGTACTGCACGACCGACGCGCGCGACACCTTGCCGCGTTCGATGTCGGCCAGCAGCTTCTCGGGCCGGTTCTGTGCGTCCTGTTCCGAGAGGCCGTCGAGCCAGACACCGACGCCGCGGTGCAGCAGCCCGCGGACGTTGCCGTAAGTCAGGAAGTGAGCGGTGAACAGTTCGCGGCCGTATTTGCGGATGAAGTTCCGGAACGGCCCCCAGTCGTTGTCGTCCATGACGGCTTCGATGGCCGAGAGCCGCAGCGTCTGGCTGTGCTGCACCCAGATGGTGAGGAACGAGTCGGCAATCTTTCGCAGAATCTCGACCAGCGGCTCGGTTTCCGCGGTGTGCTCGCGCTCCCACTCGCGGGCGGCGTCGAGGAGTGTGTCCACGACCGACCGCAGGGCGATGCGGAACAGGCGGTCGAATTCGGACACCCGGCGGCCCGACTCCGGGCCGTTCTTTTCCATAGCTTTGGCCAGGCGCACCAGGTGATAGGTTTCCCGGATCAGGCCGAGGGGGGGCAATCGCTCGAGCAACGATTCGAGCAACGCCAGTGTCGCGCGCGCTCGGAGGATTGGCCGCGGGCGGCCGCCTTCCGACAGCGGCACGAACAGAAGCGGCTCGTCGGCGAGCGCCCGGACGAGTGCCGGCAGTCCTTCGCGCACTTCGTCCGACTGGCGGGCCGCGACCGCTCGTTCCACACGACCGGCCGCAGGCTCCCAGGCCACTTCGTCGCCGTGCTCGGGGTCCTTGCGGCCGATGACCGCGGCCAAGGCCCGGATCGCCCGGCCAACCTCGACGCAGGTGTCGAGGGCCGTGTCCGTCAGATGGTCCTTGGTCATGCGCCGGCGGTCGTACTCCATGACGTCGTCCACGCCACCGACCGGGTCGGGCACTTCGACCTCGTGAAGCGTCTGGACGAATTCCTCCAGGTCGCGGTGCCAGCGTAGCGCCGTTTCGAGCCAGGCGTCGGGCGAGTCGTCCGCGAAGGACTGATCCGCGGACCGGGCCGCGGCATGGACGGGCTTGGCCGCGGTTCGCCACAACTCGGCCACGGCCGAGAGGAACGCGAGCCGGTGCTCCAGATCGCGGGCCGCAGTCTCGAGGGTGAACTCCGGCCGCGAATCCTGGCCGCCGCCCGCCACCGCGCCTTCCGTTCCGTCGTCCGCTGAATCGCGGAATGTGACGCCTTCGTACGCCGAACCGAATGGCTCCTCCCGCGAATGGCTCACCCCGCCACCGGGTACGGCGGGCACGTGCCAGAGGTCTTCCGAGTTGGCCGCCAAGAGGGCAAAGAATCGCGGCACCAGTGCGTCGCGGTCCGGTGCAGCCAGTGCTCCCTCCAGCCACCGGGCCGAGAGGTCGTGGAAGGAGGCGGTCCCATCCTCGAGCGGCGTGTTCGCGGACTCACTGAGCCAGGCGATGAGTAGGGCGAGGGAAGCACGCCAGTCCTGTTGAACGAGCAACGCCTCAATCACCTGGGCGAACCCCGCGGCCGATGTGAAGCCTTCGCGGCGGTCGCGCCAGAAGGCGATGTCCTCCTTCGGTCCGGACTCGCCGGCCCGCGCGCGGCGATTCCAATCGGCCAGGGCCCGCGCGACGTGCATGGCAGCGTCGGCACGCTCCCCTCCGTGCAGGCGCGGCACGTCGGTCACCTCGTAGGCGGCGAACTTGTCCCACCAGGCCGCCAGCTTGCGGACTCCCTTGGTCAGGGACTCGCGCAGGCGCCCTTCGCCGGAGGCAGCCGCGGCCGCCAGCAGGCGGGAGTACAGGTCGAACTGTCGGGTCAACGCGTCGATAAGTTCTTCGTTGCGGTGATCGTGCGTGCTGTCCTCGCGCGCCTGGAACAACGGGTACAGACCCTGATAACCGAGGATGTTCCACGGGTCGGCGAGGGCCCCGCATTCGATCCCGCGAGTGACCAGGTCCTCGACTTCGGGCAGGCAGCCGGCCGAGTCCGCGATGCGGTCATTCGCGACCGCCAGCTCCGCGGACGTCTGGCGGATGGCGATCTCGGAGAGGATGCGCGCCGAGGTGGTCGGGATCCGGCTCGCGTAGTGGCGGCTGGCGCTGGGGAAGCCCATTTCGGCCAGGAGGATGGCCAGCTCGTGGTTTTGCAGTTGAGCGGCCCGCTGCTTCGCGAGTTCCTGATTCAAATGCTGGCGGATGCCGCCGAACGGCTGCTTGAGCCGTTTGGACTCGGCTCGCAACAAATCGCCGTGGTCGCCCCCGACGTTGTCGAGCAGCTTGGTGTAGAACGTGTCGCGGTAGCGCGCCACTTCGGGGACCAACGTGGCGAGGCGCGAGTCCGAATCATGGGCGGTCGGCCCGTCGCCGCAAACGCCGGACGCCATCAGTATCGTGCCCGCGAGCACTGCGGCGGCTTCGAACAAAAGCGCCCCACGCGGGTCTTGCAGATCGCGATGGGCGGCAGTGGGACTGGCTATTCGGGCGAGGAGCGCGTCCAGAACCGCCTGGCGCACGACGAACCGCCGGTAGTGTCCCTTGTTGTCGATGAGATGCGGGTCCCATTCGCCGAACAGGTAGTTCGGCCGTCGGTTCACCGGGTGGCCGTGGTCGTAGGCCCGCGGGTCGAAGGCCAGCTCATCCATGAGGGCAAGGTCGAACCAGGCGTCGTCTTTAATTGCCCCCGGGGTTTCCTCGAGGATGCGCACGGCACGCTCGACGACGTTGCGGTACGGCCCCGAGGCGGCACCGACGCC
>Ga0075428_100003870_pt1 | contig 16448 bp, 12 predicted proteins | sample RhiMetdeltSRZDD2_FD_75291 | JGI IMG/M metagenome (GOLD analysis project Ga0075428, IMG submission 75291) | Populus rhizosphere microbial communities from Tennessee, USA - Rhizosphere MetaG P. deltoides SRZDD2 | ecosystem: Host-associated > Plants > Roots > Rhizosphere > Soil | place: USA... | reverse complement strand
AGGAAAGAACCCTCCCGGCGCGCCAGCCGCATCGAATCGAAAAGCCAGCGGAACTCCCCGGACGGTGCGCGGAACAGCTCGCGCGCCTTGAGCGCCGCCGCGTACACCGCGCCCACGCTCAAGCCGGCCTCGCGGCGGCTCTCGTCCATTTCCTCGATCTTCTCGCGGATGCGTTTCAGCTCGTTGTGAACGCGCTTCTCCGGCACCAAGCCTTGCACGGCTTGCGGAAACTCGTCGAACCACGTCGGCTCCGGCAAGAGCAGTTCACGCAGGCGAGCGTCGTCGACGGAGCTGCGGGGCGCTTGGTCGCCGCCGGCCAAGTAGGTGTCGTGGATCTCCTTCAACAGGGGAATGGCCTTTTTGCCCATGCGCACGAACAGATGCGCCAGCCAGGGTTCCTTGCGTCCCATGTACTCGAGACCGACGAGCGCGCGTACGTCGTGGTTTCCCGCCAGGATGTCGACGCGCGCACCGGTGTCGATCAGCGCGCGCAGCGTACGCAGCAAGCGCAGATTACTGGGACCCTTGTCGAGGAAATCGCCGCCCAGGACGAAGGTCGCTGCGCGTCCGGCGGGCCTCAGTTGGAGATCGGCGTCGCGCGGGCCGGTCTTCTCGACGCCGCCGGTGGCGACGAGCGAACGCAGGAAGGCGTCCGCATCCGCATGCACATCGCAGAGGAAAAAGATGTCGTGGTCCGGCCACTCCCAGTTTCTGCCGGAGATGTACTCGGCGATTTCCTCCGCCGCCAAATCGTAGAAATCGCCCGAGGCGTCCAAGGTGCGCCGAGTCGCGAACTTCGGCCATGCCTCGCGCTCCCGCGGCAGGTTGCCTCCGAGGAGCTCTAGACCCGCATAGTCGGGAAGATCGAGGCTCGCCACGTTCGTGTCGGTCATCCGGTCCCTCCCGGGACGATCAATCGCTGCGAGCCGTCGCAGGCATGCGCTCTTTCCATGCACCGGCCACTTGGACCCAGGTGAAGGCGTCGCGCCGCTCGAGATAAATTGGAGCGCAGTGGTGCATGGACAGTCTGGCGGCGTCGTCGGCGCGCAGAATTCCGAGTCGAACCGCGGCGTAGCGAAACGAGCCCCCATGGCCGACGACGACCTTCACCACGTCGTTCGCCTGCCGGCCCGCCATCTGGGAGGCGCGTGCCTCCAGATGCCGCGCCACTCGCTCGCCAGCCTGGATCAGGGATTCGGCCCCCTGCAGCGGCAGACGATAGAAACCGTCGCGCTGCCAGTTGGACGGCAGCGGTGCGCAGCGCGGATCGATACGCAAGATGGCATCGATTCGGTCGGTGGTCAGGTTCGCGGCACTCCCCACAGAGCGCTCGGCCAGCTCGTCGTACTCGACGACGCGAAAGGGGCGATCTTGTCGCGCGGCAAATCCGTGTGCCATGAGGGTGGCGGTCTCCGCCGCGCGCAGCAGCCGCGAGCTGTCGAGGGTCGTGTCGATTTCCCAGTGCTCGCCGGCAGCGGTATCGAGGACCAAAGACACGGCATTTCTCGCCTGCTCCCGTCCTTCTTCGTTCAAAGGATAGGGAAGGTGAGCACTGGGAACGTCCGGCGGCTGGTCATACGCCCCATGACGCAGCAAGGCCATGATGACCCGTGGCATCTGAACTCCTCAGAGGCGTAGGTACCGCTGGTCCCCGCCGCGGCCTGGGAGTAGCCAATCTGATACCAGCAGAGGTGGATGGACAAGTTATGAGATGGTTAGCGTTGTGTAACGATCATGTGAACATGATCGCGCAGCTAGAATGGGGCGCTGGTTTCCTGTCCGCGGGTTGTTTCGCGCTTCCGCGCCCCGACCATGTTCAGGCGCGCCGCAAGGGGCGTTCACCCTCGGTGTAGCGCCGGCCTTGACGCTGGCCGCCGCCGCCCAAACCGTAGTAGTGCCACTTCGGAAAATTGAAGTCCGATGTGATGGAGCGCGGCAGCAGCAGCGCTGCCTGGAGGAACGCTTCCAGGTCGGGAACGGCGTCGATGTTCACCCGAACTCCCCATTCGTCCATGCGGTCGAAGACCAGCCGCGACGCCGGCGTTTCCCAACGGATGCCGTAGCGGTTGATGCCCCAATCCCGCAGCATGTCCAGGATGCCCTTGGCTTGAGCGGGCACCGCATGGATCAGTGGCGCCAAGAAATCGATCGGGCATTCCACGATGGCTTCCGGATGTTGGCGCACGATCTCACGGAATCCTTCTTCCTGCAGCTTCTCCAAGTCGCCTCGGAACCAGAGATGCCGATCCTCGAAGCCGAAGCGGTCGACCGCAGCGAGCGCTCCTTCGATGCATGCCGCTGAATGCAGGTGGAGCACCACGCCGGCGCCATGGTCGCGCATGAGCGCCAGCGCATGGTCGAGGCCGAGGAGGTCCTCGTGCTCGTCGGGCGGCCGCGCGAGCAGCGAGTCTTCCCTCAGCACGAGGTGGCCGCTCCGGGCGTCGGTCTGCACGTCGAACTCCGCCCAGTGGATGTTGGAGCCGAGGAATTGGCGCAGATTGGCATCGTCGTTCACGCCACGCCAAATGAACTGGATGTGTTGCGGCAGCGTGTGCTCCGCGATCAACTCGGTCAGGTCGTAGGAATCGCCACGCGCGGCGCCGGCGGGCACGCGCGCCCGCTTGGCGGCGAAGATCGTCGCCGCCTGCAGGAGCAAGATATCGCCCTGTGGGTCGAGGCTCGAAATGGCCCGCAGGTTGTCGCCGTCGTCATCGACGACAGCGAGTACGTGGTAGCCGTTCTGCTGAAAATGGCGCACGCCGTCCATCTTGATCGCCGTCACCGGCCTCGATTCACTGTCTTGAGCCATGTGCAACAGGCTGGAGGAGAATTGCACCCGATACTCGCGGCCGAGGGTGTTGAGAATGTGCAAGGTCTCGGCGCGCAGACGTTCCCCCCGGCTGCTGTTGATGCCGACGAACGTGCGTGGCTGAATCTGGAACCACCGGATGACCTCGAGGACGCCATGGTACGGCCGGTGGGCTTCGAGCAGGGCCCGAGCCGACCATCGGTGTGAATCGTACCAATCGAGAACAGACTGCACTGCCGGCGGCGGCAGTCGCAGGGTCTCGAGAAACTGCGCGAGGGCGTTTTCCTGCACGGAAATGCCATCGGCGACGAGCGCGCGGAACCAGCGCGTGCCGTGGGCTCGATCGTAGGCGTGCAGGACCGAGAGGATCATCTCGCGGACGTCGACGATCGTGCCATCGATGTCGAACAGAACGAGCAAATCACGATCGGGGTGCTGCTGGCGCGTTGCTTCGTAGTGCTGGGCGAGCTGCCGCATCCAATTTTTGGTCATAGCGAAACCTTGGTGGCTCTGTGGGGCAATCACGACGATAGCACTCCCACGGTGAAGATCGTGTCAACATCGGGCAAAAATCGCGCGTGGGAAAAGGTGGCCAGCGGGTGCACATCGCATGGGAAGGCGGCACCATTCCATCCACAACTCTCCGCATCGGGTGAATTTGTGGAATCTTCAGCCGAGTTTCACCCGATCTTTGCAGCTTGTCTCTAGACTCGCAGACGAGTCGAAAGGTTCAGGAACGTCAGGCACGGGAGTGGTGGTCCGCTTCAGCTTGGAACGACAGCCTGCGCGGACCACCCCGCCCGAAACGGCAATCGTCCCCATGCTGGCGGAGTTCACACCGTGAACGATTCGCCCCCGCGTTCCACTGGCACCAGCGCGCAGTCCGAGCGCGCTGTCACGACGCCAGTCGCCACGCATCTGCGTCATATTTCGCGAATACTTCACGGGGAGATGACGGGACACTTGCAGGCCTTCTCTAGACTCACGCCGACTGATCCGCAGCAAGACACCTTTCGAGTTCGGAGGTCTCCGATGGTACGGCTTCTCGCAAGGAGACGGGCATTGGGCCGGGGATTCGCGGCGACGGCAGTGTTCGCCGCGTTGGCTCTCCCGGCATCCGCACAGCTCGTCTTCGACACCAACATCCTGTTTCAGAACACGGCGGGCACGTGCTCGGGGGCAACCGGAGGGCTCGTCCCCTGCGGCGCGACTTACGGTGATTGCGACCTGGTGAACACGCTGTTTCCCAACAACCAGGTGGTGGACCCACGGCTCAATCCGCAGCTCGCCACCGTCGACAACCCGCGCTGGGATCCCCAAGCGGCGAGCCCTGCCTTGGGACGCAACGGTGCGCCGGTGACCGAGGTCTCGGCACTCGATCCGTGGTTCACCGACGTGTGCTATGCCGGCGCCGTGCCGTTCGCGAATGGAAATCCCGCCAACGACTGGACGACCGGTTGGACGTGGTACGGCCAGAACGGCTGCACGCCGGAGCTCGAAGCCGCCAGGCTCGCGGGGCGCCCAGTCGTGATGGTCATGGCCGACATCGCTGCGAACACGAATTGGACCGCCAACAACATCTACTCGCTCGTGGGACGCATCGGCGTTCTCTCGGGTGTGACTCTCACCATTCAGCCTGGGACCATCGTCGTGGGAACGGGGACGACTTCGTTCCTCGTCATCGAGCGCGGCGGCAACATCGACGCCCAAGGGACGCGGCAGAGTCCCATCATCTTCACCAGCGATGCGCTCTGTGGACAGCAGCTTCCCGGCGACTGGGGTGGCGTGGTGATCCATGGCCTGGCGCGGGCGAACTGCGCCGACGTACCACCGGTGCAGGGCGGGACCGGTTGTCGCACCACCGATGGGATCAACAGCTGCGTCAGCGAAGGCGGCGCCGGCAGCTTCGGCGGCATCGATGACGACGACAACAGCGGCACCATGCGTTATTGCCGCATCGAGTACTCCGGTGTCGAGATCGCACCCAACAACGAGCTCAACTGTCTGACCATGAACGGCGTCGGAAGGAACACCACACTGGAATACTTGCAAACGCATCGTGGCAGCGACGACGGTTTCGAATGGTTCGGCGGCACCGCGCGCTGCCGCTTCCTCGTCGCCACCTCCAACTCCGACGACAACCTCGACTGGCAGATGGGCTATCGCGGGCGGGTCCAGTTCGCGGTCAGCCGCCAGAACTCCGAGGATGGCGCCGACAAGGGCATCGAAGCCGACAACAACGAGTTCAACAACAACTGTCCGCTCGAATCCAACCCGATGTTCGCCAACCTGACTCTCGTCGGAGTTCTCAATGTCTCCGGCGTCGGCACGGCGGGGATCAACCTGCGGCGTGGCACGAACGGCGTCGTCGTCAACTCGATCATCGTGGGCTTCACGGGGTTCGGCCTCGATATCGACAACGCGCCGACGTTCGAAAACTGCGCTGGCGCCGTGCCGGCGCTCTACACCTGTCCGACCAGCGCCCTCGGTCCGGATCAGACGCGGCAATTCGTCGTCTCCGCCGGTCCGAATCCAACCTTCGGGCCATCGACCCTGGCATTCGAGCTGGAGAGCGAGTCGCATGTGACGGTGCGCATCTACGACGCGGCCGGTCGGTTGGTGCAGACCGTGATCGACGGACCAATGGGCGCCGGTCCGCACCGACTGCCCTGGGAGCCGCAGAACGGCGCCGCGGGCGCGTACTTCTATCAAGTCCTGGCCGGCACGCAGAAGGCGAGCGGGCGATTGATGGTGCTCAACTGATGGGGGAGAACGTGCTGCTCAAAGCGGTCGTCATCACCGTCGCGGCATGCACGTTCGCGATCCTCGACTCGGTCGTGTCTGCGGAGCCAGTCCCAGGCTATTTGACCGGCCGAGTCGAGGATGCAGCCTCCGGCAAAGGTCTGCCATACACCAACATCTCGTTCAACCGGGTGACCGAAGGGCTCGCCGGCAGCGTCCAGGCCGGCGGCGTCATGACCGCGATGGACGGTCGCTTCACCGCCTCGGTCAAGCCGGGGACCTATCGGCTGGAATGCCGCTACATCTCCTACAAGAACGAGGTGCTGGAGAACATCGTCGTGCGTTCCGGTGAAACCACGCACGTGGTGGCCAAACTCACGCTTGAGGCGCTCGCTGTCGAGACGGTGAAGGTCCGAGCGGCACGACTCGCCGACCGCGAATCTTCCTTGCTCGACAAGCAAAAGAAATCGGATGCGATCACCGACGCCATCGGTGCCGAGCAGATCGCACGGACGACGGACTCGAATGCGGCAGAGGCCGTGGACCGCGTGAGCGGCACGACCGTCGAGGACGGTAAGTATGTGTACGTGCGGGGCCTTGGAGATCGCTACAGCTCGGCACAGGTCAACGGCAGCAACGTCGGTGCTCCCGAAGCCAACAAGCGTGTCCTGCCGCTGGACATCTTTCCGGTCGGCGTCCTCGACAACATCGTCATCCAGAAAACCTATTCGCCCGACATGGATGGCGAGTTCGGTGGCGGCGTGGTCAACATCAACACCAAACAGAACCTCGACCGCCGGGCGATCGAAAGCTCGCTGTCGCTGGGCTTGAGCAGCCGCGGCGCTCCGGGCGGTGGGTTCATGAGCTATCCGGGAGGATGGTCCGACTTCCTCGGCATCGACGACGGTACCCGGGCGCTGCCAGACCGCGTGTCCCAGATTGCGGGAACGGCGCGAGTCACACGCAACGGCTTCAGCATCGAGGATCGAGCCGCGATGGGAGGTTCGTTCAAGAACACGTGGACCCCGAGCAATACCGGGGCGCAGCCGAACTTCAGCTATTCCGGGCTGTACGCCGACAAGTTCGAAGTCGCGGGCCGTCCGCTCGGGATCCTGATGTCCATGGCGCTCAGCAACGGCTTCGAGACCACCACGAAAGAGAACAATTCGTACCAGGGCACGATCGAGGCTCCGGAACCCAAGTTCCTCTACGACGTGCAGGAATCCTCGGCCAACGTGCTGGGGGGCATCACCGGTTCGCTGAACTACAAGACCGGAGAGCGCAGCTTCCTGAATGCGAACGTGCTCTACACGCGCGATTCCGAGGATCGTGTCTGGATCTCGGAGGGCCCCAACACCGACTACGGCAACGAAAGCGTGCTGCAACGCCAGCTCGGCTACATCGAGCGCGGCCTGCTTTCGACCGCGATGAAGGGCGAGCATGAAACCTGGTACGAGGGCTCGAAGCTCGACTGGCAGCTCAGCTATTCGGAGGGATCCCGCAACGAGCTCGATCGCCGCTTGAGCGTCTACGAATGGAACCCCGTCAACCAGGTGCACGAGCTCAGCCGGCGCTTCGCCCAGCCGCTCACGCGCGTCTTCGGCATCAGCTCCGAGTACGACCGCACCTTCAAGGCGAACTGGTTGTTTCCCATGGGAACCGTCGGCTTCCTGCAGCCGAGCTTCAAGACTGGGTTCGCCACCAGCTATCGCAATCGTGATTCGGAATATCGCCGCTTCGGTTTCTCCGTCCGGGGAACCCAGGCCGGCGACCGCAGTTTGCCGCCCGAGGAGCTGTTGACCCAGGCGAATCTCGACGCGGGCACGGTCCTGTTCGAAGAGCTGACCTTACCCAACGACTCGTGGTACGCCCGACAATACCTGACGGCGGCATACGGCATGCTCGACACCCGGCTGAACGAGAGCTTGCGCCTCACGGCTGGCGCCCGGTTCGAGCAATCGACGATGGATGTGTCGACGGGAAGCCCGTTCGTCAACGGGCCGACCGAGCGGGCGAAGCTCGAGACGGATGACCTGCTCCCCGCCGCCAGCTTGACCTGGAACGTGACACGCCGCCAAAACCTGCGGGCGGCGTGGAGTCGGACGCTCAATCGGCCGCAGCTGCGCGAACTGTCTCCCTTCGACATGTTCAATTACGAGGAGTTCTACGCCGAGATCGGCAACCCCGGGCTGCAGAACGCCGAGCTCACGAGCTACGACCTGCGCTGGGAAATGTACCCGTCCTCACGCGAGTATCTGGGTGTCAGCGTCTTCCACAAGGACATGGATCAGCCGATTCAAACGCTGCTCAGCACGCGAGTGACCGGCGAGGCGCTGGTGCCGGTGAACGGCAGGGAAGGCGACCTGACCGGGGCGGAATTCGAAGCACGCGCGAGCCTCGGACGCCTGTGGCAGCTCTTCGGCGCCGCTCAGCCCACGGCCTTGCGCCATTGGGCCTGGGGGTTCAATTATGCGCGGGTGGAGAGTCGAGTTGTCTACGAGGGCTTCGAGGCGCCGCTCACCGGTCAATCCTCGTACTCGGCCAACGCCGGCGTGTTCTTCACCAATCACCGATTCAATTCCAATCTGCTGTACAAGACCGCGGGTAAGCGACTGCACGCGTTCACTGCCGGCGAGCTCGCCGATGTCTATGCCTATCCGATGCAATCGCTCGACTACACCTTCGGCGCCCGGATCGGGCGCTCGATGCTGATCAAGTTTCAATTGGAAAACATCCTGAACGACCCGATGACGTACAAACAAGGGGATCTGGTCGTTCGTCGCTGGCTGGAGGGACGCGGCTGGAATCTGTCGCTGCGTTACAACGTCTAGCGAATCGACACCACGGTCACTCCAACTTGAATGAAGGAAGGCGGGACGAGTGTGAAGAACGAAAGCAACCCCTCAGGCGCACGCCACAACGGGATCGCGCGCGGGGGTCTGGCCCTCGCGGTCATCGGTGGCGTGCTGATCGCGGTGGTGCTGGCCGGGTGGATGTCTGGCGGTGGTTCTCGCACGAACGCTAGCGCCGACTCTGCGCGCGATTCGCGAGTCGCTTCGGCGGTCACGGAGGCACCCACGGCGTTAACTCCTGCAACGCCCTCCGTGCCGCCGCCGGCTCGCCTCTCGGCCACGCCGCCAGCTTACCCTTCAGCCACGCCGAAGACTCACCGATCAGCCACACCGCAGGCGACGGAGGTCCTGGCGCAGCCGGCGATTCAGGTTCCAGCGACGGCCGCCGGCGCAATCGTCTCGCCTGCGACCGGCACGCCAGCTGTCGCGGCCAAGGTTTCTTTCGCCTCGCGCGATGGATCGATGGTCTTCACCGTCCCAGCGCCCGGTGATCCGGAATACGCAGACTACCAGCAGATGCTGCAGGATCCACACTTCCGCTCGACGCTCGAAGGATTGCCAGGTTACGCCTTGCCGTACGACCCCGAATGGCGCAGCGTCGTTCGAGGCAAGCGCACCACCGCGCGCGCGCCGGTGCATTTCGATGGCGGTGCCGGCTCGCTCGACGATCTCGCCCGTGCATACCTGCAGGCAATCGGCGCGGGCGACGAGCTCGCGGTATTGCGCCTGCGCATCAGTCGCGACGAGTTCGAGCACATCTTGTGGCCAGAGTTTCCGCAGAGCCGTCCCTATGTCCGGATCCTGCCGGCGGACGCCTGGACCATGCACCATGCGAGCACGATGAGCGGAGTCGTGAAGGCGCTGGAAGAGCAGTCGGGTCGAGAGCTGGATCTCGTGGGTGTCGAGTACGGTGACGTCGTCGAGTACACGAACTTCACGCTCTACCGCGACGTCTCGATCCGTGTCCGCGACGCCAGCACGCAGCGCGTCCTCGAGCTGCCCTACGTCCCCGTCGTGGCCCGGTGCAACGGCAAGTTCAAGGCCTATCTCTATCGCGGTTGATCGCGGCGCGTGCAGTGCCGACGAGGCGTGCGGCCACGAACAAGCTTCCGGGAAGGGCGAGGATTGGAAACGCCCAGCCCCCAGGCCAGCTCCCGGACACCGACCACTCGGTCAGGTGGAATGCCCCGATCCCGAGGAGCGACAGGGCACCACCCCATCCCTCCCAGCGCCACGCCATGACCATGCCGACACACGCTGTCGCCATGAACGCCATCAAGGCCCACTCGATCGGTCGCATGACGGACGGATCGATCCCCTCGCCGATGAAGAAGGCGAGCAAGAAGACGAGGACGAGAAGGCTCGTGATGCGCGCGCACCAGCGCAGGATGAGCTGCCCTCGCACCGGCGGCAGCGCGGTGCCGGCAATCTCACGGCCGGTGAAGACGTGCAAGGGGCGGACTCCGCGCGCGTGCGAACGCGTCGTATAGCCCGGCCAACGCATGCAGACCTCAGGCAGTCCGGTGTCCCGGCACGTGCTCTCGCGTCAGATCCTCGTTGCCGTGGGTCGTGACCAGGATGTCGTCCTCGATCCGAATGCCGCCACAAGGCACCAGCTGATCGACGAGATTCCAGTCGAAGGCGCTGGAGTCGCGCGATCCGCGATACGGTTCGAGCAGCATCGGAATGAAGTAGAGGCCGGGTTCGACCGTCAGCACGTGTCCCACTTCGAGATCGCGCGTGGTGCGCAGGTAGGGGTCGCCTGCCGGTGGCTCGCGGCGCGCGCCTTTGACGTCGACCTGGCGTCCGCCGACATCATGCACCTGCAAGCCCAGGTGATGCCCGACGCCATGCGGGAAGAATGGTCGCGTCAAGCCGCGCTCGACCGCATCGTCGACGGAGGTGCGGAGCAATCCCGCTTCGCACAGGATCGTCGCCACCCCGCGGTGCGTGTCCGCCTGCAAGTCGACATAGGAACCACCCGGGCGCACGCTCTGCACCAGCTGACGCTGCAGATCTTCCATCCGGTCGAGCATGGTGCGGAACATCGGATGCGCCCGATCGTTGGCGTAGGTGCGGGTGATGTCGCTAGCGTAGCCATGCTCGGCGGAGCCAGCGTCGATGAGCATCACCGCCCCGGGGTTCGGGGCGCTGGTGCTCTTGGTCTGATAGTGCAGGACGGAGGCGTTCGCGTCCCAGGCGATGATGTTGGTATAGGGTGATTCGAACTCCAGCGACGTCGTCGCGTCGAGGTAGCTCGTGTGCAGGTGGCGCTCGCTGTGCTGCGCGGCGAAGCCTTCGCGTGCACGGCGGTGCCCGCTAGCGGCGCGCCGGGCGGCGGCGCGAATGCAATGCACCTCATAGGGGGTCTTGTAGCCGCGGAACCAATCGAGCGCGGCGAGCAACGTCTTGGGCTCGATCTGAGCCAAGGGGATACGCAACGCCGCGGCCGCACGCGGGTGGTTGCCGACATAGGCGTAGCGGGAAACGTCGCCCATCGCCTTGCTGGCCTCGTCGCGCGAGCCGACGCGCACGACCTCCAGGACTTCCGCGTACGGATGCTGGGGGGCGGCGGGAGGCTCGTACCAGTAATCCTCCGGCACGACGTGGTACAAGCGCGGTCGCATTCCGGGGCGGTAGACGAGCAGGTGTTCCGGACCCGCGACCGGTGCGAAGCGCGCGAAATGCGGCACCGGCCGGAAGGGGATGCCTTGATCGTCGGCGTGATAGTTGTCCTGCGTGCCGGCGTGGAAAACGATGCCGTCGTAGGCCGCTTCGGCCTCGGCTGCCACCGTCAATGCCTTGTCCGTATGGGCACTCACGCGCTGGATGTGATCTGCGAACAGTTCCTTCAGGTTCATGGACGTGTCTCCGCGGGTGTCGTCGAAGCCTCGCAAGAATGCGAGCACTGTAAGCGCTCGGCGTGCTGCGTGCAAGCCACGGCGGGCTAGGCGATCGTCCTCACCGATCCTCGGACTGCCTCCGGATCCCTCATGATGCCTCGACATGCGCACAACAAGATTCCGCGCATCTGGGGGCACGAGCGTTGCGTGCACGCTGTGTAAGAGAATCCTTTGGTTCCTTGCCACACCTCGAGCGACTTCCATTCGCTGCAAAATCCGAGGGGTCGAGACGACGTGAGCGATTCCAAGCGAGTCTGGGTCATCGATCAGCCCAAACCGCCCGCGCACGGCGGCGAGCCCGGCAAGTCCGGACGCTACGAGGCGATGCCGCTGCGCGATCGCACCTGGAGTCTCTTCTGGCTGTGTTATTCGCTTGGCCCGTTCGCGGCGGTGGTCATGCGCCAAGGGCGGGCGCGGTTCCTATGGGCGACTGTCGGGATGGCGGCGGTCGCGGTGTGGGGGGGAACCGTGTGGCGCTGGGACGATCTCTCGCGCTGGATCGCAACCGGTCGCATTCCATTCGCGCCATGGCTGGCGGGCATGTTGGTCATGAGCGCGCTCGGCGTCGGGGCGTGGAGCCGGAGTGTTTATCTGGCGGGGACGGACGTGCGGTTCCTGCACACGCGGCTACCCAACTGGATGCGCAATCCGGTGTCGGCGAGCGTGCTCGGGATCATCGCGCCTGGCGCGGGTCTCCTCGCGACGGGTGCGCCGGGGCGCGCAGCGCTGACATTCTGGAACGCGTGCATGGCCACGTTGGCGGTGCCGGTCTTCTGGCAGGCGGCATGGCTGTGGCGGGCGAACCGTGCGAGCGCGAACGGGTCAATTCCATCCACGATGCTCGAAACCGTATTTCTGGCAGCGTTCGCCGTCGGGTTTCTCGGGGCTCTCGTCTGGACCGTGTCCGTGTTCGACTCCATTCGACAGGCGTCGATTTCCACGCGTGTTGGCGCCAGCATTCGGGCCGACCGTTTGATGTTCGTGCTCTTGGCATCGTTGATCGTGGCGTGTCTCGTATCCCAACCCACGACGATGGCTCGTGACGCGAACGGGCTGGCGACCTATTTGGAGCGCGGGGGAATGCGTCGGATTCCGCTCTGCCTCGCGCAGCTGGCGCGAACTCTCGATCCGGCGCGCCCAGCCTACGCTCTCCATGCCGCCGCACTCTTCGAAGCGAATGGCGATGTGCCATCCGCTTCCCGCGTGCGCTCCCAGGTCCGCGCCAACTGGCAAGAGGCTGCGATATTCTTCGCTCGGGTCGCGCCGGACGACTCCGTTCATACGCCGATGTCGGCGGATACGCTGCGCGCGACGACGCCGATCCCTGCACCCAAAGCAGAGGACACGCGTCCCCCCACGACGCCAGGATCTCCCGCGCCGCCAGGGCCTCCCGCGGCGCAGACGGGCACCGGTTCGGTCACGGCGCATTCGAACTGATCAATTCCCGATGAGACCTTGCAGCAGACGGGCCCACGCCGCGCGTTCGCGGCGCGGGTGAAAGCGTGGCGCGAGACGGCGCATGCGCGCGCGCAACCTTGCTTCGAAACGCGGCTGGGTTTCGATCCGATGCAGGAGCGTGGCGAGGCCACGCGTGTCCCCCACCGTGAAGTATCCAGGGTAGTCGGAGCCGAGCAAACCCACCGAGCCGGGGATGCGCGATGCCAAGACGGGCACGCCGTGCACCGCGGCCTCGGAAACGACATTGGCGCCGCCTTCGATCCGCGAGCTCGACACCAGCGCATGGGACCGCGCGAGGATCTGCAAGGATCGGGCATGCGATCGATCACCGTACCAGGTGTAGCGCGGATTGACTTGCATCTCGCGACGCGCGCGCGTGCCGTCGCTGCGTGAGAGCGCACGGCCCGCGTGCACGACGTGCAAGCGCGATGTGTCCGGCAGCCTGCGGGCCGCGAGCGCGGCGCGGAACGGGTCCTTGACGGCGCGCAGATGTCCGATGACGGCGACCTCGAAACGCCCAGTCCTCCGGCGCGATCGCGCCCGCACGGGAACCGCGGATTGCAGGATGACATGTGCCTTGGCGCGCAGTGCCGGCACGAGCCGTGCGCGCCCGAGTCTCTGCAGGAGAACGATTCGGTGCGCCGCCGCGAGCGAAGCGGAGACTGTGCTCGTGCGGTGCAAATCGAAGTACAAATCGGTGCCCGTGAGCGCCACGATCAACGGCCGATCGGGATGCAAGGTGCGGAATCGCCGGATGGAGGGCGCGCTCTTGCGTGCGTGCAAGGCGATCAGTGCATCGCAATCCTGGCCATCGTAGCGCCGCGTGACCCGAACGGCACAACCCAACTTGCGCAAACACCGCGCCCAGCGGGCGGCGGTGATGCCGTTCCCGGTGTGCTGTGCCGGCAAGGTCGGTGAAACCATGATAATCTTCCACACGTCGAGCAGAATACTTCGTGTCTGCACGCGGTGTCATGCGGAAGGAACGCTGGGGTGAGCGCAGAGGGATTCGACGCGTCCGAGCTCGAACGCGACCTGCGTGAGGCTCGGGCGCGCACGCTGGCTCTCGTCGCCGACCTCGACGACGAGCAGTTGCTCGGTCCACGTCTCGCCATCGTCAACCCGATGCTCTGGGAGATCGGGCATCTGGCCTGGTTCCAGTCGCACTGGGTGCTGCGTCACCTGCGGGGGCTGCCGTTGTCGCGCCCCGACGCCGACCGGCTCTACGACTCGTTCGCGGTGGCGCACGACACGCGTTGGGACCTGCCCTTGCCATCGCGGGCCGAAACGTTGCAGTACATGGACACCGAGCTGGAGCGTGCCATCCAACAGTTGCGCGCTCGGCCCCTGGATCCGGGTGCCGCTTATTTCTATCGTCTCGTTTTGTTTCACGAGGACATGCACGACGAAGCCTTCACGTACACGCGTCAGACTCTGTCGTATCCAGCGCCTCGCTGGCACACGCCGGCGTTCGCAGAAGAACCGGCTGACGGATCGCATCACCAACCCGTTGCAGCAGCGGTCGATGTTCCTGGAGGCAAGTTCATTCTTGGCGCGCAGCCTGGCGAGTCTTTCGTCTTCGACAACGAGAAGTGGGGGCATGTCGTCGAGCTCCGGCCATTTCGCATCTCCCGCACCGCCGTGACCGATGGCGAGCTCGCTGCCTTCGTCGACGACGGCGGTTACGAACGGCACGAGCTGTGGGACCCCGAAGGCTGGGCATGGCGCGAATCCGTGGGGGCGCACCATCCGGTGTACTGGCGGCGCGACGTGGGCGGTTGGCATCGGCGTGTCTTCGATCGCTGGCAGCCGCTCCTCGAGGATCACGCGGCCCTGCACGTCAATTGGTACGAAGCGTCCGCATACTGCCGCTGGGCCGGGAAGCGGTTGCCGACGGAAGCCGAGTGGGAAGCGGCTGCAGCGAGCGCGCACCCCGTCCTTCGCGGGGATGCGACCAAGCGCCCGAAGCCGTGGGGAACGGCGCCCGCCGCGCCGGAGCATGCCAACCTCGATGGCGGGCATCTCGGCGTCGTGGCCGCTGCGGCGCTGCCGCGCGGGGACAGCGCCTACGGCTGCAGGCAGATGTGGGGCAACGTCTGGGAATGGACAGCCAGCGTCTTCGCTCCCTATCCTGGATTCGTCCCCGACCCCTACAAGGAATACTCCGAGCCATGGTTCGACGGGCGTCACATGGTGCTGCGCGGCGGCTGCTGGGCGACGCGGTCGCGACTGCTGCGCAATACTTGGCGCAACTTCTACACTCGCGATCGCCGCGATGTCTTCGCGGGATTTCGGACGTGTGAAACTCGAGGCGGCTGAACTCGTAAACCTTGTGAGCGGTTGCCGCGGCCGTTCCATCCCTGTCGCCGAAAGGAAGCCATGCCTGCCTACGTGATCGTGCAGGTTCGTGTCGAAGACCCGGTGCGCTACGAGGACTACAAGATCATGGCCGCCGCCAGCCTCACGCCGTTCGAGGGCCGATTCGTCGTGCGCGGGGGGAAGGTGCAAACCCTCGAAGGCGAGTGGTCGCCCTCCCGTCTGGTCGTTCTCGAGTTTCCGAACGCCGAGCGAGCCCGCGAATGGTGGAGCTCGGAAGCGTATGCGCCGGCCAAACGCCTGCGGCAGGAGACGGCGTCGACGGAGATGATCCTCGTCGAGGGAATCTGAGGCAGGGAGGCTTGGTCGTGCGGATTCTCGTCATCGGCGCCACGGGAGGCACGGGCCGCGAGATCGTCCGGCAAGGTCTCGATCGCGGCCACGAGATCACGGCCTTCGTGCGCAAACCGCGCCGGATGCCGGGCCCTTCCGCATCGTTCCACATCGTTCGCGGCAATGTTCTCGATCCAGCGAGCCTCGACAAGGCGGTGCGCGGACAGGACGCAGTCGTTTGCGCGCTTGGTCACAAACGCTGGTTGGGGCCGTCGCGGATCCTTTCCATCGGAACGGCCCACTTGGTGCAGGCCATGCGGGCGCATGGGGTGCGCCGGTTGGTGTGCGAGACGTCACTCGGAGTCGGGAACAGCTTCGGCCGCATGGGACTCTATTACACGTTCTTCGTCGTTCCCATCATCTTGCCGTTCTATTTCTGGGACAAGCACCGGCAAGAAAACGTGGTGCGCGAGAGCGAACTCGAATGGGTGATCGTGCGGCCCGGAGAGCTGACGAACGGCGGCGTGCGCGGTCGTTTGCGTGCGGGCTCCGCCGTCGGCAATTGGTTGTGGACGGTGCGAATCTCGCGCGCCGACGTGGCCGGCTTCATGTTGAAGCAGATCCAGGAAGACACTTTCCTGCGTCAGACACCGGGTGTTTCTTGGTGATTGGACAGGATTCTGAGAGGTTCCCCGATGACAGCGCAGGTTTTGCAGCGCCACGACAGGTCGCTCCCGAGTTATAATCAGGCGGCACACAGCCGACCTGTTTCCCCAATGTCGCTCCGCCCGACGGCGGGAACGGGTCTTTGCCAGGGGGGATCGAGATGAATCACGTTCCGTTCGAGGTCCCGAGGGCCGGGTTGCTCGCCGCACTGTTTCTCTTCTGCGCCGCTTGGCTCGTTTCACCTCCCGCACTTGCCGAGACGTGTTTCGAAGCCACCATCGACGGCGCCCAGGCGGGCACGGGGTCGCCCGGGACGGGTGTCGGCAAGTTCGTCTTGAACGACAGCGAGACGGCGCTCACCTACAAGAT
>Ga0075428_100003862_pt1 | contig 16461 bp, 15 predicted proteins | sample RhiMetdeltSRZDD2_FD_75291 | JGI IMG/M metagenome (GOLD analysis project Ga0075428, IMG submission 75291) | Populus rhizosphere microbial communities from Tennessee, USA - Rhizosphere MetaG P. deltoides SRZDD2 | ecosystem: Host-associated > Plants > Roots > Rhizosphere > Soil | place: USA... | reverse complement strand
ACCCCGGTCTTCCGGGGCGAGCGCCCGGTCGGGCTCTTCGCCTCCACCTGCCACACGCCCGACGTCGGCGGCGTCGGCTTCTCGGCCGAGGCGCGCTCAGTGTACGAGGAGGGGCTCTGCGTGCCCCACCTCCGGCTGCGTGAGCAGGGCGCGATCGACGAGAAGGTGTTCGCGATCATCATGGCGAACTCGCGCAACCCCATCGAGGCGCGCGGCGATCTGCTGTCGCTGATCGCGTGCAACGACGTGGGCGCCGCGCGGCTGGCCGACATGATGCGCGAGTTCGAGCTCGACACCATCGACGAGCTGGCGCAGCACATCCTCGCCACCTCCCGCGAGGCCACCCGCGAGGCGATCCGGCGGCTACCGCGCGGCCGGTTCTGGACCGCGATGACGCTCGACGGGTACGAGTCGCCGATCGAGCTTCGCGCGTGCCTCGACATCGACGACGGGGAGATCACCGTGGACTTTGCGGGGAGCTCGCCGCTCTCGGCGCGCGGTATCAACTCGCCGCGGTGCTACACCGAGGCCTACTCGGTCTTCGGCCTCAAGTGCATCATCGCGCCGGCCATCCCGAACAACGCGGGTTCACTCGAGCCCTTCCGCGTGCTCGTCGAGGACGGCACGTGCGTCGCGCCGCTCCGGCCCGCGCCGGTCACCGCGCGGCACGTGATCGGCCAGATGCTGCCGGATCTGATGTTCGGGGCCCTAGCGCAGGCGCTCGACGGGTGCGTGCCGGCAGAGAGCGCCGGGTCGATTTGGGTCCTGCCGATGGCGGGGCAGCGCGCGCAGGGTCGGCCGTTCAACGTCCTCAATGTAGGGCTCGGGGGCACCGGCGCCCGGCCGGGCAAGGACGGCCTCAACACCACCGCGTTCCCGAGCGGCGTCGGCGTCGTGCCGGTGGAGATCACGGAAAACGAGTCACCGCTCGTGTTCTGGGTCAAGGAGTACCTGCCAGACTCCGGCGGCGCCGGCGAGTTCCGCGGCGGCCTCGGGCAGCGCATCGAGATCGGCAACAGCGATCCGGCGCCGTTCACCGTGGGCGCCGGGACGTTCGACCGGCTGCGCAATCCCGCGTTCGGCCGTTCCGGGGGACGGCCGGGACGCCACGGCGCCGCGCGGCTCGGCTCGGGCACCGTGCTGACCACCAAGGCGGTGCATACGATTCCGCCCGGAGACCGTATCGTGCTCGAGCTGCCCGGTGGCGGCGGTGTGGGCGATCCCGCGCGGCGCACGCGCGGACGCCTCGAGGCCGACCTGGCCGCAGGCCTGGTCAGCGCGGACGGGGCCGAGCACGACTACGGCGCGGGGCGTCCCGGCGCCGCGCAGACCTGAGCGCCGTCACCTCGATCTCGACCTTCGCCTGCTCGACCGCCAGCGGGGCGCAGACCGTCGTGTTGGCCGCGCGCGTAGCGCCGAGCCGCTTCTTGATCACTGCGGACACCGCGGCCACGTCGGCGCGATCCGGTACATAAACGCGCACACGCACCACGTCGAGGAGCGCGGCGCCGACCTCGCGCAGCGCGCGACCGATGATGTCGAGCGCCATCTCGGCCTGCGCGTCGGCCGTCGGTGGCCACGTGCTCGTGCGCAGGTCATATCCGACCGTACCGGAGACGAAGACCCACCGGCCGTCCACCACGGCGCGGGAGTATCCTGCAAGCGCCTCCCAGGGCGATCCGCTGGAGACGAACGTGCGCCGCCGAGTCATGGACCGACGTGATGCACCCTTTCTCATCGGCACACGTCGGCTTCGGCTTCGACCTCGACCTCGTAGTCGCCGACGAGTCCGGCGATCTCCACGAGCGTGTTGGCGGGTCGGATCGCGCTGAAGTAGCGGCCGTGGACCCGCGCCACCGCCTCTGCGCGCGCAGCGTCGCGGACGTAGATCCGCGTGCGGACCACGTCCTCGAGCTCGCCGCCGAGGGCCTCGATGGCGGCGCCGATCTTGTCGAGGATGTAGACGGTCTGTCCTTCCGCATCGCCCGGACACACCACCGTGCCCCCGCCGAGCGTCGCGGTCGTGCCGCTGACGAGGATGCGGGTGCCGGCACGCACCGCGCGCGCGTAACCAGCAATCGGCTCCCAGCCGCCCGAATCGACGGTCCTCCGCTCGGGTCGCGTGAAACCCGCTCTCGTCTCGACGACCCGGGGGAGTCCGGCCAGGTGGTGACTGAGATCGCCGGAGGCGGTGAGGAACGGCGGCTTCCGGTACTCGTCACCGCAATCGCCGGGAATGTCCCGCATCAGCGATTGCGCCTCCGCGAGCCGGGCCCGGTCAGCGTCGTCCAGCGCGAAGCCGAACAGCACGAGGTTGTCGCCCCGGTGCTCACGCTCGCCGAGCCGGGCGCCGATGATCACCGCGCCGACCGCCTCCTGCTCGAGCACCCAGCGCGCGGCGACGTTGGCAATCGAGACGCCATGCCTGACCGCAATGACCTTCGCCGCGGCGAGGACCTTCTGCAACACGCTCCAGCCACCGACGGTATCGATGAAGCGCTTGTACTTCGACTTGCTCCAGTCGGGAATGTCCGTCGGCTCGGGTCGACCCACCCAGCGATCGCTGAGGAAGCCGCCGGCAAGCACGCCGTACGCCAGGAGCTTCACGCCGGTGTCCCGACAGACCTCAGTCATGCGCCCGGCCGGCCGACGATCGAGCAGTGAGAACGACACCTGGTTCGTGACGACGCGAATGCCGTGCTTGACGAGCAGGCGGAGGTGATCGGTGTCGAAGTTGGTCACGCCGAGGTGCCCGATGCGACCCATGCGCCGCAGCCGGTCGAGCTCGAGCATGGCGTCGAGATAGGCCGGGTGCCGGTACTGCCACCAGTGAAACTGCAGCAGGTCGATGCGCGACAGACCGAGGCGCTCCAGCCGTTGCTGGACACCGTCGCGAACGACCTCCGGCGTCATGGCCCCGGGGATCGGACACCACTTGGTGAACACGGTCGCGCGCCCGGGCCCGGCCTTCGCTAGATACCGGCCGACAAGGATCTCGGCGCTGCCGTAATGGTCCGCCATGTCGAAGGCGTCGAACCCGGCGTCGGCGTATTCGCCGAGCGCGAGGGCGGCGACGTCAGGATCGAGCGGCTTGCCGTCGCGCTCCATGTCGGCCACCTGCCAGAGGCCGATGAGCGCGCGCGGCACTCCGAGCCCGGGCGCTAGCTCGGCGCGTGGGGGGCGAAGTGGTCGGTCCGCCATGGTCCGGAAAGGGTAACATCGGGCGACATCCATGGCTCCCGAAGTCGTGACGCTCGCGCCGGGGTTCGTCGTCTCGCGCATCGCCAAGGGCAACTGGCAGCTCGCGGAGCGCCACGGCGCACCGTACGCGCGCGAGGCGGCGATCGACGACATGCGCCGCTTCGTGGAGGCCGGGGTCACGCTCTTCGATTGCGCGGACCACTACGTCGGCGTCGAGCAGCTGATAGGCGAGTTCCGCCGTCACCACCCCGACCACGCGCGCCGACTACGCGTGTCCACCAAGCTCGTACCGGATCTCGAATCGCTGCCGCGCCTGAGGCGCCAGGACGTGGAGCGCATCGTGGACACGTCGCTCGCGCGCCTGGGCCAGGAACGTCTGGATCTCGTGCAGTTCCACTGGTGGGACTACCGCGTGCCGGGCTACGTGGAGGCGATGCACTGGCTCGCCGACCTGCGATCGGCCGGCAAGGTGGAGCTCATCGGCGTCACCAACTTCGACACGGCGAGGCTGTCGGAGATCGTCGCCAGCGGTGTGCCCGTCGCGACGAACCAGCTCCAGTACTCGGGGCTCGATCATCGTCCCGAGCACGGCCTGGCCGAGCTCTGCGCCGCCCACGGCATCCGGCTCCTCTGCTACGGCACGCTCGCGGGCGGCTTCATCGCCGAGCGCTGGCTCGGCGCACCCGAGCCGCAACCGCCCTTCGCCAACCGCTCGCTCGTCAAGTACCGGCTGATCATCGACGACTTCGGCGGCTGGTCTCGCTTCCAGGCGCTGCTGTCCGCGCTCGACGGGATCGCCCGGCGCCAACGCGTCAGCCTCGCGAGCGTCGCGATCCGATATGTGCTCGACAAGCCCGGCGTCGCGGTGGCGATCGTCGGCGCGCGCGACGCCGCGCATCTCGCCGACCTCGGGCAGTCCGTGATCCTCGACGAGGACGACCGGGGCGCGATCGCGCGGGTGGTCTCGCAGGCCCCGGGGCCGCGCGGCGACTGCTACGACCTGGAGCGGATCGCGGACGGCCCGCACAGCCTGATCATGTGGAAGAACCAGAATACCGGCGGCGCGCCCGCCGACGGCTGCTTCGTCGACGCGCCGCCCGACGCCGGGAGGGAGAGCCGATGAGCCAGACGGTCAGCGACGAGTTCGAGCTCTACGACCTGCGCGTGGAGGTGATCGAGACCGGCAAGCCGTTCGTCATGCACGCCAGGCCCGGCGACACGTTCGACGTGATCGGCGGCCGCATTGTCTTTCCCTCCGGCCGCGAGGCGTCGTTCTCGCTCTACGCGATGCTCGCCGTGCTGCCCTTCATCCCGGCCAAGCAGCGCCCGACCCACCCGAACGATTGGATGACGACCGACACGGAGATCGCGAGCCCGGACCCGCACTGCGGTGCCCGCATTCGCATCACGCGTCTGGGCAAGCGCCAGCTTCGCCACGCCGACTACAGCGCGGTGCCGCTCTAGGCCCTATCGCCCGGAAATCCACCTCATCCGCCTGGAGCGCGCCCAGGGCCTGTGGGCTGAAGACGTCGGGGCACGACGGGCTGCCCGGGCCTCAGCGGGGGCGTTTCGCCCGACGCCCACCTACGCCAGTGACGCTATCGCCGGCTCAGGCGAGACATCGGGAGCCCAGATTCTGCGCGACGACGAGATCCGACGCGCGGCCCGCGGGCGCCGAGGACCGGCGGACGCTGCCGTCAAGGCGCTCGTCCGGTGGCCCGGACGTACCAGGTGCCGTGCGGGCCGTGACGCAGTGGACGGTACGCGGTGGTGATCAAGAACGCGAGTTCCTTCGAGTGCTGTCGGATCAACCCCTCCTCGATCGACGCCACGAACATGTACGGCGGCCGCGCCTCGCCGAGTTGCCGGGTGGCTTCCCGCCACTGGGCCGCCGGGGCGACCTCCATGAACCAGCCGTTGAGTGCAATCGCCTGCCGCCGGCCGGAGATGAGGTAGTAGAGCGGGTTCCCGAAGACGAAGATGGGGCCGGGGAGGCTGCCAGGGCCGATGAGAAACGCGACCTCCTGGGACGCAGTCTCGTACTCAGCGTTCAGGGCCTCGCGGTAGCGCTGGCGAGCCTCGGGCTGCCACCACGCCGGCGCTTCCTTGAGGAGATAACCGACCTTCCGGATCATGAGCACCCCGGAAGGCAGAAAACAGAGTGCCAGCGCCACGAGCAGGACCGCCCGTGACCGCGGTGAATCTTCGAAGATGCGGGCCAGCGTGCCTCGCTCCCACGCCTCGTCCAGGGCGAGCGCCGCGAGGAGACCGAGCGGGAGCCCGAGCAGGTGGTAGTGGTAGGCCCACCATGACTGTGTCTGTGCCAGGATCACGGCGAGGCCGACGCCGCACCACCCGATGAGGTTGACGGCGAGCGGATCGCGGCGGCGAGCGCCGACGACCGCGCCCAGCACCGCCAGCGCCGCGAGCCACGAGAATCTCTGGGCAAACCAGCTCAGACCTCCGAGCAGTCGCCATAGGCCTGGAGCCGGGATTTCTCGCTGCACGTCGAGGGGAAAAACGAACCAGGTCCAGAGCGCGACCTCCAGGCTCGCCGTCCATAGACAGGCCGCGAGCGCGGCAGCCGCGGGCACCATCATGCCGGCGGCCACCGGGATGAGCGTCTCGCCGAGCGTCCGGCCAAACGGCTTCGGAGTGCTCCGTCGCCGCTCGACAAATGCCGTCAGCGCGAAGACGAGGACGATAGGAAGGAACATCAGCTTGAACAGCAGCACGACCCCGCCCATGACGCCCCCGAGGAACAACCACCACGGCGTCGCGCGGCCGACCGGGCGGGCGGTCAGCCACGCCGCCAGATACAGGGGGAGTCCGACGAGCCCCTCGACCTGGGTGAGGTGCCACCAGTCGGACACGACATAGTAGTGGCCCACGGTCAGCAGAGGAACCAGCGCGAGCACGAATGAGCTCCGCAACCATGCACGCAGTGTCAGGAGAAGGACCGCGGAGAGGAGCAGAAAGTAGACAAGCTCCAGCGCGTGAACACCGACCTCGTCGAAGCCGAACAGACGCCCGGCCAGCCAGTAGAACCAGAAGATCGCCGGCTGCTTGAAGTCCCAGAAGTCCCGGTAGAGGACCGCGCCCCGGTCCAACTCGCGCGCCCCGATCGTGAAGAGGGCCTGGTCGCCGCCAAACGGATAGGGCAGATGGACCGCGCCCAGCACGAGGATGACGCCGAGGGAGGCGAGCTCGAGCCGCCGGGGCCAAGACGTCGTGGTCATCACTTTCAGCGTCCCTGCCCGATGGTACGCCCACTGTCTCGGCCGACCGTGCGGTGGCTCGCCGCCAGGCTTATCCTGAAGGCGTCGATCCGCGAGTGGGGGGAGGGCCTATGCGGGCGTGGACCGTGGACGCCGATGACATCCGCGTCGCCGAGGACCTCGACGAGGCGCTGCTGCACCGCACCCCCGAGATCGACAACTTCCTGAGCCTCGACCGCGACGACAAGTTCATCGTCATCGGGACCAAGGGGTTCGGCAAGACGCTGCTCCTCAAGGCCAAGCGCATTCTCCACCAGCGCAAGACGCGCGCGGTCTGCCTGCCCACCAGCAACCTGCTCGACAAGCCCATCGGCGACAAGATCTTCGGCAAGGACGCCCTGGCCTTCTTCGCGGAGTCCTCGCTGCCCTGGTCGAAGCTCTGGCTGACCGCGATCGCGGCCGCAACGCTGAAGCACCTGGGCCAGACCGACGAGCTGAAGGTGAATCCACGGCTGGCGCGCCTGCTCGGCGACGCGCCGCTTCGCGGCGTCATCGACCACTTCGTCCGCCTGCTCGACTTCTCGCCGAGCGAGCTGCTCCGCACCGCCAACGACACCGACGGCCACCTGGTGCCGCGGCTGCGCGCGGTCAACACGCCGGTGGCCATCTTCATCGACGGCGTCGACGAGTACTTCAACAAGCACATCGAGGCCGTTCGCAACCGGGCCAGCGTCGCCGGCGAGCTGTCGCCCGACATCTGGCACTTCGCCCAGCTCGGCCTCGTCGAGGTGGCCTACCAGCTGCGGCGAGTCAACCATCACCTGAAGGTCTTCGCGGCCGTACGGAAGGAAGCGTACGCGCGACTGCTGCAATCCACGGTGATGAGTCAGCAGTACCGCGGCAGCGCCGTCGACATCGTCTACCCGGTGGAGAGCCTGCGCGAGATCTTCGTCAACAACATCCGGATGGAGAAAGCCGATCGGATGGTGCGTCCCGAGCGGCTGCGCGACGACCCCATCGAGGCGTTCCTGGGCCGCACGACGGTGACCCACGTCTACACCGGCCTCGAGGAAAACGCCTTCGACTACATCTGCCGTCACACGCTGCTCCGCCCGCGCGACCTGATGACGCTCGGCCAGAGGCTGGCCAGCCTGCGCCCTGACGAGCGACGCAACGAGCAGCGGCTGAAGGAGGTCGTGAACCAGGCGGCCACCGAGATCGTTCAGGAGTACCTCGTCGAGATCGCGCCCTACGTTGCCGGCCTCGACCTGACCCAGTTCCTCCGCCAGCTCCCCGGCCACATCCTCACTCGCGACGAGGTCGAGACGCTGTTCGAGGCGCACACCGCGACCACCGGCGCCATCGAGCCGCAGCACGTCTTCTGCGCGCTCTACCGGGTTGGACTGCTCGGCTATCCGCTCCCCGACCGGGTCCGCGGCGAGACGGTGCAGCGCTTCTTGCGGCCCGGCGAGGGCACGCTCGAGCCGGACGGCGTGCTGCCGCGGGCGACGCACTACCTCGTGCATCCGGTGCTGTCAGACGTGATTGGCCAGGGCAACCCTGGTTACCTGGCGCGGATCGACCGTACGAACATCGTCGGCTACGGCCGGCCCTGGCTGGGAGCGCGAAGTGCCGCGTCCGGCGTCACCCAGCGGATGCTCTACGTGCTCGCCGCCGATATCCAGGGCTTCGGCGGCCTCATGCGCGCCGGCGCCGACGCGCCCGTCCGTCGCGCGCTCGAAGAAGCCGTGCGCATGTCGGCGAAGGACGCCGTCTGCGCCGAGACCGGCGCCGGCGACGCCGTGCTCGTCATCCACGACGATCCAGTCGCGCTGGCCCGGAGCGCGCGCCAGATCGTCGCCGAAGTCTACGGCGCCCCCGGCCAGCCCCGTCTGCGAGTGGCGCTGCACTACGGCGAGGTGCTGACTCGCAGGCGCGAGAGCGATGGCGCCGCGGCCGTGGCTGGCGGCGAAGCTCTGCTGTGCGCCGTGCGGGTGGAACCCTACGTGGAGGCCGGGCAGATCTGGGTGACCGAGGAGTTTCGCGAGCAGCTTGTGCGCCAGCCATCCCTGTGGCGGACCTCGCCGGTGACGCTGCCGGGCGGCGCCGAGCGCTTCAACGCCAAGAAGGGCGACGAGCCCGATCTGTGGGTTCGTCTCTATCGCCTGGAGTTCTGAGCGCTCGGACCCGCCGGCCCGGGGCTCAGGCCGCCCGTGGCATCTTCTGGCGCTTCAGGGTCTCCATCTGCTGGCCTGCGTGCTCCAGCTTCGCCTCATCCCACACCTGCTGGATTCGCGGCCAGATGTCGTCTTCCTCTTCCTCGATGTGGTGCTCCAGCGCCTCCTGCAGCTCCTCGACCTTTTCCAGCCACTCGTCGGTGGTCGAATCGAGTCCGTCGATCTCCTTGATCAGGGCTTCCGCCTCGCCCACTTCCTCGTGATGCTGCTCTGGCCACTCGTTCAAGGCCTCGTCTGTCGACCCGATCTCTTGGGCGACCGGGCCGTAGAGCGCCGCTTCCTCGATCTGCTCGTGCACTTTCAGCTCGGGTTCGAGCTTCGCCCAGAGCTCCGCGCGCTGCGCGGCGCTCGCCGCGAGTATCTGTCCGAACATCCGCTTGGCCGTCTCGTGCTCGTTCTTGAGCAACTGGATCGCGTTCATCGTCCCATCCTTTCGCTGTTCTCTAGGTGCGCGCCGGTCATGGCCTCAGGTAGCGAGTCACCTTTCTTCAATTTTTGGACCTGACGTCCGACCTCGACCACCTCGCCTATCAGCTTGTGGCCGAGGACATCGCCCTTCTCCATGGTGAGCATCTCTCTTCTGCGGTGTCGCTGAGGACGCAGAGCGAGGCGCATGCCATCGAGAAGCCGGGAAGTTTCGGTCGATCCTGAGGGCACAGCGCGGTGGTTCGGGCCCGATCGAACCCACCCCACCCGCTGCTACAATCGGCGGCGCATGGCAAACCTCGAGGCGATCATCGCGGCGGCGGCGAAGGTGTTCCGGACGAAGGGCTATCACGCCGCCACGGTCCAGGACATCGCCGACGAGGTCGGGATCCTGAAGGGCAGCCTCTATCACCACGTCAAGAGCAAGGAAGACTTGCTCTACCTGATGGTCAAAGAACCCATCGCGCAGATCTACGAGACGATGGCTGAGATCGCCGCGAGTGATCTACCGGCGGCCGAGAAGCTCCGACGCGCCATCCACGCGCAGCTCGAGGCGTTCCATCAACACTACCCGCACCTGTTCGTCTACCTCCACGAACGGGAGGAGATGAAGCGCCGCTTCCGTGAGCAGTTCAAGCTCTCGCCGAAGCAGTACGAACGGTGCTGGCAGCAGATCCTGCGTGAAGGCGTGAAATCCGGCGAGTTCCGGCCGGACCTCGACGTGCAAGTCGTCTCCTACGGTGTGCTCGGGATGCTGAACTGGCTCCACAAGTGGTACGACCCACGCGGCCGCCTGGCGGTGCGCGAGGTCGCCGACCAGTTCTCGACGCTCGCGCTGGCCGGCCTTGCCGCGGCCCCGGCCAGAGCAAAGCGGTCTCGCACGCGTCGTCGCTGACGCCGCGGCTTAGCTTTCTCCCGTTCTCAGCACCGGCAATGACTGCTCACCGGTGCGCGCCCGCAGCGAGGGGCCCGCGGAGGACGCGGCCGGGATGGGCGCCCGTGTGCTCCCCGTCGCGAAGCACCACCTGGCCGTTCACGATCGAGGCGTCGAACCCCGTGGCCTTCTGGCGCAGCCGCCGGGCGCCGGCGGGCAGATCGTTGACCACCTCCGGCATGTCGGGCGCGACGCGGTCGGGATCGAAGACGATCACGTCGGCGGCGAGGCCCTCCCGCAGCAGCCCGCGCTCGTGCAGACCCCAGGCCGAGGCGGGCTCGAAGCTCAGCATCCGCACGCCCTCCTCGAGGGAGAGCGCCTGGCGCCGGCGCACCCAGTAGGCCAGCACCTGCGTCTGCAGCGACGAGTCCATGATCTGCGAGACGTGGGCGCCGGAATCGGAGAACGTGACCACCGAGCGCGGGTGCTTCATCATCTCCAGCACGTGGTCGAAGTTCTCGTTGAACAGCGGCTGGACGAAGAACGCCTTGAGATCGCGCTCCAGCGCCACCTGGATCAAGGCCTCCACGGGATCGACGCCACGCTGCCGCGCGATGTCGGCGATGGACCGGTGCGGACCGCACGGATCCTCCATCAGCATGATCCACTCATAGTCCGGCTTCCGGGCCTCGGCGCCGACGGCTCGGCCGTACTCCGCCTCGGCGGCCGCCTTCGCCAGCCGCCGGCGAACTTCCGCGTCGCGCAGGAGCGCGCGCTGCTCGTCGAGCGGGCGCCGGCGCATCTCGCTCCACTCGGGTAGCCGATCGAAGGGCAGCCGTGTCTCGAACGAGAACACGACGGCCAGCGAGCGGCTGTGCACCTGGGCGAACATGCGTCCGCCGGCCCGCGCGGTCTCGTCGAGCATGGCGAAGTACGCGCGCCAGGCGTCCGGCGCGAAGCGTGAGCTGAACATGCCCCACGTCACCGGCACGCCGGTCTCCACGGCGAGATCGCGCAGCCGTCCGAGGTAGTCGCGCTGGCGGTCGGGGTCGCGGCCCGTGTCCTCGCCGGCGATCTCGAAGATGCCGCTCCCGAGGTCGCCCATCACCTGCACCAGCTCGCGCACCTCGCTCCACTCGGCGACGCGGCTGGCCACGGGCCGCCGGTCCGCCGTCTCGTGGTTGCGCGTACGCGAGGTCGTGAACCCCATTGCTCCTGCGGCCAGGGCGTCGGCCAGCTCGCGCTTCATCACCGCGAGGTCCGCGGCGCTGGCCGGCTCCGAGAACGCGCGCTCGCCCATGGCGTAGGTGCGCAGCGCCGAGTGGCCGACATAGCCCGCGTAGTTGATGCCCTTCGGCCAGCGGGCGACGGCGTCGAGGTACTCCGCGTACGTCTCCCACGTCCACTCGATGCCGGCCTGCATCGCCTCGGCGGGGATGTCCTCCGCGCGCTCGAGGTTGCGCACGACCAGGTGTCTCTCGTCGGGCCGGCAGGGCGCCAGCGTGAAGCCGCAGTTGCCCATGACGACGCTGGTCACCCCATGCCAGCACGAGCACGTGCCGAGCGGATCCCACGCCACCTGCGCGTCCATGTGGGTGTGGCCGTCGACGAAGCCGGGGGCGACAACCCGATGGCGCGCGTCGACCTCCTCGCGTCCCCGCGCGTGGATGGTGCCGATGCGCGCGATACGATCCCCGCGGATGCCGACGTCGGCGCGGTAGCGCGGGAGCCCGGAGCCATCGACCACGGTGCCGCCGCGGATGACAAGGTCGTACGTCATGTCTGTCTCCAGGCCGTCTACGCGGCGCCGAGCCCGTAGAGCTCGGCCACGTTGTCGTGGAGGATGAGGTCGCGCTCCTGGGGGGTCAAGTGCGCCGCCTGCTTCGCCAGCACGGCCTGCGAGTCCGGCCACGTGGAATCGCTGTGCGGGAAGTCGTTCGCCCACATAAGGCGGCGGATGTTGCACAGATCCTTCACCTGGAAGGCCACCCAGTCGTCCTGGAACGTGGTGTAGACGTGCTCGCGGAAGTACTCGCTGGGCATGCGCGTGATCGCGCTGCCCGTGAGCCAGTAGCGGTGCCGCTCGTACGCGTGGTCCATGCGGTACATGAAGTGGGGCACCCAGCCCGCATCGGCCTCGACGCAGACGAGCTTGAGCTTCGGGTGGCGCTCGAACACGCCACTGAAGATGAAGAGGCCGATGATGTCCTGGCAGCCGCGGATGATCGACATGAACGCGTTCAGCTTGGGCCCGCGGGTCTTGAAGGTGTCGCTGCTGCTCGTGAGGATATGGAACGACAGCGGGAGCTTCAGATCGACGGCCGCCTGCCAGAACGGGTCGTACATCGGATCGTCGTAGTCGGCCAGCGCGGGGTTCCCCGGCATCATCACGCCCCGCAGGCCGAGCGCCTTGATGCGCTCCAGATCACGGATGCCGTCATCGACCGAGCGCATCGCCGTCTGTCCGATGCCGAGCAGACGGTCCGGATGCGCGGAGGCATACTCGCCGATCCATTCGTTGTACGCCGCGAAGCACGCGTGCTTGAAGTCGAAGTCCGGATGGTTGCACAGCATCATGCCGACGGTCGGGTACAGGATCTCCGCGGCCACGCCGTCGCGATCCTGATCGGCCAGCCGAGCGTGTGGGTCCCAGCCCCCGCGATGGAGATCCTCGAACCGGGCACCGAACACGGTCAGCTCCTCGGCACGCTTCCCCGCCGCGGCGACGAGCCCCATCGGAATCGGCTTCGACAGCCCCTCGATGACGAACAGGTCGCCGCGCTGCGGATCGTGGACGATGTGCGGCGCGCGGTCCTTGAAGCGCCGCTCGATCCGGGCCGTATAGGTATCCGGCGGCTCGGTAATGTGCGAGTCGGCGGAGATGATCGGTTTTGCCATGGTCGACTCCTCTTATGGCCTACGGGCGCGCTTGACCAAGCGTTTGGTTGGTTCAGACAGTAGGATACGCGCCCCCAATCTGTCAATCGGCGACCCGCATGCTAGAGTGAGCCGCCGCAGGGCAATCTTACGAACATCGACTCACGAGGGGGACGAGTATTCAATGGCGCGCTTGATGGTGATCAATGGCCCGAATCTCAACATGCTGGGCGTCCGCGAGCCCCACATCTACGGCTCGACGACGCTTGGCGCCATCGAGGCGAGCTGCCAGGAATTCGCCGACTATCTCGGCGTCGAGCTCGCCTTCCATCAATCCAACAGCGAATCGGCGATCGTCGATCTGATTCAGTCGGCGCGCGGCACCGCGCAGGCGATCATCATCAATCCCGCGGCCTATTCCTTCACCTCGGTCGCCATCTACGACGCCCTCAAGATCTTCGAGGGCCCGATCATCGAGGTGCACATCTCCAACATCCATGCCCGCGATGAGCTGCACCGCCATTCCAAGCTCTCCGCCGCGGCGACCTCGGTGATCTGCGGCATGGGACCGTACGGCTACATCGCGGCCATGCAGGCGGCGGTCCGGCTCGTGGCCAAGCTGCCCGACGCGCTGCCGGCGCCGCTCAGGATCGGCCCGCGCTAGTTCTGTGGTCGCGAGGGGAGGCCCCCATGTCCTGGTCGCTCGGCGGCGTGATTCGCGAACAGGCGCGGCGACGTGGCGACGGCCCGATGATCACCTTCGGCTCGCGGACCATCACCTGGTCCCAGATGGATGCGCGGGCAAACCGCGTGGCGCAGGCCCTCCGGGCGGCCGGGCTCGCCGAGCAGAGCCGCGTGGCGTTCCTCGACAAGAACGGGCCTGAATACTTCGAGGTCCTCCTGGGCGGCGGTAAAGCCAACGTCGTGAACGTGGCGGTCAACTGGCGGCTGACTCCCGCCGAGATGGCCTACGTCATCAACGACGCCGGCGCCAGGATGCTCGTGGTCGGTCCGGACTTCATCGGCCACCTCGACGCGATGGAGCCCACGCTCAAGTCGGTCGAGCGCATCGTCGTCATCGGTAGTCACCCGCGCCACGAGGACTACGAGGAGTGGGTCGCGCGGCATCCGGCCGTGGATCCCGATCTGCCGGTGGCGCCAACCGACGTCGCCATGCAGCTCTACACGTCGGGCACGACCGGCCTGCCGAAAGGCGCGATGCTCACCAACGCCAGCCTCGGCACGCTGCTGCCCCAGGTCGGGCCGTGGTGGCAGTTCGATGAGACCTCCGTGAACCTGGTGTGCATGCCGCTCTTTCACATCGGCGGCTCCGGCTGGGCGCTGGTCGGCATGGGCGTCGGCTGCCACACGATCCTTTGCCGCGAGTTCGCGCCGGCCGAGATCCTGACCACGCTGGAGCGCCATCAGGTCACCAATGCGCTGTTCGTGCCGGCCATGCTGCAGTTCCTCACCAGGGTCCCCGGCGCGGCCGCCCGCGACTATCACGCGCTGCGGTCGATCGTGTACGGAGCCGCCCCGATCACCAACGAGGTGCTCGTCCACTCGATGCAGACCTTCCGCTGTCCGTTCGTCCAGGTCTACGGGCTCACCGAGACCACCGGGGCCATCACCCAGCTGCCCGCCGGCGATCACGCGGTGGACGGCCCGCGCGCGCGCCTGCTGCGCTCGGCCGGCAAGCCGTTCCCTTGGGTCGAGCTGCGCATCGTCGAGCCGGGCGGGCGGACTTGCGCACCCGGAGAGGTCGGCGAGGTGTGGACGCGCTCGGTGCAGAACTTCAAGGGCTACTGGGGGCGGGACGACGAGACGGCGCGCACGCTCGGCGCCGACGGCTGGCTGCGTACGGGCGACGCCGGATTTCTCGACGAGGAGGGCTATCTGTTCCTCACCGATCGGGTGAAGGACATGATCATCTCGGGCGGAGAAAACGTCTATCCCGCCGAGGTCGAGAACGCGCTCTCCGACCACCCCGCCGTCGCCGACGTCGCCGTCATCGGCGTGCCGGACGAGCGCTGGGGCGAGACGATCAAGGCCATCGTCGTGCGACGGCCAGCGGCGACCGCCGAAGCCGCCGACGTCATCGCTTTCGCGCGGGAGCGGCTGGCGCACTTCAAGTGCCCGACCTCGGTCGATTTCGTGGAATCGCTGCCGCGCAACCCGTCAGGGAAGATCCTCAAGCGCGAGTTGCGTGAACCCTACTGGCAGGGCCGCGCGCGGCGAATCAACTGACTCCACGCGCCACATCCGGGGGCGATCAGCCCAAGGGGAGGAATGCCATGGCAAGGAGCGCACGACCCAAGCGCGCGAAGAAGCGGATCAAGGCCCAAGACCTTCCGCTTTCCCGAGGGAAGTCGACGGCGAAGAAAGTGAGTGTGGTCAAAGGCGGCCAATACAATCCGAAGGAGATCGGAATAGATAAATACGTGCGATGACTCAGTCGCCCAGCAGCGAGCCGACGGAGAGGCCGGCGCCCTGCGCGAGCTCGCCGCCGCCGATCTTCTTGCCATCCCCGAGCCTGGCCTTCAGCACTTCGATCAAGCCGCCCTGCGCGGTGATCTTGAAGCTGTGCGTGGTGATGTCGGAGACGCCGGCGACCTTCCCGGGCACGTCGGCGAACCGGCGGAAGGGGATCTTGCGGGCGTCGAAGATCTGGAGCACCTTGCCGCCGACGGTCGTCCAGGCGCCCGGCGCGGGATTGCATCCGCGAATCACGTTGTAGACCTGGTCGACGGGCTTGGCCCAGTCGATCCTGGCCTCGGCGGTGCGGCACCAGCCCTCGTAGCTCGCGTGCGATTCGTCCTGCACCGTCTCCCGGTGCGTGCCGGCGACAACCGAGTCGGCCGCCTCCAGCACCGCCTGCACGCCCATCGGGAACAGGCGGTCGAAATACACCGAGCCCAGCGTGTCGTCCGGGCCGATCGGTGTCCTCTTCTGTAGTATCACCGCCCCTTCGTCGAGCCCGTCGGTGGGGCGGAAGATCGTGAGGCCCGTCTCCGTCTCCCCCTTGATGATCGGCCAGTTGATCGAGCTGGGGCCGCGATACTTCGGCAGCAGCGATGGATGATACTGAATCGTGCCGTGCCTCGGGATGTTCACGAACTCCTGCGGTGCGAACTGCAGCACGAAGGCCATGATCCCGATGTCGGCGCCGGCCGCCTTCATCGCCCGGGCGGCTTCCGGATCTCGCAGCGACTTGAAACGATGGACCGGGAGCGCCATGGCGTCGGCTGCCGCGCGCAGCGCGTCCGGCCGCGCGCCCTCCTTCTCGGGGGCGCAGAAGACGGCCGCGACTTCGTCGCCGCGCTTCACGAACGCCTCGAGGACGGCCTTGCCGAAGTCCTGCTGCCCGATGATAGCGAGCTTCATTTGACACCGACGTGGCGCATCACCAGATCAGAAGATTGTGCCATCACGCATCCTCCCCCGGCGGCCTAGCGTCAGGCTGCCGCCCCACGGTGATGATCGACTCTCCCATGATACCGAAGCGAATGTGAAACAGCATTGAGGCACCTCTGATGACAAAGGCGAGCGCGAAGGCGAGCAAGGCCGCCAAGGGGTGATCCACTCCATAGCGCGAGAGGACCGCGTAGGTTGCGGCGCCGATCAGCGC
>Ga0075428_100003861_pt1 | contig 16462 bp, 10 predicted proteins | sample RhiMetdeltSRZDD2_FD_75291 | JGI IMG/M metagenome (GOLD analysis project Ga0075428, IMG submission 75291) | Populus rhizosphere microbial communities from Tennessee, USA - Rhizosphere MetaG P. deltoides SRZDD2 | ecosystem: Host-associated > Plants > Roots > Rhizosphere > Soil | place: USA... | reverse complement strand
CGCGTGTTCGTGAGCCACGCTCATTCCGATCACGTCGATTATCATCGCGAAGTGATCCTGAGCGGTCCCACCGCGCGGCTGATGCAGGCGCGCATCGGCGGCACGCGTCTCGAGCACGTTCTGCCCTGGCGCGAGCGACGTGAATTCAAATCGGACAGCGGCGCGCCGTACGCCGTCACGCTTTTTCCAGCGGGCCACATTTTTGGGAGCGCGATGTCGCTGGTCGAAGCGGGCGACACTGCGATTCTTTACACGGGCGATTTCAAATTGCGCAAAGGACTTTCGGCGGAGCCATGCGAGCCGCGTGCGGCGGACATCCTGATCATGGAGACAACGTATGGACGGCCTGAGTATCGATTTCCCCCAACGGATGCGGTCATGAAAGGCGTGATTCGGTTTTGCAAGGAGACGCTCGACAACGACGAAGTGCCGGTATTGCTCGGCTATTCCCTCGGCAAAAGTCAGGAATTACTCTGCGGCCTCGGCGATGCCGGGCTGCCGATTATGTTGCATGGAACGGTGTTCAAGATGACGCAAGTCTATGAGCAATTCGGCCAATGCTTCCCGCCCTACGAACCCTACGAAGCGGGCAGGACGCACGGCAAAGTGCTGTTGTGCCCGCCGAGCGTGGTGAACTCAGCGATGCTGCGAAATCTTGCCAAGCATCGGAGCGCGGTCCTGACCGGTTGGGCGGTCGATCCCAGTTCCAAATACCGCTACGGCGCCGATGCGGCCTTCCCGATCAGTGATCATGCCGATTTTCCCGATCTCATCGCGTTCGTGAAACGAGTCAGCCCCAAGAAGGTCTTAACGCTGCACGGCTTCGCGGCGGATTTTGCGCAGACCCTCCGGGAAATGGGCTACGACGCGCAGTCGCTCAGCGAAGACGAGCAAATGACGCTCGGACTGAATGTGACGAGCGCGAAGGTCGAAGTGCGGCGCGAGCGTAAGGGTCAAACAGGGCGCGCTCGCAAATCGGAGCCAGCCGCTCCCGACGCGCAAAGCTTTCGTCGCTTTGCGGAAACATGCGCGGTTATCGCGAGCACGAGCAGCAAGCTCGAAAAGGTGCGGCTGCTCTCCGAATATCTGCGCGCGCTCGGAGGCGGCATGACCGCTCCGGTCACGGTTTGGTTTACCGGCGCGGCCTTTGCTTCGAGCGAAAACAAAGTCCTCAAGCTGGGCTGGGCCGTGATTCGCGACGCGCTGTGCGCGATCGGCCAGGTAGACGAGAGCGATCTGCATTCCATTTATTTGAAGCACAGTGATCTCGGCGAAACCGCCCAGGAGGTTTTCGCGTCCTTCGACGCGGCGAGCGCGGGTCTGGCGATTGCCGAATTGGACGAAATGTTTCGAGCCCTCGAAGCGGCGCGAGGGCCGCGTGCGAAATTACCCGTGCTCGTTTCGGTGCTGGAGAAGTGTGATCCGCTCGAAGCAAAGTTTTTGGTCAAGATTATCACGGGCGACCTGCGTATCGGGCTCAAGGAAGGCCTCGTAGAGGAAGCCGTCGCGAGCGCCTTCAATGTCGCGCCGGACGAAGTGCGCCAGGCGAACCTTCTCCTTGGGAACATTGGCCAGACGGCGCTCCTCGCGCGCGAAGGCCGTCTTCGCGAAGCCGGCGTGATTCCATTCCGGCCGGTGAAGTTCATGCTCGCGTCTCCGGAACCGACCGCCGCCGACATCTGGAACCGAATGCACGATCCCGAGAAGCCGGAGGCGCCCCTGTGGATCGAGGACAAATATGACGGCGTGCGCTGCCAACTCCACAAAGTGGACGGGCGGGTCACGTTGTATTCGCGCGATCTCAAAGATATCACGGCCACATTCCACGACGTGGCTGATGCCGCGCGCGCCATTTCTTCCGATGTGATTCTGGACGGGGAAGTCCTGGCGATGCGAGGTGACACCGTGCTGCCGTTTGCCGAACTGCAACGGCGGTTGGGCCGGCGCGAGCACGACCTTTTCATGCGGGAAGAAGTTCCCGTAAAGTTCATCGCCTTCGACATGCTTTGGAAGGATGGCCAGAGCCTTCTGCAGAGTCCGTTGCGCGAGCGTCGCCAGTTGCTGGAGTGGCTCGCGCTTTCCGATGCGTTCCGCCTCGCCCGCATCACGCCTGTGACGTCGGTTGACGAGATCGAAACGGCCTTCACCGCGGCGCGCGCGCGCAATAACGAAGGCTTGATGGTGAAAGATCCCGAGAGCCTTTATTCGCCCGGGCGGCGTGGCCTCGCGTGGGTGAAACTCAAGAAGGCTTTTGCGACACTGGACTGCGTCGTGGTGGGGGCTGAATACGGGCATGGCAAACGCAACAAAGTATTGAGCGATTACACCTTCGCCGTCCGCGATGACGAGACCGGCGAACTCAAGACGATCGGCAAGGCCTACAGCGGGCTCACCGATGCGGAGATCGCGCAGCTTACGGAACATTTTCTGGCGCGGACGATTCGCCAGCATGGGCGCTATCACGAAGTCGTTCCCGACACCGTGCTCGAAATCGCCTTTGACAGGCTGCAACTCAGCGGCCGCCACAGCAGCGGTCTGGCAATGCGCTTTCCGCGCATTCTGCGGATACGCGATGAAAAAACGCCCGCGGATATTGATACGGTCGCATCGGCGCGACGATTGTTGAGCGATGGATAGAGGCCGGCGCTCCAGCGCTAAATTTTGAGTTGGAAATTCCCGATTGAAAACCGCACAGTGCAGTGGGATGTCCCTGATTGAGCGAACAATCCAGCTCAGCTTTCAGCAGCGCGTGTTCTTTACGAAATACGTGTTCGCGTTGAGCAACCCGCTGCTCGCCGAGGTGCTGACCGGCGAGCGCTCGACCGAGGTGCCGAAGGTGCTCGTCGTTATCGACGAATCGCTGCACGTGGCGCAACCCGGCCTCGTGCGCAACATCGAAGCTTACTTCGCCGCACACACCGGAAAGATGAAGCTCGTTTGCCCGCCGATGATCCTGGAAGGGGGCGAGCGCGTGAAGAACTCTTACTTTCACGTTTCGGAAATCCAGTCGCACATCGACCGGTATCACATGGACCGCCACTCCTACGTGATTGCGGTGGGCGGCGGCGCGCTCCTCGACGTGGTCGGCCTTGCCGCCGCAACCGCTCATCGTGGCATGCGGCACATTCGCATTCCGACGACGACGCTCAGCCAGGACGATTCCGGCGTAGGCGTGAAGAACAGCATCAACGCTTTCGGCAAAAAGAATTTCATTGGCACCTTCGCCGTGCCGTTCGCGGTGATCAATGATTTTGAAATGCTCTCGTCCCTGCCGCCGCGCGACAAGCGCGCTGGCTACATCGAAGCCGTGAAGGTCGCGGTCATTCGCGACGCCCGATTTTTTGAAGAGATCGAGCGGAACGCCCTCAAGTTGCGCGACTTCGATCCCGAAGCGATGCAGCGGCTCATTTTCCGCAGCGCGGAGCTTCACGTTAACCATATCGCCACCTCGGGCGATCCGTTCGAATTCGGTTCGGCGCGCCCCCTCGATTTCGGCCATTGGTCGGCGCACAAACTCGAACAGATTTCCGACTACCGCGTCCGCCACGGCGAAGCTGTCGCTATCGGCATTGCTCTCGACGTGGTCTATTCCCGGCGCAGCGGGTTTCTCGACGAGGCCAGCGCCAACCGCATTATCGAGCTCGTTGAAACGCTCGGCTTCGACTTGTTCGCGAACGAATTGCTCAACGTCGATTCGAACGACGACTACATGATCCTCAAGGGCCTGGAGGAATTCCGCGAGCACCTTGGTGGCCAACTCACGATCACGCTGCTCAAGGGCATCGGCAAGGGCTTCGAGGTCCACGAAGTCAACGATGCTGTCGTGCTCGAATCCATCCAGGAACTCCAGGAACGACACTTCTCAACGGGCGCAAAGTTCCTGCGCGAGAAGCAGCGTTCATAATTCAGCGCCAACTTCATGCAACGCACGGCGGTCCTCAACGTAGTGGGGTTGACCAGGGGCCTGCTCGGCGCCCATACCCCGAACCTCAATTCATTTATCTCACGCGGCCACGTCGCGACCATCACCCCGGTTTTTCCTGCCGTCACTTGTTCCGCCCAGAGCACCTATCTCACCGGCCTGACTCCCACCGAGCACGGCATCGTGGGCAACGGCTGGTATAATCGCGAGTTGGCCGAAGTGCAGTTTTGGAAGCAGTCGAACCACCTCGTCCATGGCCGCAAAATTTGGGAAGAGCTGCGCGAAATAATCCCGAACTTCACCTGCGCGAAACTTTTCTGGTGGTACAACATGTATTCCACGGCCGACTACTCGATCACCCCGCGCCCGATGTATCCCGCCGACGGTCGCAAGGTGTTCGACATTTACACATGGCCGTTCTCCATTCGCACCGAAATCAAGGAAGAACTCGGCGAATTTCCGTTTCCGACTTTTTGGGGCCCGGCCGCAGGCGTCAAAACTCCGCAAGGCGAACCGGACGCCGCGTCGCGCTGGATTGCCGAATCCGCGAAGTGGATCGAGACGCGCTACTCGCCGACGCTCAACCTCGTTTACCTGCCGCACCTGGATTATAATCTCCAGCGCTATGGGCCGAGTGATCCGCGCATCGCGGAGGATGTGCGCGCTATAGACCGGATCGTCGGCGATCTCATTTCATTTCTTACCAAGCACGGCGTCACGGTGTTGATCCTCTCGGAATACGGTATCACGGACGTAAAAAGTCCCATTCACTTGAACCGGATCTTTCGCCAAAACGGCTGGCTCGGGATCAAGGACGAACTCGGCCTCGAGATGCTCGACCCCGGCGCCAGCGCCGCATTCGCCGTAGCTGATCATCAGGTGGCGCACATCTATCTAAAGGACCGTTCAATCGAAAAGGCCGTTGCGGCAACGCTGGATAAGGTCTGGGGCGTGCGCGTGCTTCGCGCAGGCGAGAGGCACGAGTACGGGATCAACCATGAGCGCGCGGGTGACCTGGTGGCCGTCACGCCTGAAGATTCCTGGTTCACTTATTATTACTGGCTTGAGGACTCCGTCGCCCCTGATTTCGCGCGCTGCGTCGACATCCACCGCAAGCCCGGCTACGACCCTGTCGAGTTGTTCATCGACCCGCGGCTCAGCGTTCCGAAGCTGAAGATCGCCACGAAGTTGCTTAAGAAAAAGCTCGGGTTCCGCATGCTTATGGACGTGATTCCCCTCGACGGGTCGCTTGTCCGGGGTTCGCACGGGATTCGCCCAACCGATCAGAAGCATCATCCTGTTTTTCTCACGAATCGCACCGACCTGCTCGGCTCAGAGGAAATCGCGGCAACGGATGTTTATCATTTGATCCGCCGTGCCGTGCTGACGGGAAAAAAAGAAAGCGGGTAGATTTGGGTCCAGCAATTGCGCCGGTAGGCTCACATGGAGGTGCGTGGTTCAGATGAGCCCGTCGTCTACCCGCTTTAAAGCGCACAACCGCACACCGGGTTTATTTTAGCAGTGGCAATGCCAGCGCGGTGGACCTCTTGGAATTTCGGAATATCAGCGAAACTCTGCAGAGTGTTTTTCCGCAGATGTTGCGCCCGCGCGTTTTCTGGCACGAAACGGGACACGCGTTTGAAAATAATAGACACGCGGCGGCAATTTCTCTTGCCTCGGGTAAAAAAAATCTCTAAGCGTTATAGCATCAGGCCAGAGCTTCCAACACCTGCGAGGCATGTTTTAGCCGCGTGCCTCCAACTGATGTTGATGCTTACTGTTTCCTGTCCGGCCGAGGCAGCGGTGCTGGTGGTGCCCGACTATCAGGTAGGAGACAAAGCGGCTTCCAACATCATCACTCCCGTCCAACTCGTTGTCCTCGACCACGAGCGCACCGAGGCGATGCGGGAGCGCGAAGCCCAGCGCGTGTCGGCGGTATTTCGCCTTTACACCAATGCCGCAGCGGAAGCGGAGTTGAAGATGCTTACGGCCTACACTTCCGCGAAAGAGGGGTTTCTCAAGAGCGTCGAGCGCAATTTCAAAAAGCGCAAGCTCGATGCCGAATTGATCGAGCAGGAACGGTTCGGCAAAACGGTCGCCTCTTATCAAAAAGCGAACCGCAGCTTTCCGCTCACCACGAACCTGGCCGTCGTCTGGGCGCTCGGCGAACAGGACCAGGCGCTCCTTGAGGATTTGACCACCACACTGCGCGAAGCCATGCGCGGCCATATTCGACCCGACACGCTCTCTTCCACTGCGAAATCGGGACCGCAGCAGGTGCGTTTGGTCCCGGTCGGTTCCACCAACGCCCTGGACCTCGATTTCGCACTCGCTCAGAGCACCAACGCTTACAAATCGAACTTCGTCGCCCTGGGGCGCGTGCGCAAAGACGTCCAGGCCAAATTCGGTCCCGACGAACAATGGGCCGCAAAATTTGTGTCTTCCTTTGTCCGCCAAAACACCGTTTGCGACGAGCCGCTGACCCTGCAGAGCCGTGCCCGCCGCACGGATCCGATCATTTCTGCGGAAACTTTCGACGCCGGCGCGGTCGTAGCCCGGGCAGGCGATTTGATCGATGCCAAACTCAAGGCCACTCTCGACGAACTCAGGCGCCGCACCGAGGGCGATGTCATTAAGGCCGTTGCTGAGGAAGAAAAACGCAAAGCCGAAGGCGTCGCGTTGGAACTCGAACGTGCCCAACTGAAAATCGCCCAGGCCGAAACTCAAAAACGCGGCTTGTGGTTTGGAATGGCGAGTGCGGGCGCCTTGTGTCTGGCTGTGCTCGGTTTGCTCCTCGTCCGCGGTCGCAGGCCGCGCTCCATGGCGCTGGTCCCGGCGAGCGGCAACGGCGGCGCGACGCCGCCTGCTCCGGAAACGCCGGCCGAGCGCGCTCGGCTCTTTGCCGAGTTCACGCATTGGGTGAAGCAGCATTTCGTGCAGCGTCTCGTGTCGCACAGCGCCGCTCTCGCCGAGACTCAGCGTCTCGCCGCCCTTCAGGTTGCCGAACTGGAACGCCGCCTCGAAGAGATGCACGCCCCGCTGCAAAATCGTCTTCAGGTTTACGAACAGCGAATTACTGAACTCGAACAGCAACTCGCCGTGCAGGGTGCTCAAAATCGCGAACTGCTCAAAGCCACGATCAAAATGGCCCGCGAGCGCCTCGAAGCGCAGCGCCACCAATCGACTGCCGCCGCAACGAATTAGTGGCCAGAGTGCGAAGCGCAGGGAAGGGCAATCAAAACACCGTTGCACTTGCAACACATGTTTGATAACCGCTCGTTGCCAATCCTGTGTTGCAATTGCAACAATTATTTGGAGCGCGCCGGAGTCTTTGCGTTCGTGATTAAGCCGTCTTCTGCTGGGTTCGCAGCGCCTGCTCGTAGCACTCTAGCGCTTCGCTGAATCGTTCGAGCTGGTTGAACACCGCTCCTTTGTGCAGGTAAGCCACGGTCAGGCCGTCGTCGGTGGCGATCGCTTTGTCGTAGCACTCGATGGCTTCTTCGAGCCGCTTCAACTGCTCCAGGGCCGAGCCTTTCTTCACCAAGGCTTCGGGGTTGTTCGGCACCAGGTCGAGCGCCTGATCAAAGCAAGTTAGTGCCTTCTCCGGGTCATTCAAGTCGAGGTAACCTTGTCCTTTCGACAGCAGGGCCACCATGCGAGTTTCGGGTTCACCATCCTCAAGTTGCGCCGCGGTAATCACCGTGGCCGTTGGCAAAGGCGCGCTGCGTTCCAGCTCCTGGATGCGCTTTTCGAGCCGCTCGATCGCTCCGAGCAAACGGCTGCTCGACATCTCCGGTCCATTCAGCGTCACAAATGGCGCGTCCGGGCCCCCGAGCCCCGCCCCGAGCGGATGCACATTCATCGGGTGCAGCGGTTGCAGGCTTGATGTGATCTGCGCCACGCGCGTCAACGCTCGCCACAGGCAAAACGCCGTAAGCAGCATCGCCACGAAGCCGATTCCGCCAAACACCGACGCGAGCGCAATTATGAAGCGGTTTGACTTCTGCATCGCTTCCACGGCGTTGTCGTGCTGGTTCGTCAACGTCTGCTCGATGACCCGCAGGCGCGCGTTGATCAATTCCGCGCTGCGTCGCGCGGTCGCCTCCGTATCCTGCCGGGCGTGCTCGACGGCCTCTTTGTTCCGTTGCGCGTTGGTGTCCGCTTCGCGGCGCCCCTGCTCGATTGCGAGCAACGCGGTGTGGAGTTGCTCCTGCAACTGCAAATAAGCGCGCGCGTTGTCATTCGATGCCTCGGCGGCGTCGGCCGGCGGTTCGCTCGGTGGCTTATCGGCAGCGAGGCTGGCGAAAGGCAACGACACAAGGACGCTCAAAAAAACTCCTAAAAAAGTTCGGTGCATAGTTCTCGAAAATCGGACGTTTGTTTAAGGCACGGCGACGCGAATTGAAAGACAAAGTTGTTCGAAGTTGTTCACTTCATTTCGAACGCACTCTGCGCGCATGTTACGCCTGCGTCACGCACACTTTGCTGAATTGGCGCGAAAGCGGCTGGACGGCAATCGGTTTCGGAGAGCGTTCGTGGTGTTATTCACAGCTCGCGCATATGCGACTGGAAGACGAGGCCGTCTCTTGCTAAGGTAGCAATGTGGCGGAATTGTTGAGCACATTTTTGAGCGCGCTGATGGCGACGAACTCGGCGGGGGCGATCAGCAATGTCGTCGAAAAGACGACGGGCATTTCCGTGAACGTCGCTCAACTGAACGATCCGGCCGAAAGGGAGTATCTCAAATTGCTCGAGCTGGACGACGCAGCGCAGGCGGAGGTGGATCGGTGGATAAAGGAGAACAACGAGTTCAAAGCGCAGGGGGCGGGCGTCGAGGCGATCACGCTTAACGCGCGGATTGAAAAGCGCTTTGAGCCGGTGAAGAAAGCTTACGAGGATTTTCTGCGGCGCAATCCGAACCACGCGCGCGCGCGACTGGCCTACGGCAGCTTCCTGAACGACATCCACGAGGAAGAGGAGGCGCAGGCGCAGTGGGAGAAGGCGCGCGAGGCCGATCCCAAAAATCCGGCGGCGTGGAACAATTTGGCGAATTACTACGGACACAATGGGCCGGTGTCGAACTCGTTTCGGTATTATGCCAAAGCGATCGAACTCGATCCGACGGAGTCGACGTATTACTACAACCTGGCGACGACGGTGTATTTGTTTCGGCGCGACGCCACGAACTTTTACAACATTACCGAGCAGCAGGTCTTCGAGAAGGCGATGGGGCTGTATCGAAAGGCCCTGGAATTCGATCCGGGGAATTTCGTTCTGGCGACCGATTACGCGCAAAGTTACTACGGCTTCGACCCGAAGCTGACGGGCAATGCGGAGCAGGACCGGAAGATCAAACAAAAGCACTTCGAGGACGCGATGGCGGCGTGGAACGAAGCGTTCAAACTGGCGGGCGATGACACGGAGCGGCAGGGCGTGTTGCTGCATTACGCGCGACTGCAAATCAATGCCGACCGATTTGAGGAGGCGCGCAAGAACTTGAATGGGATCACGAACGACATGTTCAAGGTGACGAAACAGAATCTGTTGAGAAAGCTGGAGAACCGGAGCAAGGCTGCGGCGAAGTGAATCGGGCACCTGCCGGATGCCATCCGGCGATACGCAGACCACCAGTACTACCAGTCTGCGCTACGACACTTTAGCTGCCGAGGTGCAGGCGTGGATCGGTGTATAACATTTCCTCGAGGTTGGACCACTTGGCGTCATCCATGCCGTTGAAGGCGTGGAGGTAGAGCGCGACCACTTCCGGCGGATGCTTCGCAAGCAAATGGTCGACGGCTTGTTTTAGTTTGGTGTTGTCCATGGTTTCGGGGACTTTTTCGACGACGCCGTTGTCGTGCTTGATGCCGAGCGAATCCAGAAAGTCGATGAGGAGCGCTTTGTGTTTTTTCAGCAGCCAGTTGCGGATGAGGTTGTCGGCCGCGAGCGAGTTGCTGGAACGCGAGAACACCGAGCGCATCGTGGCGTGGCGTTCGGTGCGCGGCTGGCGTTCGAGGAAGACGGGCCGCACCTTGCGGGACTGCGCGACCACGTCGATCGCCCCTCGGTAAATCTCCTTATCGTTGGCGTAGGTGTATTCAAAAATCTCGTTGCTGAGTCCCGGCGACATCGCGCCAAACAATTCATGCGGAGCCATATCTTCTTCCCAAAGCGCCAGAATCAGCCATTTAAAAGAGCGGCGCAATCAGGATTTGAACTTTAGTCCTTACAGAGAGGTGTGCTAGGTGTAACGGCGTTGAAGCCCTTCGTGACTGTTGCGATCCTGGCTACCGCCGCTTTGCCGGCTGCGGGTGCGCTTTCACCGGGGCTGGTTGCCAATGCCACCGACGGCCAGCGCACGATCACGTTTGTCTCGTCCACGCCGAACTTCTCGTTGACGGAAAACCAATCGATTCATCCGCAATTGGGGCGGTCATTCAAAGTCGAGTGGAATGGTGTCCTGCAAATCACGCGCGCGGGCGAGTACACCATCAGCGGCACGCCGGAAATTTTCCTGAATGGCCAAAGGGCGAGCGGGACGCCGATCCAGCTCGGGGCCGGCGAGGTCCCCTTGCGAATGAATTTTGAGCGAAGGGAGGCAAGCCCTGCGGTGCAGCTTCGGTGGCAGTCGGAATTCTTTGCGCCCGAGCCCATCCCCGCATCGGCTTATGGGCACGAGAAGTCACCGCAAACTTCGCTGGCGGAGGAGGGGCGTGAGCTTGTTGAGAATCTTGGTTGCGTTTCGTGCCATAAAACCGAGGCCACTTTCGTCAGGGAGCGCCGCGGGCCGGTTCTCTCAGATGTTGGCGGTCGTTTGAAGCCGGCGTGGATTTACAAATGGCTCGCGAGCCCGCGCGAATTCCGTCATGACGCGTCCATGCCGGTGCTTTTGCACATGGATGAAGAGCGCGCCGATGTCACAGCTTTCCTTATGACGCTTACGGCCAAGAACAGTTCTCCTTCACAGACCGTTCCGGGCGGAGATCGCGGCGAAGCCCTTTTTAGAAACAGGGGTTGTGTCGCGTGCCATAACAATGCGGTCGCGCCGCTCGCCGGTCTCGGCTCGAAATATCGTCAGACGAGCGAACTGGCGACCTATCTCCTCAAGCCGCTCGATGTCAGCCCGCACGGTCGCATGCCGGACATGTTCCTGAAACGAGACGAGGCAAATTATCTGGCGGAATGGCTCATGGCATCGCGCGAGGCGAGCTTTGAAGCGCCGTTTCGAGGGGGCGATGCGGGGCGCGGACGAGCGCTGATTGCGGAACGCGGCTGCGCCAATTGTCACACCATCGACGGTGTGTCGAAGCTCACGGCAAAAGAATTTGAAGTCCTGGAACCGGATAAGGGATGTCTTGCCCCTTCGCCATCCCGGAAGGCGGCGCGGTATGGGTTGACTGAGCGCCAGCGAGCGGCCCTTTCAGCGTACGTAAAAAGCCCCGATGAATCCGAAGCCCCCGTGCAGGATTTTCATCGCACGGTGAAGCAACTGAACTGCCGCGGCTGTCATGAATTGAATGGACCGGCGCAGCTTGCTTTCGAGGTCAACCAGGCCCCGCCGCCACTCACGGATTCCGGGAACAAGCTTCGCCCGACCTGGCTCGACCAGGTGCTCAATCACAAAAAACGTGTGCGGCCATGGATGGAACTGCGCATGCCACATTTCGCGACAAACTATGTTGCGCCGCTGGTTGGGTGGTTTGTGGCGCAGGCCGGCGTTGCATCGGAGGATGAGGTTCCTCTCACGACGCCGGGCGCGGTTGAGCTTGTCCGGCACGGGGTCAAATTGGTTGGCCGCGATGAAGGCGGGCTGTCGTGCATTAATTGTCATGACTTTCGTGGCGAGCCCTCAGGCGGAGAAATGCGCGGGCCGGACATGACCGAAATGTACGACCGTATTCGAGACGATTGGCTTCGGCGCTGGCTGCGCGATCCGGCGCGCATCCAACCAGGCACTGCGATGCCGGCGTTTTTTAGCGACATGCCCGCGAGCGAAGCGGAGGCGAAGATCAACGCGATTATCGGGACGCTCGCGGCGGGCAGGCACATGCCGACGCCCGCCGGGTTGAGTGACGCGGTGCAGGCGTACTTGCTTCTCGTGAAGGATGAACCGATCGTGTTCCGCACGTTCATCCAGGATTCCTCGCCGCGCTCGATCGCGATCGGGCTTCCGGGATTCAACTCGTTTGTGTTCGACGCGCAACTCTGCCGATTGCGCTATGCGTGGAGGGGAGACTTTTTGGACGTGAAGCCAGTCTGGTCGGACCGCGGCGGCGCGCAAGCGCGCATTCTGGGCCCAAAATACTATACCGCGCCGAACGTCTTTCCGTTGCGCATCGGCAACCCGGATAGCGAGCCGAAGGTGGAGTTCAAGGGATACAACCTGCTGAACAGATTTCCGCAGTTTCAATACCTGGTCGATGGCGTGGCTGTGCGCGAGTGGATCACGCCATTGACGAATCAGTTTGGGCTTCGACGCACATTTCGGATTTTCGATCTTCCTCAGGGCGGCTGGTTCATTGCGCTGGCATCAAAGGAAGGGACGGTGACTTCGTCTCTGGGAGATCCGGTGGAGGGCAAAATCCGAATTCCGCCCGGCAGAGACGTGATGTTTGACGTCGATCTTCTAACCCCCCGCTGAGGCGGCTTTCTCCTGCTGGGCTTTCACGGTGATCTCCGTGCCGAGAGGCAGAGAGCATGTCACCACCGCGCCCTCATCGCCATCCGCGCAGACTTCAGTAGAAGCCCCGATGACGTTGGCCCGATAGCGCATGATGCGCAGGCCCATGCCGGGACTCTGGTCTTTAAGATCGGGAAACGGCAGCCCGTTGTTCTTTATCTTCATCACGAGGTGCTCGCTGGTATTGGTCAGCACGATTTGCACCTGCGTGGCTTTACCATGCTTGATCCCGTTGGTGACCGCTTCCTGCGCGATCTTGTACAACTGCCGGACAGTATTGCTGGGCAGCGACGCGCTCTGGCCTACGCAGCGAAATCGACAAGAAATCGAAAACATTTCCTTCGCGCGCGCGGCGAGATTTTTCAGCGCGAGCGAAATGTCTTCCTCCTGAGAGTCGAGCTCCGCGAGGTCATGCGCGAGGCCGTGCGCGTGGTTGATCGCCTGATCGATCAGGCCATGAAGTTTTTTGGCGTCGGCCGCTTCGGGCAATTTCTGCTTCGTCAATTTCACTTCCAACGCTTTGATCATGAGCGCGATGCCCGTAAGGCGTTGTCCGAGGTCGTCGTGCAAATCGAGCCCGAGCCGGTGACGCTCCTTTTCGGTGATCTCGAGCAACTCGTGTTCGAGCCGCGTCCGTTCCTCAACGGCCTGTTGCAACTCATTGTAGGCATCGGCGAGATCGGCCGTGCGCTCTTTGACGCGCATTTCCAATTCGTCGTGCGCCTTCCGCAAAGCCTCTTCCGCGAGCTTCCGTTCCGTAATGTCCTCGTGGATGAGCACCACTTCGCAAATGGTGCCGTCGGCGTTCTTCACCGGATAAATGAGGCTGCGCGTCCACAACTCGCGCCCGGCGTAATCGCCGTGCCTGGTCACCGTGCGCAACGGCGGGACCGACAGGGTCTCACCTGCAAAAGCGCGTTGCAAATAAGGGGCGAGTTCGCGAATCAATTTCTTCTTGCTCTCGAAAATCGGCTGGTCCTGCACTTCCTCCAGTTCCATGCCCCACATCTGCTTCCACGCTTTGTTGACCTGCACAGTTTTCCCGTCGGGCGAAAGCACCTGCATGCTCAAGGGCGATTGTTCCACCAACAAACGGAACCGCGTCTCTGAAAGAAGGAGTTGCTCGACGGCGATTCTGCGCCGTTCCTCGGCCAGATGACGCGCGCGGCGCACTTCTGCCTCGCGGAGTTCGCGGGCCACGGCTGGGGCGAGTCGCGCCAGGCGATCCTTCATCAGGTAGTCGTGCGCGCCGGCCTTCATGGCCGCGACGGCGGTCTCTTCACCGATGTGGCCCGAGACAATGATGAAGGGGAGGTCGAGGCCCTTCTCCTGGAGAATTCGCAGCGCGGCGAGCCCGCTGAAGCGCGGCATCACGTAATCAGAAATCACCACGTCCCAGCCCTGCCGTTCCAGGGCCGCGCGCATCGATTCGGGTGTGTCCACGCGTTCCGACGTAAGATCGTAGCCGGCCTGCTTCAGCATCAGACCGAGCAGCAGCGCGTCGTCCTCTGAATCTTCCACCAATAATGCTCTTAAGGGTTGTCCCACAAAATCGCCTTAAGTTGTTCCGGCGCAACAATGGGGGCCGGATTCCAATAACACTACACAGTTGGCGGCAATTGTCATCGTGTTTCTCCCGCGGACACTTATTTTGACCGCCCATGCGAGCGAGAGTCGAAATTTGCATCCTCGCCGGGGGCTTGAGCGCGCGCATGGGCCGGCCAAAGGCCCGTGTGCGGCTCGGAAACCTGACGCTCCTTGGGCATGTCCGTAAAAACGTCGCGGGACTCGAGTTACCGGTTCGGATTATCCGCAAAGACCTCGTGCCACGGTGTGGACCACTGGGCGGCATCTCTTCTGCCTTGAAAACCACGGGAGCCGAAGCGGTGCTGATCGTCCCATGCGACACGCCGTTTCTATCCGCGGCATTGTTGCGGCGGTTTCTCGTGAAATTTGACGGCCAACACCCCCTGTTCGGCGTGGTCCAGGAAAAGACTGGCTTCCCGATTCTACTTCCCCGGTCGGCTCTGCCGGTCGTTACGGAGCAGATCAAGGCACGCGAATTCGCCCTGCATAATCTTGCGCGCGCCATCAGAGCCCGCCTCGTTCGCGTGCCTGCTGGCCAACTCTTCAATGTCAACACGCCGGCGGACCTGGCGGAGGCGCGAAAACGCTGTCGGTCGGCACAGGAGCAGCTTGTAAAACGGCAGTGAGAGGCTATCGTCAAAGCATGTTTGCTAGAGTGTTTCTGGTGGTCGCATTGCTAGTCGTCACGTGGCCGGCTTTGTCCGAGACGATCCAATTGAAAGACCAGGCCGCGGTTTCGGGCAAAATCCTTGCCGAAAAGCGCGACCAGGTTGTTGTGGACCTTGGGTTTACCGTCCTGAGCATCCCGAAAAGTTACATCGCGAAGATTTCGAAGGAGACAGCACCCGATCCCAAGAAAAACGGAAAAACCCGTCCATCGACGACTGAGAGTGCGCCCGATCAACTTCCGGCCGAGCCAACTGCCGTCGCCGCGCCGCGAGCCCTGTTCCAGGGCGGCCGGCCCGGGTCCGAAGAACAATCTGTGCGCGAGTTGGTCAAGCAGTTGGGCGAAGCGGTCGTTCAGGTGCGCGCTCCGAGCGGCCTTGGCTCGGGTTTCATTCTCAACGAAGAAGGTTACTTGATTACCAATTTCCACGTGATCGAAGGCGAAACTCAACTCTCCGTTGAGGTCTACCACGTGCGCAACGGCCAGCTCGATCGCCGCAGTTACAAGCAAATTCGGATCGTCGCCATGAACAAATTCCAGGACCTCTCGCTGCTGAAAATCGAGGACAAAGACGCGCCGAAATTCGCGTCCGTGCCCCTGGGCGATTCAGACGTGCTCGCGGTCGGCGAACGGGTGTTCGCCATCGGCAGTCCGCTGGGCCTCGAGCGCACCGTCACCGAAGGCATCGTGAGCACCAAGACGCGCCAACTCATGGGCGAGCTTTACCTCCAGACCACCGCGCAGATTAATCCCGGCAACAGCGGTGGTCCGCTGTTCAACCTGCGGGGCGAAGTCGTGGGCGTGACGAACATGAAACTGGCCTTCGGCGAAGGCCTGGGCTTCGCGATTCCCGTCGAGGCGGTCCGCTATTTTCTGCGCCATCGCGACGCGTACGCTTACGACACCGACAATCCCAGCAACCCGTATCGATACCTCGAACCGCCGAGCCGTCTAAGGGCACCTGATTCCGAGCAGGAGGGCGCCCGCTGAGCCCTTCCGCCGCCAAATCAATTCCTCTGCTATGAAACTTCTACTCTCACTTTGCATTTTTGCGTTCGCGTTGACCCTGGCGGGTGCGCCCGTGCCGCCGCCGGATAAACTGCTGCCCGCCGACACGGTGGCGGTGATCACCGTTACCGATTACCAGAAGGCCAAACGAGATTGGGATAAATGGGCGCTGGTGCGGCTGTGGAAAGATGCGGCGATGAAACCGTTTCGCGAGAAATTCATGACCAAGCTCAAGGCCGATTTGGTTGAGCCGCTGGAACGGGAATTCGGCGTCAAGTTTGCCGACTACAAAGACCTGTGCCAGGGGCAAGTGACGCTCGCCTTTACACCGTCGACGGCTCCCGACAAGAAGGATTCGGGCTTTCTCCTGCTCGTGGATACAAAGGACAAAGCCAGCGTGCTCAAGACGAACCTTGCGGCGTTGAAACAGAAATGGATCGACAGCGGCAAGGTCGCCAAGACCGACAAAATTCGTGATGTCGAATTCACGACCCTGGTTTTCTCCAGCGATGACATCTCGAAGACGGTCGATAAAGTCCTGCCTTCGCCGAAAAAGGACAAAGCTGAGGAAGAGCCGGAAGAAAAGAAACCCGCCAAAAAG
>Ga0075428_100003860_pt1 | contig 16463 bp, 21 predicted proteins | sample RhiMetdeltSRZDD2_FD_75291 | JGI IMG/M metagenome (GOLD analysis project Ga0075428, IMG submission 75291) | Populus rhizosphere microbial communities from Tennessee, USA - Rhizosphere MetaG P. deltoides SRZDD2 | ecosystem: Host-associated > Plants > Roots > Rhizosphere > Soil | place: USA... | reverse complement strand
TCCGGGTAGCCGTCGTAGATGCGTTCTTCGCCCGTGGCCCCGGTGATCACCGGGAACATCCCGACTCGGAAGCGGTCGACGAGTCCGGCCCGTAGCAGTGATCGGCACAGGCTGAGGCTGCCGATCGTGCTGAGGAGCCCCGAGCCACTCGACTTCATGGCGCGGACCGTCTCGACGGCGTCGTCGCGGACGAGCGTGGAGTTGGCCCACGTCAGTGGCTCCTCGAGCGAGGAGGAGAACACCACCTTGGACGCTTGCGTGAGCTCGTCGACGGACGCCTCTTCTTCGGGCCTGAACTCGTCTTGGCCATTCGGGACCTCGCCGGCGGCGAAGCCCGACATCAGGCGGTAGGTGTTCGCTCCCATGAGGTAGGTGACCTCGGGCTGCTCGCCGAGCCAAGCGAGGTACTCCGGGCCCTCGAGGCCCCAGAACCCGGGCCAGCCCTCTCCCGATGCGTAGCCGTCCAGGGAGGTGATGAAGTCGACGAGAAGCTCTGACATGGCGGTGTCCTTTCCTCGGGTGTCAGGAGCTTGGACCGGCCGCGGGCCACGAACTCATCGGGTCCGTTCGGTTGTTTCGATCAGTTCGCGGTTCTGGACGGAAGGTGACTCGGATTGCGCGGGGTGGCGTTGCGGCGGAAGGAGGTTCAAAACCGCCTGGCGTTTGCGCCTGCCACTCCCGCAGGGCAACCGAACAGCTGGCCGAACAGGTCGCGCGGGAGCCCACTGCGGCTACCGGGCATGAGGATATGTTCGTCGGAGCTCACCCGGCCTGACCCACTCACGGGACCCCATCGGTGAACTTTGCCGGTGGGTCCTAGGTTTTCCACGTCTCACATGTTGGAAAATTGATACGGCGTGTCGCAATGAAACGTGCGACAAATTTTCAAACTCCTGCTGACTAGGCGAAACGCCGGGCCGACCCACAGCGGATCTGGCTCTATCCACAGAGATCTCTCACGGTAGTTTGTACCATTGGTATACCGGGAGTTGTATCATCGATACAGAGCATCGTGACGGCTTCAGGATCAACCCCCGATCGCAAAGACTTCGCCGCTCGCGACCGGTTGCTGCTCGCGGCGACCCAGCTGCTCGACGAGGCGGCGGGCGGGCGGGTCTCGACCCGGGAGATCACCGAGCGGGCGGGGGTGCGCGCACCGACGCTCTACCACCACTTCGGCAGCAAGCAGGCGCTGCTGGACGCGGTCGTCAGCCACGGTTTCAAGGAGTTCCTGAGGAGCCGCCGCGCCGGCAGCGACGGCAACGACCCGCTCGAGGATGTTCGCGCGGGCTGGGACAGCCACGTCGCCTTCGGGCTCGAGTTTCCCGGCGCCTACGCGCACATCTACGGCAACGTCAAGCCCGGCGTGCCCTGCGGGGTCACCGAGGATGTGCGCGCACATCTGTTGGAGGCGCTCCAGCCCGCCGCGATTCAGGGGCGGCTGCTCGTCTCGCCCGAGGAAGCGGCCACGCGAATCCTTGCCGCCTGCTCCGGCGTCACCTTGACCTTGATTCAGCAGCCGCCGGCCGAGCGTGATCTCGGCCTGTCCGAGCGGATGCGCGAGAGCGTGCTCGCCTCGATCAGCGACGTGCCGACGGAGACGTCGCCTCTGAATGCCCCCACCGCACGGCAGGCGCTCGAGTCGGTTGCGGCGGCGATCGACGAGGCTGGCAGCCCGCTCACGATCGGCGAGCGGACGCTGATGCGGGAGCTCCTTGCGCGGCTTGCCAATGAGTCGTAGCCGCCCAGACCCTGTAGACCGCGCCTCGCGCGCCGAGCGCGTGGTCGAGCGCGTCCGCGCGATCCCGGAAGGCTACGTCCGCACCTACGGCGACATCGACCCGCGCGCTCCCCGCCTCGTCGGTCGTATCCTCGCCACCACCCACAACCTCCCCTGGCACCGGGTCGTCCGCGCCGACGGAACCATTCCGCAGGGACTGCCGCAACGAGAGCTGCTCCGCGCGGAAGGCGTCCCAATGCGCGGCGACCGCGTCGACCTCGACCAGGCGCGCCTCCCACCGGAGCTCTAGCCGTGGCGCGCACATCGCTCCAAGCCGCGATCGATGAGGTTGCCACACGCGATCCCGTGCTCGCTCAGATCGTCGCCCGCATCGGACCGATCACCCATCGCCCCCGCGACCCGGACGGCCCCTTCGGCGCCCTCGTCCGCGCCATCGTCTACCAGCAACTCGCAGGACGGGCCGCACAGGCAATCCACGGCCGGCTACGAACGACAGTCGGCGAAGCATTGACGCCCGCGACGGTGACCGCAACACCCGACCCGGCACTCCGCGCCGCCGGCCTATCCGCGAACAAACTCGCCTCGCTCCGCGACCTTTCCGCCAAAGTCCTCGACGGAACAGTCGTCCTCACGCGGACATCCGCACGCAGCGACGAGGAACTGATCGCCCAGCTCGTCACCGTACGCGGCATCGGCCGCTGGACCGCCGAGATGTACCTGATGTTCCAGCTGCGCCGCCTCGACGTCTGGCCCGTCGACGACCTCGGCGTCCGTCAAGGCTACGCCCTCGCCTGGCAACTCGACCCAGCCCCGACCCCGAAACAACTCGAACCGCTCGGCGACCGCTTCCGCCCCTACCGCTCGATCGCCGCCCGCTACTGCTGGGCAGCCGTCCCGCTCCTCCGACCAAGCAGCACCCAACCCACACTCCGCTGACCTCGCCGCCTACTCCCACCAGCGAAGGAGGACACATGTCCACCAAACTCCCCGACGTCGTCTCGCGCTACTTCGAACGCGATGGCGATCGCGACATCGAATCGATCGTCAACCTCTTCGCCGAGGACGCCACGGTTATCGACGAAGGCGAAGAACGCCACGGCACGGCTGAAATCCGGGCCTGGCAGACCGGCGCAGCCTCGAAATACACCTACACGACCGAAATCACGAGCGCCGAAGCACTCGGCCCCGATCGCTACCTCGTCACCGGCCGCCTGACCGGCAACTTCCCCGGCGGCACCGCCGACCTCAAATGGGACTTCACCATCGCCGGCCAACACATCACGCGGCTCACCATCGCCCCATAGCTGCACGGCAACCAGCACAGAATGGAATCACGCACACCGAGGCCGAATCGCGCAGGCAGTCTCGGGACGTCCAGCACGTATTAGGAGGCTCTTCAGAACCCCGTCGTGACCCTGTGTGAAACGCCGGGAGCCGCTGACTTGACGATTACAGCCAGTCGAAACCTCGCTTTGACCATCGCGATTGCGTCAGGTGCAGCGGGAGGTCGTCTTGCACTCTGTCCAAGTTGATCATGGAATAGAGAGACTCAGTCGCATTCGCGACCACGTCGAAGGCCCAGTTCCCGATGCCGGCGAGTCATTGCCGACCTTCCTGAACCGAATCAACAGACGAACTCACGGCCCGACTGCATGAAGCCCGGGCTAACCGGGATGGGGCGCGTCGTCAGTCACGTCGCCCTTTGTCGCTCGGCCGCATCGCGGTCAGCCTCAGTTTGGCCATCTTGAGGAAGGCATCAACCTCCTGCACGTCGTAGCCAGGCTCACCGCTCTGTCTTCGCTTTCGTACCAAGAGGTATAGGCGTCGCCATTCGTGACAGCGCCTCGGCGATCACCCGGTCGCGGTCGGCTGCCGCGTGCTGGTAACGCATCGCTGCGCCCACCGTGCTGTGCCCGAGACGAACTATGAGTTCCGACAGGGTGGCGCCCGCGGCAGCGGCCAGCGTCGCGCCCGTATGCCTCAGATCGTGCCAGCGGAGGTCGGGTCCCCCGGCCGCCGTACGTGCCGAGTAGTACCAGCGGTAGAGCGTGCTGCTGGCCAGCTGCTCGCCCGAGTCGCGGCCGACGAACAGCAACGCCTTGGCCCCGATCGGTACATGTTCCGCTAGGTGCCGCTTGAACTCCGGCACCAGGTGAGGCGGGATGGACACGTCACGTACGCTGGCGGCCGACTTGGGTGTGCCGACGATCGGCGGCTCACCGGGAACCCGGCCGACCGATCGGCGGACACTGATGACACGGTCGACCAGGTCGATGTCTCCGCGGCGGAGCTCGAAGATCTCACCCATGCGCAGCCCGCACCATGAGGCGATGAGGACGGCGAGCCGCAACTGGTCGGGCATGTGCTCGACGATGGTGGCGAGCTCCTCAAGTGTCGCCGGCCGAGCCTTATGGACTGTGACGACCGAGGCGCAGGCACGAATCACACACGGGTTGCTGGTGATCAACTGCTCCGACACCGCGGAGTGCATGATCGTCTTGAGCAGCGCGCACGCATGAGCTCGCAGAGTGGGGGCGTTGGGGCCCAGCGCGGTGTACCAGTTCCGCACGACCGTCGGGCTGATTGCTGTCAGCCGGAGCTCGCCGAGGCCGGGGAGGATGTGCTTGTCGAGGATGCGGCGATACAGCGCCCGGGTCCTAGATTTCAACGTCCGGGATGTCAGCCAGCTGGCCGAGTAGTCGGCCAGGGTGGGCGGCAGGGCGGCCAGCGCGGCAGCTGTGCGCTGCTTCGGTGCGATCGAACTCCAGCCGGTCGTACAGCATCTGAAACGCCTGGCGGAAGGCGGTGCTGTTGGCGGAGATAGCTGGCGACCACATCAGCCGGTAGAAGTTCGGGTTCTCGCGCACGAACTCGAGGTGGTTGTCCCAGCCGGCACGGATGTCGTCGGCGACGTGCTCGTGGACGACCGCTGCGGTGGTCCGCTTCGACTCGAGGAACGCGGTCCAGCCGAAGTCGACAACGGCGGCGAGGAGCCCTTCCTTGTCGCCTAAGTGGTGGTAGAGCGTAGGCGGGGTTACGCCAGCCGCCTCACCACAGCGCGAGTGGAGATATCGGCGTCGGCCGAGCGCACAAAGGAGTTCGGCGGCGGCTTCGAGGATGCCGGTTTTGACGTCTTCTCCTCGCCTATCGACGGCGACCGCAAGCTGCCAACCGTCGCCTCCCGCGACATCGCTGCGGCAGCGGCGCGTCTGCTGCTCGACGACAGCTGGAGCCACGTCGAGGAGGTGCCACTGCTCGGCTCCGAAGACCTGTCCTTCAACGACATGGCCGAGATCATTTCGGAGATAGTCGGCAAGCAGATCTGCTTCCAGCAGAGCACCTTCGAGGCCTACAAGGACAGGTTCGTCAGCTTCGGCATGTCCGATGCGATGGCTCAAGGCATGACCGACATGGCCTGGGCGAAGAACGAAGGCCTGGACAACGCCGTTCGAACAGCCGAGAACTCGACACCGACGAGCTTCCGCGAGTGGTGCGAACAGGTACTCAAGCCGGCGGTGCTCAATCAGACCGAAACGGCTGCGCCCTGACTCCGACAGCTATCGATCGAAAGGCAGCTGACATGCCTACCCTCGACCGCAGCACCGCGCAACCGCCGAACCCAGCCAACGATGTTCATCATCGTCAGGCAGCTACTGGAGCTCACTACAACTACAAATGCTCTTCTGAGGTCCCTTTCGATGTCATGACGAAAGGGACATGATCATTCTTGGAAGCAATCTGGCCGCAGACAAGGATGGCCTGGCCGTTTTAGACGCATTCGCTTTCACTCGTCTACGCTCGACCGCTTCGGCAAGCCGCAAGCTCTGGGCTGGTGGTAGCCGGTATCAGGATGGACAGGTGGCCGGGAAGAAAATGACCGTCTGCAGCGGGATCCTGATGGTATGGCATATAGCGGGGTCGGAAATCGATTAGACCGTCCGACCCGGACTGCGCTCGACGCTTGCACACAACCTTCCGTCCCCGAAGTGTGCACCCCATGAGCCTGACGGGCCAGCCACTGTTTGTGTTGCTGGTCGCCTTGGCAATCTTGATTCCGCTCTTTCTGGCAATCAGCTGGCGAAGGCGGCCACACGGCCGCACTGGCCAGATCCTGCGCTTCATTGCCATGGTGACTGCTCAATTGGTGGCGGTGGCCGCAGTTGGAGTCTGGGCGAACAACAGCTTTGGCTTCTACGACAACTGGACCGACCTTCTCGGCGGCGCAGCTGCAGGCTCGCTCCAAGCCGAAACCAATGGGGTGCTACCGGTAGGGGGCGCCGGTGGACGGGTTGTCGCTCTCCCCGTCAACGGCAAGGCATCGAGGGCCAGCGGGATCGTCCTGGTTTGGCTGCCGTCCCAGTACGACCAGCCAGCCTTCAAGAACAAGCAGTTTCCCGTGCTGATGATGATGCCTGGCCAACCGGGGACCCCTGAGGGAGTGTTTTCGCAGTTCCAGTTCGCCCGGCAGGCGACTCAGGCGATTCGTTCCGGCGCGGTCAAACCGTTCGTCGCGGTCTTCCCGCCGCTGATGATTGCCCCACCGCGGGACACCGAGTGCACTAACGTTCCGCGCGGGCCGCGAGCCGAGACCTGGCTGACCCAAGATGTCCGCGACGCGGTTCTTGCACACTTCCGCGTCAGCCGGGACAGCAGGCAGTGGTCGGCTGCCGGCTGGAGCACGGGAGGCTTCTGCGCTGCGAAGCTGGTGCTGCATCAACCGGCTCAATGGCATGCGGCAGCAGCGATCGGCGGATACTTCGACGCCGAGATTGATCCCTCCACCGGCAATTTGTTCGGTGGCAGCGCACAGTTGCGCCGGGAAAATTCACCGATCTGGCTCATTCGACAGCCACAAGACCGGAATGCCCACCTGCTCATCGTCGTATCAAGGACGGACCGGCACTCCTATGACGGGGTGCACTACGCCGACTCCAAACAAATGATCAACGAAACCAGGGGCTACCCGAATGTCTCCACGGTTGTGCTGCCCTCTGGCGGGCATAACTACACCGTGTATCGCCAGACCCTTCCCGCGGTGCTTTCTTGGTGCGCACGAACCGCTGGGCTTTAACCGCGGCACTTGGGCACCAGTTAATGTCCTACGCCGCGGGCATCAGAGACGGGCTCGTGCACGGCTATTGCGCGCCGGCCGTGAAGAGCATGTCGGAGAGCTGGCGGCCATTCTTGTACGCGGGGTACGACCCTGCAGCGTCGATCACGCTCGACAAACTGCCCGGCGCCTTCATGGTGGAGGCGTTGTCGGCGCGGGTCTTTGGCTTCTCCACGTGGTCGATCCTGCTGCCACAGGTGATCGAGACCGTTATCGCCATCCTCCTGCCGTATGGGGTCGTACGGCGTTGGCTCGGCCCAGCGGCAGGTCTTTTTGCCGCCGCCATTAGCAACGACGCCCATCGTGGCGGCCCTAGCGCATGTGAAGATTTCCGACACACTGCTCACGCTGCTCCTGATCCTCGCGGCCGACGCCTGCCTCCGAGCGGTTGCCGGAGGGCGACTGGGCTGGCTGCTGGTAGCCGGTGTCTGGATGGGGACTCGCGTTCCAAACCAAGATGGTGTAGGCGGGGGGCGTCCTCCCAGCACTCGCTCTTGTGTATCTCCTTGCCGCGCCCGGCCGGCTGCGACGGCGCTTCGGTCATGCTGCGCTCGCCGGCGTGGTCACTCTCGCTGTGTCTATGTCCTGGATCGTCATGGTCCTGCTGACACCCGCCTCGGCACGGCCCAATGTGGACGGTTCGCTGGACAGATCGCCGCTCGCGATGGTGTTCGAGTACAACCTGCTCAGCCGTTACGGCGTGGGCAGCGACACGACACCGGGCTTCGGCGAGCCAGGCGGAAATGGAGCGCGCTGTCGTTTATGTTGGCCAACTCGGTGGCGCCGCAGATCGGGTTGCTTCGCTGATCTCTCATCACCTGGCTTGCAAGAGAGTTCCGGAGTTGGCCATTCGACGCCCATCCGGGGCTACTCGTTCGAGTTACTCCCTGTTCTTGGAGAAGGTGCTACTCAGCGACAACAACGTAATCGGTCGAAATGTCGTTTTCCGATCCGAACGGGCTATATCTCTGCCATTTCTCCATTGCCTCCGCGGCTTCTGGGTGCTGTTCAAAGAACCGAATGAACTCCTCGGACTCCTCGCCAGGTTCGGGGAAATACCGATCGCGTGCCTCCAGACTCTCGATCTCCAAAAGCACAAGATACTTTCCGGTGCGTGCTCCCCGATCACCCTTTAGAAGATGGGTCTTCCACCCTGGGAGTTCGGGCGTCGGTGCGAGCTCTTCGGCGAAAAATCGCTCATACTCCTCGGGCTCCACTCCTGGCCGCAGCTCGATTTCGTGCAGACCGAACACCTTTGGCATGACAAAGCCTCTCCACTCGACGAATCACCTACGTCATTGTTAGTGGTTGTCACCAGATCGATGCAAGCCGTTCCCAAACGCAGCGGCCCGTGTACGGCATGGGCTTTCAACGGGTGAGGCCCGAGAACGACGGCGATCGTCTCGAGCCATTTGCCAGCCGACTCGCGCATGCCGGCCGGGCCGGCTCGGGGGTTCAGTCGAAATGCAGCGTGTCCGTACGTTCACGCTTGAGCTCAAAGAAGTAGGGGTAGCCCGCCAGAGTGATGCTGGCATCCCAGATCCGACCGGCGTCTTCACCGCGTGGAATCCGAGTGAGGACTGGTCCGAAGAAGGCGGTGCCGTTGACGTGAATCGTTGGGGTTCCCACACCCTTGCCCACCTTGTCCATCCCCGCATGGTGGCTTTCGCGGACCGCGTCGTCATAGTCAGTCGACTCAGCGGCCTCCGCCAGCTCCGGCGGCAGGCCCAGTTCGTCGAGCGCTTCGGCAATCACTCTGGACCGGTCCTGATAACCCTGGTTGTGAATGCGAGTGCCCATCGCAGTGTAAAGAGGTGAGAGGACTTGCTCTCCCTTGAACTGTGCTGCCGCAACCGCGACCCGTACCGGACCCCAGGAGGAATGCAACTTCGCCCGATACTCATCAGAGACGTCGGTAGTCTCGTTCAGCACGGCCAAGCTCATGACATGGAACTGCACCTCGATATTGCGCACTTTTTCGACCTCCAGGATCCAGCGCGAGGTGATCCAGCAGAACGGACACGCGGGATCGAACCAGAAGTCAACTCGCTCGCGGGCGGGGGCTGTCTGGGCACTCCGCTCTCCGGTGGTCGTCATGGTAGAAGTCACAAAATCTCCTGTGGGTCGAACGCTCGAATGACTGTCCAATACCCGCTGCATAGATCAGCTATTCATGTGCAGCGAAACTCCCCGTCGACATATTCCTGGCATCGGTAAGGGGAAATCCGCCGTGCCTGCCCCGCCTGCCGACCGGAGCGCGTGGCATGACGGGAGCGGTGTCTCATGGATGTTCGGCTGGGCCTAGCCACCGCCTCATTTCGTGATGGGTGAGAGCCAAGCCTGTCCCCTTCTTCGGCATTGCCTTGCCCGACTCAATGATCGGTATCGCGTGGCCGGCCATGCGCATCTCGTTTCAGCAGCCGATCAGTGCCGCTGGCGTGGTATTGCCGCTAGGCGTAGCCGTGACGCTCGCCTCTACCACTTCCCCCGGCTACCTGCTGAATCGAATCGGGCTTGGACGGCTTCTTGCCGCCAGCTCACTCCTTGCTGCCGTCGCACTGGTCCTTTCCGCAGCCCGCCCGCCGATGGGGTTGTTCCTTGTCAGCGTCGTGCTCTTGGCCTGTCAGGCGGCGCGATCGACGCGCCGCTGAACGCCTACGCCGCGCGGAATTTCGGGCTCCGGCGCATCAACTTTTTGCATGCGTCCTACGGCGTTGGCGCCGCGACCTCACCGCTGATCGTTACCGCCGTCGTTCAGACAGGTGCGACATGGCGATGGGCATACGCCATCGTCGCCGTTCTGCAGCTCGCTCTAGCGATGGTCTTCTCGGTAACTCATCGGCGATGGGCGGCGGCCTTCGACAGCGATGGGTTACTGGGTAGCGATCTTCCTCTGACGGATCATGCCTGATACCAACCACCCGGCCATTTCCAAGGATGAGAGTTTCCCGCGGAACTCGAGAGGGCATTGGCTTAGTCCGCAACTATCGCCCAGCCGTGTGGAGCAACGGCTCGATCTGCAATGCCCGGCTCAGCTTCCAGCACAGCCGCAGTGTCCGCGAGCGCGAACGGTTCATCTGTCAGGTTGAGGGCCAGAGCCAAGGACTGCTCTCCGTGCCGGGCCCGGGCCCGGATGACGATGTGGGCGTTTTCCACCTGTTCAGTCTTGATCATCGCGTCGCCCAGCCACGGGTTGCGGCGGCGCAGCCCGATCACCCGCCGATATGCCTGCTCCAATTCGGGGTGCGAATGCGTGAACAGCCACCGCTCCTCCGGCATTTCCGGCCGTACGGCGTCGTCGCCGCTGGGGCGCTGTTCTTTGACTGCCTCCAGACCGAACTCATCGCCGTAGTAGACGCACGGCACCCCTGGCAGGAAGCCGAGCAGCGCCACGGCGTGCGACCAGTGCCGCGGGTCCCTGATCTGGCTTGCCACCCGAGTCACGTCGTGGTTGCCCAGGAACGTCATCGGGACGAAGTGCTCCACGAACTTGGCGTGGCGGCCCAGCGTCCACTGCAGCTCGTGGAAGTTGACAGAGTCGATGGAGGACCAGATGGCCCACCACAGCTCGTACTGCGTCACCGAGTCCAGGCCAGAAGTGTTCACGTAGTCGATGTAGTCGCCGTGAATCATCTCGCCGACAAACCAGGCATCGGGGAACTCCTTGCGGACCGCCGGCAATACCGCGGCCCAGAACGTCGCCGGTACGGCGTACGCGGCGTCCAGCCGCCAACCGTCGATGCCGCGGCGCAGCCAGTGCAACATCACGTCGCGCACATACTCCTGCACACGTGTTGAACTGTGATTGAGGGTAATGAGATTGTTGTGGCCCTCGAAGTAGTCAGCAGTGATCACCCCGCCGGTGTCGTAGAGGTGGGACACCCAGTCCTCCGTCCCCGATCCCGGTCCTTCGGCCAGTGCCTTCGCAACCGGCGGAAAGTCCCGGCCGACATGGTTGAAGACCCCGTCGAGCAGAAGCCGCACACCCCTGTCCCGGCAGGCGGCGACCAAGGCGTCGAAGTCAGTTTCATCACCCAAGCGCGGATCGATCTGCAAGTAGTCGACCGTGTCGTAGCCGTGACTGCTCGAGGTGAAGATCGGGCCGAGCAGAAGGCCGTTGCCGCCCCAGGAAATCAGGTGATCGAGCCACCCCTGCAGCCTCGGCAGCCGGTTCACCTCGCCCTGCAATGCGCCCAGCTCCTTCTCGGCTCCAAGGAAGCCGAGGGGGTAGACCTGCCACCAAATAACGTGGCGAACCCACGACATCTCGCAACCTCCTCCCTCGGGACGGCACCGCGTCAGCTTCTGACTCATACCCTCTCAGGCGAGCATCAGCGGACCAGAGACAGGGCAGGTCACCACTTGCCAAACCAACGGATTACCGTCGAAGAATCCGCGCGGCGTAGACGTGCGGTTCGGCTCCCGCAGCGGCGGCATCGCGCCGTAGCAGTTGGTGAGCTTGCTCAATGTCCCTGCCTTGAGCAACCAGCATCCCGATGGCGCGATTGAGAACCGTTAGTTCCGCGAGGCCGGTCAGCCCAGACACTCGAGAGAGCAGTGGAAGATCGACGTCGAGCTCAATCACTCTTCGATGTCCATCCAGACCTGCCTCACCATGATCACGATGATCATCGCCGTCCGCGGCCGGCGATGCCTGACTGACCGGGATCCCACCGAGGACGTAGCTCAGGTCTGCGGCGAGATCGATGAACGCGCCAGGCGTTACGGCGAAGAAGACAACTCGGCTCCCATGATCGACCGCCGGCGAAACGAGCGCGAGCGGGAGACGCAGCGATGTCCCGGCCGGTACGTCGTGACCGTCAGCGTCGTGACCGTCAGTGAAAGCGGTCAGCGTGATCGGCCACTGATTCTCGACGATCGTTAGCCGCAACCCGCAGTAAGTGGTGGCCGTTGACTTCAATGCTGCGGTCAGCGCCGTCAGCGTGTCGTCTAGATCTTGATCATCTTGTCCGACGCTGGCCGTGAGATCTTTCAGGTGCGCGAGTAAGGCTGCTGGGAGATCCACACTCGCGCTCCGAGGAAGCGGATCCGCCCGCTAATCGTGTCTGCATGAACTGGCTCGGCAAGTCGCCGAGACCACTGGCGGCGGCTCCGCGGACCGGGATTCAAATAGCCTCGTCAAGTTTGACTCTACGCGGTGATAACGACGGCGCCTAACCCCTAATCAGAATGTTCTTGACTTAGTCGGTTTCGGGCTCTCGCCCGGGCGACGGCCTCGTCTACGATCCGGCGGGCTACCTCCGCGAGCTTGCGATGCTCGCGCTGGCTCAGCGAGCGCAGCCGCTCGAGGGCCTCGTGCTCGGTGCTGCCGCTGCGACTCATCAAAATCCCGATGGCCTGGTCGATAGTGCCGCGGAGCTCCAGTGCGATCTGCAACTGGTTAGCCAGCCTTCGGGTTTGTGCGAGGACGTGGGCGTTCTGCACGGCGATCGCTGCCGGGCCTGCGAATACCTGGCCGAGCTCGGCGGCGCGCTCGTCGAAGGCGTTCTTGTCATGGGCGTAGACATTCATCGCGCCCACTACGCCGTCGGGCGTGACCAACGGCAACGACACCACGCTGTGTACGCCGAGCCGTGCGACGCGGCCGCCGAAGCGCGGCCACCGCAGATCTGCACCGAGCGAGCCAGACAGCACGGTCTGACCCTCACGGGCGGCACTAATGCATGGGCCTTGGTTCATCCCGTACTGAATGTCGTCGACCTCAGTAACAAACGGGGCGGTCGCCACAATGGTGTCAACCCTGTCCTCCTCAAGCAGCGTCAACCCGGCGCCGTCGGCCCCAGGAATCGCCTGTACGGCGTAGGTGGCGACCTGGGTCAAAAGGTCCTCTAGTGGAAGCCGGTCCGACGCCAACCGGGACAGACCCACGAGGCTCTCGCGAAGGTCCTCATCCTCCGCGAGCCGACGCTCAGCGGCTTGCTCAGCGGTCTCACTCTGAAAGTCGTAACCCGACGGGCCGATCTCGCCTCCAATTTCGGCCCCCATTTCGGCATTGTCGTCGGAATCCATAGTCCTCATCGATCCTCACAGCCACGCCGACGTGGATTGACGGCTGATCGGTAAAGCCTATCGCGATGGTGGGACGCCGAAGTTGTCCTTCAGCAACGCTCAGTGCGTACGGTCAGCGCGGATTGGCTCGGGCGTTCGCGGGGTAGGATTTGTTCACTGCATGTCGCAGTCGGTCTGGGGCCGGAGTCGCCGTGTACACTCGCCGCGGCTCCCGAAGCAAGCCCGCTGTCGCCTAGACTCTTTCCGGGAAGTCCGCTATGAACGGATCTCCCTCCCATGACATCTGTGCTTAACCGGCCCGCCTCTGCGACGGTCGCTGACTCAGGCCCCAGCCCTCGAGCCGGCAGCTCTTTCACGGCCCTGACGCGCCGCGTACACGAGCTGGATCTGATGCGCCGCCGGTACGGGTATTACTGGACCAAACTGATCGGCGCAGTGCTCATTCTGGCCGTCTGGGTATTCGCCTTTATCTGGATCGGAGATAGCTGGTGGCAGCTGTTTAACGCCGGTGTGCTCGCGATCATCATGACCCAGTTAGGGTTCCTCGGCCACGACGCAGCCCATCGCCAAATCTTCAAGTCCGGCCGGTGGAATGACTGGACAAGCCTGATCATCGCGAACCTGCTCGTCGGCATCAGCTATGGCTGGTGGCGAAACAAGCACAACAAACACCACGCCAACCCAAACAAGGTCGGTTCGGATCCCGATGTCGACTTGGGTGCCATCGCTATGACCCCGGAGCAGGCAACTCGGCCCCGTAGCCGGTTGATGGGGTGGCTGGTGTCCCACCAAGGCTGGTATTTCTTTCCAATCCTTATGCTCGAGGGCCTCTCACTTCGCTCAGAAGGGTTCCGACGCGTCGTGAAGCGCGGCCCGGTCGAGCGCCGATGGGTCGAGTTCACGCTTCTGATGATCCGCCTTGGCGGCTTCGTGGCTCTCACGTTCCTGGTGTTGTCGCCAGGGAAGGCCGTCGCTTTTATCGCTGTTGAGCTGGCCGTCTTCGGCTTCTACCTGGGCTCGTCGTTTGCGCCCAACCACATCGGCATGCCGCTGGTCTCCCCGAGACTGAAGTTGGACTTCCTGCGCCGCCAAGTCCTGATGAGTCGCAACGTAAGCGGCGGTCGCTTCATGTCTATCCTTATGGGCGGTCTTAACCTCCAGATCGAACACCACTTGTTCCCCTCGATGGCCCGCCCTTATCTACGCAAGGTGCAACCCCTCGTCGCCGCTTATTGCGCGTCTGAAGGGGTGCCCTACACGCAGAAGACACTGTGGCAGTCGTACGGTGCCGTAATCCGCTACCTCAACAACGTCGGACTGCGTGGCAAAGACCCCTTCCTCTGCCCGCTCGTCGCGCAACGTCGCGCCTTGTGAGCATGCCAGCCTTATCGGAGCCAGACCACTATTGACTGAAGCGTAAAGCCGCGCTTCACTCATATTGCTGAACAGCCAACTGGAGCATTTCGGCCGCTATTCAAACCGCCGAGATGAGCGGAATCGCGTAGCCAGGCATCCAGACGTCACGTCGTTGCAAGGTTCCCCCATGACGTCCGCGCAGTCCTCTGATTATGTCTCGGGTTCGCCACTGGAGATAGCCCGCGCTGCTCTGGATCCAGCCACGGAGCCAACGTCGGAAAGTGGCTGCACAGCAGCTAAGGGCTGGCCGCCTGCGGCATCGACGACCCCTTCGTCACCCCGGATCTGGCCTATTTCCATGGCCTTCTCGAAGCGATCGAAGACATGCACAACCAGCCTGACGTAGGCACCTTGCTTTCAGCCATCGCCGACTATGGAATGACGATAATCCCCGCCGATGGAATCGCGATCATCAAGAGAACCGCCGGTGGCTTCCAACCGGTGGTCATTCGTGAGGTATATGAGCCTGACATTGTCGGTGTGGAGCAGGTCGTCGAGTTGGTCGCCGCAGAAGGAGGGTTTCAGCACGTCCACCGCGTTGAGGACCTCAGCTAGGACCGGCGATGGGGCAAACTCCCTCTCCCAGGCAGCTTGCGAACCTGACGGTCGTTTCTCATGGTTGCCTCGGAGCGTCAAACCCAAACCAACGCGCCCGTGACATTCGTGTGGTGGTCCCGCCGAACGAGCGCCTTCGCCGACCAGACCGACATTGCCGTGCTGTTCGCTCGAGCTGCCGGCCTCGCAATCCACATTGTCGACACGCGTGACAATGTGGTACAGGCAGTCCTCGCTCGACACCGTGCTGGCGTAGCCCAGGGGATCCTGATGTCCCGACTCGGTTGCTCTCAAGATCAGGCGATTGCCATCCTCCAACACCGATCGCAGCGCACCAGCCGGAAAGTTCGGATCATTGCCGACGAGATCATCCAGATTGGTGACCTGAAACCCGCTCCAACAAACGTGGAACGGGACCGCCTTCGTGAGCCTGGAACTCGGAGCGCCGGGCAGCAAACCGACTCTTGTGGCTCACCCCGTAGATTTTCGGTTCCGCTGACTATGTGCCAGACTAGGAAGGCTGTTGCAATTCTTGAGCCGTGGTCAGTACTACGCCCCCGGGATTTTGCGTGGGCGTCGGCCAGTCTGGCGTCCGACAGCAGTCGGGAGTCGCGCGGTGCGACTTCTGGATGCTAGGAGATGTTTCATGGCACAAGGAACCGTCAAGTGGTTCAACGGCGAGAAGGGCTTCGGCTTCATTGCGGTCGATGGTGGCGGCGCGGACGTGTTCGTCCACTACAGCGCAATTGAGTCAGCCGGCTACCGCTCCCTGGACGAGGGCCAGCGCGTAGAGTTCGAGACCACGCAGGGTCCGAAGGGTCCCCAGGCGGAGAGGGTTCGCGCCCTCTGAGTTGATCTAGGTCGTTCTGGAGAAGCGTCGGTCATCGACCGGCGCTTCTTTGGCTTCCGGCCTCTGCGCCGCGCTCCCCATTATGAGCCGAGGTATCTGTCAGCCATGCGGGCTATCTATCGAGCTAACCAGTATTGAACCTTTAATAAGGAATACCGACGGTACTGAACGATCAATTGAGATAGAGGTAACGAGCCAACTCCAGCTCTTCGAGATCTGTTGAGCTGGTAGTTAGCTGACCGGGCACCGCCCGGCGAGAACTGCCGTTGATGCTGGGAATCCTGCATGTTCAAAAGCGCGCTATTTTAACGCGTCCCAACCGATTAGAAGGTCGCCGCCGTCTGGTCGTCGATATCGCAGATGCCCGCCTTGCGCTTCACAGTCGCTATGTTTTGCTGCAGATCAGCCATCGTCTTGCGGCTCAGCACTCACGGCAGTTGTTCGTCCTTCCGTAGACTTCAATTGCCAACGAAAGCCGCCGTAAGGACCCTTGTACAGTTCGAATTTGCTCATCGAAGCTCCTCTGGCCCGCCGGAAACCGCCGGATGCTGCAGCGCCTGACGGCCCGCGGACAGACCTTCTGGGAGTGGCTCTTGCGCTCGTTCATCCGATCGTGGTAAGCGCGTGGGATACGCAGTCAATAACCACCTGTGACTGGGCGTCGGTGTGCATGACTTCGCCGTCGATCTGAATGGGAGTGGCCTCGGTCGTAGCGAAGTCGTAGCGGCTGATCCTTGGCTGTCTTCCTAGCCCCACGGTTG
>Ga0075428_100003858_pt1 | contig 16466 bp, 10 predicted proteins | sample RhiMetdeltSRZDD2_FD_75291 | JGI IMG/M metagenome (GOLD analysis project Ga0075428, IMG submission 75291) | Populus rhizosphere microbial communities from Tennessee, USA - Rhizosphere MetaG P. deltoides SRZDD2 | ecosystem: Host-associated > Plants > Roots > Rhizosphere > Soil | place: USA... | reverse complement strand
TGTACTGAAGACCAGGCAGGTCCGGCCGGTACTTTCCGATGCTCGGACTCTGGGCATGACCCACACGGACGTGCTTCAGGATGTTTCCCTTCTTGTCGAACAGCAAAAAACCTTCATCGCTGCCACTGGCATAAACCCTGGGCTCTGCTTTGGGGTCGTCACTGAAGTTCCCCATGGCAACGCCATCGGCGTGGTCCTTCAGTTCGGTGTCTCGGCTCCAAAGCTGCCGCCCCGTATGGTCCCAAAGCGAATAGCCGATCAGGATTTCTTCTCGTCCGTCTCCGTCAACATCGAACGGGTAGGGGAAATGTCCGGTTTGCCCTTGCCCCTGCCATAGCAGTTCCAAACGGTTATTGAACACCCAGAAGTTCTTATAGCGGTCCTTCACCAAGATCTCCTGCCGCCCTTTATTGCCAGACAAATTGAAAAAGGCCAGCGAGTCCCCGCTGTTGATTTCATACGGCCGTTCCTGAGTCTCTGCGGGTATGGGCGGCATCCAGTTTGAGTGACGAACCTTTCCTGTCTTGCCCTCGCGAATTTGCAGCTTGAAGTCCTGGACGAGTACGACCTCGTTTTGGCCGTCGCCATCGACATCATGAATCTGGAACGGCGTGTCGTTCGTGAGCAGGCCGTTGCGCGGATCAGGCCGTCCCTGCTGCCAGAGAACTTTGCCGTCGAAGTTGATTGCTGTGAGACAACTGATATGGTCGAAGGCATCGCCACGCACGCGTGGGATGTTCTGGGCAATCAGCATGTCGAGCCGGCCATCGCCATCCAGATCGCCAAAGCGAACGTTGCGTCCTGCGCCAAACTTTGGTGTGGTGAACCTTTTCCACAACACAGGCCGAGGATTCTCCGTTCGTAATTTGGAGAGTTGTGTCTCGCGAGCTTGGATGCGCTGTTCAATCTGGCTCTTGACCGCGTCTGAAACTTGAACCCGGAAATCCCGGAATCGCGCCGGGATATTCGCTGTGAGTCCGGCCTTACCTTTGGTGATCTCACCGTCGCTAGTTTCTAGAACTTTTCGGTCATCGATGTATGCCTGGATTCGTGGACCCTCGTTCACCACTTTCAGTTGGTAGTACTTCTTCGTGTCATAAGGAAAATCGATGGCACCCAGTTCCCGCCATTCCGCTACGCGCAGCGTCTTCTCCAGTGGCAGGCGCACAGCCAAGCGAGCGCGTTTCCCGCCATCGAGAGCAAAGAGGTAGTAATGGCGATTCGTGTGATAACGAAAAGTAAGGCCCACCATTTCGTCCAGCGCTAGCGGCTTCACTTTGGCTTCCACCGTGTAGTCACTCCACTCAGGATCGCCGGTGAGAAAGATCGGGTTCATCAATTTGAAGTACTGAGAATTGATCGAATGCTGCTCCAGGTAAGATTTGCCATCCTCATCGCCGACTACCCAGGCGTCCAGATGGCAAATGGCGTTTTCCCAGGGTCCAAGCGGCACACCACGATGAGGCAGATAGTGGTACTCCTGAATGGCGCCATTCAATCCGCCAACAGGCGTCGACAACCAGCCAGGAGGGAAGCGTGAGAAATCATCCTGGAAGAGATCGGCCGCAGGGCAAGACAGTAGGCTGAGGCAGAAGATGACACCTGCCTGGAATGTTTTTCGCGCATGGAAAAGAATGGAAACAGACGAAGTCAACGAACCCCCCCTTTTAGAAACGCCGGAAGAAGCCATCGCAGAGACGCGGAGACGCAGAGACTTTCGCTCTAAGAACTTTTGTACCTGACTGGATGGCCCGCAGGTTCGAGAAGCGCATCAGGGATCGTTCTCAATTGGCTCTCAATCCGGGTTCTCTGCGTCTCCGCGGTTCTGCCGGACGTTACTTTCCAATCGTCTTCCTGAGGTCTGCGATCGTGACCAGCCGACCATGAAGCGGCGCGATTTGGTTCACATCGAGGTTCAGGCGTTGGATGTTCTCGTGGAGATTCACTGTCGCGGGGTTCGGAGTCGCCGGTGGTGATGCATTCGGGGCCAGCGGCGTATAGACATCCACTTCCGCCAGTATCCTTTCCTTTGGGAGCCACGCCATGAGGATTCCCGTGTTATGCGGGTTACCCTGAATGTGATGAATCTCCAGTGCTCGCGTGCCATCAGATAACACGTGCTTCGCATCCATTGCGATGATCTTGGCCTTTTTCTTCGCACGTGCCTGTTGATCAGGGTTCAACTTGTGAGGGGCATTGAAGGTCTGCTGATAAAACGCCTGATTACCTTTGTGAGTCACGATCGTCGCTCCCTCTGCCACATAGGTGCGAAGACCACCGGAATGGTCAAAGTGGTGGTGAGTGTTCACCAGGTAGCGGATAGGTTTCGTTGGCGTGAGCTTCTTGACTTCGGCAATCACAGCATTCGACCGCTCTTCGTTCAGTGGAGCTTCTATTAACGCGACGTGATCTGCAAACTCCACGAGCACGCTGTGATGCGAGCCGCCCGTCAAGTACCAGATGCCGTCGGCAAGCTTCTCAGTTGTCACGCGCACGGGAGGCGGCGCGGCTTGGCGCACGGAATCCGGAATGCTGATGTCGAGGGGTACATTGGCCTTGGCTTCTGTGATCGTTAGTTCGAACACCGGGAACCCACCCTGCTTTTGAACCATCTTTGCCGGGAATCGAAAACCGCCAAAATCACGATAGTCGCTATACGTGGTCTCGACGTGCATGTCACCGAGAACAGGATTGTCGATCCACGATTCGACCTTTTCAACCAGATGATCCGCCGAAATGGTGCCAACCACTCGCTGCTTTCCCGGCGCGGTGAAGGTCACCTGCGTGGCCTTGCCCCCTTTCGCAGTGCCCTTGTTCGCCAAAGCGCTTTTCAGAAATCCGTGCGGCGTCAGCCAAATCTGCAGCTGACGTTCGGCCATGACAGTCGGCGAGGCTGGATTGACGTTAGAGCCGGCCTGTCCCCATGCCTTGTCGCCCACGAGGAACTGCGTTGGCACAGGACCTTGCGGCCCAATGCCTTCGTTGCGGGTCGCCAGCTTGTCGTAGTCCACCGTACGCGTGAAGCTCTTAACCTCCACGCGCGGCCAGGGTGCACTGGCACTCACGCTTTGGCCAAGTGTGAACACGGCCCCGCTGCCGCTATATTGGACGGATTTAACGTCACCGATGTTCTTCACAGTGGCTTCTAGAACGCTCTTGGCATCCTTGGCCGTTCCGTGAGCGCTGAGGGCACCGATGAGTGTAATAACGATGAGAATCTGTTTGTGCACTGGTCTTGCCTCCTTGTCAAAATCCCCGTTGCTGCAGGGAATGCCCGCTGTGGCGTTCCTGTCGAGCGAGTATTGAGTTCACAGGGCAATGCGAGAGCGACCGGGACAGCGCCCGTCCGCCACGAGAACTTCCTTTCCTCAAAGGTACAGACAATCACTTCGACGGTGGTTTTGGAAGAGAATACCGCAGGCCCCGTTTCTACGCTATCAGCCTTTCCAGTTCTATCCGCATCAGCGGAGTCTCTTTCCAGATGTCGACGCCACATTGACGAGTGACATCGCATTCCAGATACTCGACAGCGATCACGCCTTGATAACAGTCTCGCTTCAGCAGTGAGATCATTCTTCCAAAATCAATCGTCCCCTTTCGGACCGATTCAACTCGCTTGCCCGGTGCTGCCTGACGTGCGTGCAGATGTCTTGCAAACCGGTGCAATGGCTCAACCTCAGCCTGGCTGTAACCAGGATCAATGAAGTGAGAGTAATCCAAAGTGAGGCCCAATCCGGGCACGTCCTCGCAAAGGCGGAAGGCATCCTTGGGATCTTGAACGACCGACGGCTCACAGGGTTCAATGTTCAGCAGAACTCCTTCGTCATCTGCTGTCTGGCACAGGATGCGCAATTCTTGGGCGGCCAACTCATAAGATTGTTCCTTCCCGACAGACTCGTGAACGATGCCTGGAACCAGCATGATGCTTGGGCATCCGGCCAGCCGGGCAAATCTGGCCAGCGGTTTGAATCGTCTGCGAGTTGCCTGCCTCACGACTTCATCCGGGTGGTTGATGGGTTGCCCAAAATCGAGAACGAAGCATTCACCTCGCTCCAGACCCAGATCGTCCAGACAGCGGCTGACGGTGTCGGCGACAGCTTCCGGGTTCTCAGACGCGTCGAACGGATTCACCTGGGTATTTCCCAGACAGACTCCCAAGTCAGCAGTTCGAAATCCGAGTTCCTTAAGGCTGCGACAGGCGTCTTCCAAAGGCTTCGGTCCAAAAGCAAAGGTACATCCTCCAACGCGCATGGTGGCGTCTTCCTTTCCAGGTGAGTCTACAGCGGGTAAGAATGTGGGAGGCGCGCTCCGCGCGGCGAGACTACTTTGGTGATCAAACCTTCCGCATCGCCGCTGCGGACAGCGCTCCCACATTCAGCGGACTATCTTCGGAAAGGGACTTGGTCCACAGTCTCCGCTTAATATTTTCATTTCCGCGCCACTTCTTCAATGATCTGCTCCCGAAGGGCTCGACCCGATCTTGAGACTCGTAATCCACGTCCGGTTTGATAGACTTGCGGCCCGGATACGTTCTGAACTGGTGTGCAGACAGATGAACTTCGGCATTATTGGATACGGCTACACAGGACAACAGCATGCCAGAGGGCTGAGGTCGATCTCCGGGACGCATCTGGCGGCAATTGCGGAGAATGATGCCTCCCGTACCGCTGGGGTCAATGCCAAGACATACCTGGACTATCGGGACCTACTGCAGGACACGTCCATTCAAGCCGTCACCGTCTGTCTGCCTCATTTTCTTCACGAACAAGTGACCGCCGATGCCTTGAACGCTGGCAAGCACGTCCTGGTTGAAAAGCCGCTTGCCATCAGTGTTGGGGCAGGGGAACGGTTGTGCAAGCTGGCTGAACGACTCTCAAGGGTCCTGATGGTGGAAATGACACATCGCTTCATGCCTCCGGTCGCGGAAGCGCGGCAGATTGTTCAAGCCGGCAGACTAGGGAAGATTCTTGCGGTGACCGAGACTTTGTTCGAGAACGTTGGGCTCTTCGGATCTCTGCCAACCTGGATGTTTTCCAAGGAAAAGGCCGGCGGAGGAGTTGGACTCACCAGTGGGATCCATCTGCTCGACCATGCCGCGTGGATTACGGGCCGTCCACTTTCATTGCAGGCGGCCCGGTTTGGTCATTCTCAGGGTTTGGGTGACATTGAAGACACGGCTGCTTTTTTTTTGACGTCGGACGACGGGATACCAGTTCACCTCACACTCGGCTGGCGCTCTGAAGGGAAGAGCTTGGAGGGAAGACTCTGCTGCCATGGCACCCAAGGAACGCTGCGGGTAGATTGTTGGGGCGGATGGAAGATTGAAACTGGAAATGGATGCGAGCAGCGTTCCTGCTTTGACGAAGGGTCATCCATCGCCGAGCGTGCTCTGGTTGGAATGACGTCAGCACTCAAAGAGTTCGTGGCAGCAATCCGCGAGAGCCGCCGTCCTGATCCTTCGCCAGACGAGTCGCTCGTCAGCCAGCAACTTATCGAACAGGCGTACCTGTTGGGTAAGAGTTAATGCAAACGCTCGCAGTCAGTCTTTCTCCCTTTGGAAAAGGGGAATATCTTCAAGGAGCATCAACGCGATGATCATCATGACGGTCAAAGGTCCGATCCTTCCCACAGACGCTGGTTTTGTTCTATCTCATGAACACCTGCTGTGCGATTTGTGGTCGATCGTCAAAAGCTATGACGGCATTCTCCACGACGAGAAGCTGGCGGCGGCAGAGCTTGCGCGATTCAAAGAAGCAGGGGGCCAGACACTGGTTGAGGTTTCCAGCATCGGACTGGGCCGCAATCCTGAAGGGTTGTGGCGGATCTCAGACGAGACGGGCGTCCATGTGGTGATGGGAAGCGCGTGGTATCGAGAGGAAGGGTATCCGCAGTATATCTCTCAACTCAGCGTCAATGAGCTGGCCCAGAAAATTGTCGACGACGTCACAAAGGGAGCGGATGGCACAGGAGTTCGGGCTGGTGTCATCGGCGAGATTGGAACAGAGCGCTATCACATTACGCCCGCGCAAGAGCGCGTGTTTCGAGCATCAGCCCGAGCGCAGAGACAAACCGGCGTGTCAATCTGGACGCATACGACCCATTTCGGCGAATTGGCCTTGGAGCAGATTGCTCTGCTCCGAGAAGAAGGTGTATCTCCCGAACGCATTGTGATCAGTCATCTCGGAGACCGCTTTGGCGCGCACCATTTCCGGAAGATTGCGGAGCAGGGCGTGTTTCTTGGCATTGACAACATCGGATACAAAGGGGATGGTTACCCGGCCGATGAAGTGCGAGCTCGCAACATTGCCGAACTCATTCAAGAGGGTTTTGAAGACCAGATTCTGCTCTCTCTCGACATCTGCATGAAGCAGCACCTGCACAGTTACGGAGGGAAAGGATATGACCATCTGCAGAAGAAGTTTCTGCCCTTGCTGGCAGGGCTGGGTGTCGACCAGAAGAAGGTTACCAAGATGACCATCACGAATCCTGCTCGCGCGTTGGCCTTCGAGTCTCGCTGAGAGAGTCCTAAGGAACAATCATGAGTGTTTATGACCAGTTTGGAATCAGGAGAGTGATCAACGGCAGAAGCTACAGCACCAAAGTCGGGGGCTGCCTGATGGCGCCCGAAGTGCTGCACGCCATGCAGGAAGCGGCGAAGTGCTTCGTTCGAATCGAAGACCTGCAAGAGACTGCCAGTCGCGTGATCGCTGAGGCTACCGGCGCAGAGGCGGGCATGGTCACATCAGGAGCTTCGGCGGCCCTCACGCTGGCCGCAGCGGCCTGCCTCGCAGGTTTAAGCGCTTCGAGAATGAATGCCCTGCCGGACACTTCAGGATTGAAGAACGAGATCGTCATCCAGCGGCTTCATCGAAACGACTACGATCGCGCGCTGCGAGTTGCCGGAGCTGAAATCGTCGAGGTTGGCTACAACTACATCACATTTCCTTATGAGCTCGAGAGTGCCCTGACAGACCGAACGGCTGCCGTCTTCTTTCTCACAGGAATGGGAGAACGAGGATTGCCGTTGACGACCGTCGCTGAGATTGCACACAGACGGAACGTTCCGGTTATCGTCGACGCCGCCGCGGAGCTCCCGCCGCGAGAGAATTTGAGAAACTTCATTTCTCAAGGAGCTGACCTCGTCGCCTTTAGCGGCGGGAAACATATTCGAGGACCCCAATCAACCGGGATTCTCTGCGGGAAGAAGGACCTCATTCTTTCCGCTAGCCTGCAGCAGCAGGATATGGACGTCTTTCCGGAAACCTGGCCTTATCGCCATCTTGTGGCGGCGGGACTTATCGAAGGCCCGCCCCATCACGGCTTGGGGCGAGGATTTAAGGCGGCCAAAGAAGAAATCGTCGGGCTGCTTACTGCGCTCCAACTCTACCTGACGAGAGATCTGGAGAATGAACTCCGGACCTGGAGCACCCGAATTCAGATCATCGTAAGAGGACTTGCGGGGCTGGACGGAATCAAAGCGGGCTTTGTCTACCCTGGCGGTGGTGGCAGACCCGTTCCCGAGGCACACATTCAAGTCGATGAAAAAAAAACGGGGATTACCGCTTGGGAAATAATCAATGAGCTTCAAAACGGAGACCCGATCATTGCAGTCTATGAGAGTTTTGCTGCCAGTGGACTCTTGGTTGTTCTTCCCGAAACCCTCAGGGACGACGAGCCGGAGATTGTCGTTCAACGGTTGAAGAAGATTCTGTTAGAGAAGTCTCGCCTGTAGAGCTTCTCAAAACTGGCTGGCGGTCGCAGGCTGAGGGTCTGGCAGGAATTCTCGTCATTCCGGCCAAGCGAAGCGCGAGCCGGCATCCGGCCTGGATTCCCGCCACGGCATACTATCCGCCGGGGTGACGCTCTTTCGCGGGAATGACGACCGGGCACAACGGGTAAGTGTTCGCCGAATTCTCCGGCCAAGCAGGAGCCGCATTTAGGGTTGTTCCTTCGTGCATTTGAACTGACGCAAGACATTTCTGCACAAACATGATCTACGACATACTGCTCAAAGGGGGTCACGTCATTGACCCCTCACAGTTCATCAATGGAATCTTTGATGTCGGAATCAAAGATGGCAGGATTCTGAGGCTCGAGGCTAATCTCGATGCCAGCGCCAGTGCCCAGGTTTTGAATCTCAAGGGGAAGTACGTTTGTCCCGGGCTGGTAGACCTTCACGGTCATTGGTTTGAGGGAAGTATCTATGGGATTGACCCCCACATTGCCCTGAACCACGGAGTCACCACTGTCGTTGACGCCGGGACCTGTGGATTCATTAATTTCCCCTACTTCCGCAAGCACACCATTGATAAGGCTTCCCTGCGTGTCCTCGCTTTCGTCCACATCTCGTGCCTGGGACTCCATGCACCCTTTGCGGAGGAACTCAGAGACCTCCTGTATGCCCGGCCGAAGGAAACGGCTCATGTCATTGAGAGGAATCGCGACGTCGCCGTCGGCGTCAAAATTAGAGAAGGACGGATGACAGGCGAGCACGGCATTGAAGCGCTTGAGAAGGCACTGGAAGCAGCAAATGATGTGTCTTTACCGATGATGGTTCACATCAGCCAGGGGGCGGACACAAAGGAAATTCTCCGCAGGCTGAGACCCGGAGACATCCTCACGCATTGCTTCCAGGGCCGCGGGGATGGAATCACCGACCCTCATAAGGCCGCTCTTCTTCCCGAGGTGAAGGCAGCTCGCGCGAATGGGATTCTGTTTGATGTCGGGCATGGTTGTGGAAGCTTTTCCTGGGACATCGCTCGGAAGGCCTTTGAACACGCCTTTTATCCGGACACCATCAGTACCGATCTTCACCGCTACTGCACAGGAGATCCGTTCAATGTCGATCTTCTTAGTACAATGTCGAAGTTTCGTGCACTGGGAATGACTCTTGATGAAATTATCCTGAAGTGCACTCTGAACCCGGCAAAGGCACTCGGCAAAGAAGCTGAACTCGGGACTCTGAGATCAGGAGTTGTTGCTGATGTACTGGTTTTCGAGGAGGAAGAGGGCGAGTTCGAATTTATGGACACGCATTTTCGGATGCTCAAAACCGGAAAGCGCTTGAGGGCCTGTCACGTGATACGCCAGGGATGCCTGTGGAATTCGGACGCTCACCCAATCTCCCTTCGTGATCTGTACGATTCCGATCGTGAGGTCATTGATGCGATGCGGCCGGTGGCACAGAAGCGTTGATGCGGAAGAGCACACCGCGTTGTGGCGCGACGACGGATGAAAACAAGCGTCCCCCTTTGGCAAGGGGGGGACTTCAGGGGGGTGGGAGTAGGTTGTCCGGTCGGCCCAAACCCGTCACGACAATCCCCTGAAGGTTCGGAGTCAAAAACTCCTCTGCATCCATCAGTTCTTTACTGGTGGAGGTCCTTTAGCTTCGACCGCTGAGGCTGCGCCGGGCGTTAACCATGCGGGGTACCAGCGAAAGACGTTTCCAGTCAGACTTCCAACAAAGATCTCCCCGCTCTTCGCCACTGTGATCATGTGGCCCGGACATTCCATCGCTCCCATGACCTTTCCTGTTTCCAGGTCGATGCGCATGAGGCGACCCGCCAACGTATCGTAAGTGATGTTCTCAACATTATTTCGGTGGGTGATCACCCACATTTCGTCTTTGGGAGTAATGAACAAGCCTTGGGTTGCGCCCAGATGCGTCCACTGCTTTAGAAACTCCCCATTCGCGGTAAAGATCTGGATGCGATTATTCTCCCGGTCGCTGACGTAGACCCGCTGTTTCGAGTCAATCGCGATCGAATGGACTGTCTGAAATTCGCTGGGTCCTTTTCCTGGTTTGCCCCAGGACTGCAAGTATTTCCCTTCCTTGCTGAACTTCACGACCCGCGAATTGCCGTAGCCGTCCGAGACAAAAAAGTCTCCATTGGCCGCGAACGTGATGTCAGTCGGACGGTTGAAGGTCTTGTCGTCGGTACCGATCTGTCCCTTGATGCCCCAGGTTTGCAGCAGCTTGCCTTCGCGCGTGAACTTGTAGACCTGATGATTCCCGTTATCCACCGCCCAAATGTTATCGTCCTTGTCAGCCCTTAGCCCGTGAGGATTGCCAAAGAAATTCCGACCCCAGGAACGGAGGTAGTTTCCCTTGGGGTCGAAGACCACCACCGCATCCGCTTTCTGTCCCCGGTGAAACACATACACGTCACCCTGGGAGTCTGTGGTCACAGCGGATACACGCCCAAACTTCCAGCCATCAGGCATCGCGTCGGGCTCTTCGCCAAAGCGGATCGCGACTCTATACTTCAGTAACCCGCCCTCGTGAGGATACCAACCTTCGGGAACATAGCCTTGATCAGGTGCCTTGGACTTGGGCTGCTCCGCCCAGCCAGGAGCAGCGCCAATTGTAAGCGCGACAGCAAACAGCACAACCAAAACAAAGGGCTTCATCGTTGGATGTACCTCCTTATTCGACAGACCTGAAAGGCCAACCGCAGAGATGCGGAGGCGCAGAGAGTTTCAGCAGTCTCGGACAGGATTCCTGAAGCACACAACCGTAGATTCAACCGAGTGTCGGCCCAGAGAAGTGAGCATCGCGACTGGACGATCCCGTCCCGATTCCCTCTACGCCTCGGCGTCTCTGCCGTTAAGCCATCACTCCAGCGCGAACACGAACAGAGCCTGCCCTGCAGCGATGGCGACATGTTGCTTTTGGTCCACCAGAAAGCTGACGGGATTGGCGCCAATCTCCCCGCCGGTTTGAAAGCGCCACAACGGTTTGCCAGAGGCCGCGTCAAGGGCAAGGAACCATCCTTCACGGGTACCCGTAAAGACCAGACCGCCTGCAGTTGAGAGGACGCCAGCAGATGCTGGTGTATGAAGCTTGAATTCCCAGCGGAGCTTTCCGGTCTCGGCTTCCAAAGCCTTGATCGCCCCGTAGCGCTCGACGCCGGGGAGTTCGCGTGTTCCACCACTCTCAAAAATGCTTCCCGGGACATACTCGCCTTTGACCTTATAGTAATGTTGTCCGTAGTCTTCCTGAGCGGGAACATAAAAGAGCCTTGTGCTCGGGCTGTACGAAGGGCTGTACCAGTTTGTGCCACCGCCCAATCCGGGATACACAAGCGTCCCCTCAGGGGTCGGAGCTGTGTTCGGAAGAACAATAGGGCGGCCGCGCTTGTCAAGCCCGCTGGCCCATGTCTGTTTGACATAAGAGTTGCCAGAGAGGAACTCTCCAGTTGTGCGATCCAGCACATAGTAAAACGCATTCCGATTAGCCTGGAGCACGAGTTTCCGCGCCCGTCCATTGACGATGCCTTCCATGAGCACTGGCACTTGGTTGGAATCCCAGTCGTGGACGTCGTGTGGAGTAAACTGAAAATGCCACCGCAGTTTCCCGGAGTCGGTGTCGATAGCCAAGAGTGACGCCGAGTAGAGATTGTCTCCAGCCCGCACATCTCCGTCGTAGTCCGGTCCTGGATTCCCCGTACCCCAGTAGATCAGATTCAGTTCCGAATCGTACGATCCCGTCACCCAGGTGGTGGCGCCGCCCGTCTTCCAACTGTCACCCGCCCAACTCTCGTGCCCTGGTTCCCCGGGACCTGGCACCGTCCAAAGGCGCCAGGATCGCTTCCCTGTCTTAGGTTCGTAGGCGTCGAGAAACCCTCGAATGCCCCAATCACCGCCCGCGATGCCGACGATAACCTTGTCTTTTACCGCAAGGGGAGCAACGGTGATCGTGTGAGAGACCTTGTAGTCGCCCACTATCACATCCCAACGCTCCTTCCCCGTCCGTAAATCGAGCGCCACGAGATGCGCGTCATAGGTGCCCAGGAAAAGCAGGTCGTCCAGAATCGCAACGCCACGGTTCACTGGCCCGCAGCAGGCGGGAACGTCGGTTGGAAGAGCGCGCCGGTAGCTCCAGAGCGGCCTTCCAGTTTTCCCGTCCAAGGCTGTGACGACATTTGGTTTTTCAGTGATGTAGAGGACTCCATCCAGAACGATTGGTGAAGTCTCGACCTCTCTTACGTTGCGAATCTGGTACACCCAGGCTGGCTTGAGGCGTGCGACATTACCCGGATTAATTTGCGTCAGCAGTGAGTGACGATGGCTCTGATAGTTGCCCGAGTAGGTAAGCCAATTGCCCGGCTCCGATTCGGCACGGCGGATTCTTTCGTAGGAAACCTGGCCAGAAGCGACTTGGATGAGAAGGAGGAGCAGCAGAACCGCGACGCCAGGCGTTTGAGCCACGCCGCGACTGAAACTCTGGACCCAGCGCGTTAGACTGGACTCGTCCAGCGCCGCGAAATGCCTGAACCGAGCGGCTGCGCAAGCTAGTCCCCTCCTCAGATGAGGAGGGGATGGCGAGGCCACAGGCCTCGGCGGGGGTGGTTGATGTATCGGTTCGATGCCTTTGCAATTTGTTCGAACCACCCCGGCAGCAGCCCAATGCCGCTGCCTTCCCCTCCTTGTCCAAGGAGGGGAGCCTTTTGCGACCCCTTTCGTCGGTGTCCGGTTGGACTGATGACTGGTGCACGACTTAGCGAGCGGGCGCAGCAGATTTCGGATCTGGCTTACACTTAGTCTCACGCTCATGGTTGCCTTCCCAGCGAAGCCAGAAAGGCCACTACATCATCGAGTTCTGCGTTCGAGAAGACTTCGCGATAGCTCGGCATCGGCGACTTGCCCCAATCTTTGTGCAACTCGGTCAGGTCAGACTTGAAGAAGGAATGAACCTGGTCGGAAGAATCGCGCATTTGAATGGAGAACGTATCCTCATTGACGCGCACTCCCGTGAGGCTTAGGCCATTCTTCGTGACCACTCTCACCAGCAGGAAGTTCTGCGGGATGCTGATATCCGGGCCAAACGATGAGAAGCCCTTTGGAACGTCAGCCTCTGGGTTGGTCAGCGCCAAACGCAAGTAGGCAGAGCCACGGCGCAGGCCAATCTCAGTGAGGTCTGGGCCGGAAGCACCGCCACGTCCTTTGATCGCATGGCATTGCGCGCAGTTCCCCTTCGAGAAATAGAGTCGTTCACCCTGCTTTACGTTGCCAGAAACTGCTTCGGGGTTTAGCACTCCAAGGTGTCGCACGAATGCGGCAACCTCCCTGATTTCGTCCTTGTCGAGCCGCGATGTGGGCATCTGCGTGCCGTCAATGCCGTCGGTGATCACCTTGATGAGTTCTTCCTCTGCAGGACTGCGCGCCAGGCGCGACATCGCCAGGTTCGGGCCTTTGCCTCCCTCACCCTTGGGGCCGTGACAGCCAGCGCAGTGGAGCTTAAAGAGACGTTCACCTTGGGCAGCGTCATCGGCAAACAATGCCGGGCGAGCCTGCAAGACGACTGCAGCTAGTGAGAGGAAGACAAGATGAAAACGTCCCTGAAGATTCACGCGGAAACCCGCTGCGGTCGAAGCTCAGGCTTCGATCGTGTTCTTGTTTCGCCCTTCCCGCGAAAGCAGGAATCCAGTGGCGCAGACGAGGCTGGATTCTTTCTTTCACGGGAATGACGCATTGAACTGACTGGAAGCCGTTATAACGTCTGGAGGGAATCTAACCCACTGACCTGGGTTCTCCGGCGATCTGCGGGATCAGTTCGCCATGAACGTCGGTAAGCCTCATGTGGCGGCCGTTAAAGTAGTAGGTCAAGCGCTTGTGATCCATGCCGAGCAGGTGCAGCACGGTGGCGTGCAGATCGTGGCAGCTCACGACCTGCTGCTCTGCTTTGTAGCCAAACTCGTCCGTGGCGCCGATCTTCTGGCCACCCTGGATCCCGGCTCCCGCGAGGAATGTCGTCATAGCACCTGGATTGTGATCACGACCAATCCCTCGCTGGGAAATAGGCATCCGTCCGAATTCTGAGTGCCAGATCACCAGTGTCTCGTCCAGCAGCCCCCGTTGTTTGAGATCTGAAATCAAACCTGCGATGGGCTTGTCCACTTCGGGAGCGTGCTGCCCGTGATTGTCCACGATGCTGGCATGCGCGTCCCATGTGTCGACGTTCTGGTTGATGATTGAACCGCTGTAGAGCTGGACGAAGCGGACGCCTCTCTCCACCATGCGCCGTGCCAGCAGACACTGTTTTCCAAACGGCTCGGTCACGGGATTGTCCAGACCGTAGAGGCGCTTGGTACTCTCGCTCTCCGTTGCGATGTTCACTGCTTCAGGCGCACACATCTGCATGCGATAGGCAAGCTCGTAGGAAGCAATCCGGGCTGCCAGTTCTGTGCTGCCTGGGTGCTTCGCTGCATGCTGCTGGTTCATCCAGTTCAACTGATCCAGCCGTGCTTTCTCCTGCTGTGGAGTTACATACTGAGACGGGGGTGAGAGATCCAAAATGGGGTCACCACTGGAACGAAAGACAGTTCCCTGGTAAGCGGCCGGCAAAAAGCCCGCGTTCCAGTTCGCAGGCCCTGAGAAAGGTCCACCGCGCGCATCGTAGATGACAATAAAACCTGGTAGATTTTGGTTCTCGCTGCCAAGCCCGTAAGTGACCCAGGAACCGACGCTTGGGAAACCCATCAGAATCGAACCGGTGTTCCACTCGTAATGCGACAACACATGATCACTTGATTTGCCCTGGCACGAGTAGATGAAGGCCAAATCGTCCGCCATGCTTCCGATATGGGGGAACAGCTCCGAAGCCCAGATTCCCGACTGTCCATATTGGTTGAACTTGTACGGACTCTTCATCAAGGGGCCGGGAAATCCTTGTCGGACGCGAATCTCGCCTTTGCCTTCGAGTGGCGTGCCATGGTATTTGGCAAGTGCAGGCTTGTAGTCGAATGTGTCGATGTGGCTCACGCCGCCGCTCATGAATAGTGAGATCACCGATTTCGCACGCGGTTTGAAGTGCGAGGGCTTCGGAAGGTAGGGCGAGCCGGAGAAGCCTTGCGAACCGGCGCAAGCAGAGGTGCCATCCGCAGGTTCTGCACCCAAAAGCCCGTCCTGATTTAGCAGATGGAGCAGCGCCAGGCCGCTGATGCCTGAACCTGCCTCAAACAGGAAGTTGCGTCGAGAAACAAAACGAGGCTTGTTCATTCTGTTATGCCGCTATGCCGTCATCGGGTTTGTGTTCTATCGACGGTGCGGGGCACCGTCACAGGCATTCTGCCCAGGATCTCTGGCCGAAGGCCAGGATCTGGCCACATCGAAAGTTTGGTTCTCTTCGTCCCCCTTACGAAGGGGGACCACAGGGGGTCTCAGGATTCTCGACAAAAAGCGCGGCGTCTCCCTTACTAGGGGGGACAAACAGAGAAACTCCCCTGTACGCCGAACAGAAGCACATCTTTCGCGGTCGCCCGGCTTTAGTTGATGTAAACAAACTCATTCGAATTCAACATCACATCGGCTAAGTCCGTGAGAGCAGCCAGCGCGACGCCACTGGCGGAGTTTCCTTCCGAGCTTGAAGCTGGTTGCAGCTTCAGATGGTAGTCCCGCTGCTTCTGGACGAAAGACATGCCATTTTTGAGTTCGCCCTGATCTGGCGCGCGGCTGAGAGCCACGCGATAAAGAGCCCGAATCTGCTGCTCCGGTTCAGAGCCGGCTTCGCGTACGACACGTTCCGCAAAGTATTTTGCTTGTATCAAGACAAACTCATTGTTCGACAGCGTCAGTGCCTGCGTCGGAACCGTCGTGGTATTGCGGCGTTCGCAAGTCACATTGGGGTCCGGTTGGTCGTGGACTTCGAACATCGGATACTTCAGTCCGCGCTTCCAATAGGAATAGACGCCGCGCCGCCAGTTGGAAGGCTCTTCCTTAGTAAGCTCCCATTTGCCGGCTCGATAGCTCTCTCTCAAGGCTTTGGGGATCGAGGGGAAGAACGGAGGCCCTCCCGCTTCGAGATTGAGCTGGCCACTTGCTGACAGGATGATATCGCGGATCGCCTCTCCTTCCAGGCGGCGCAGCGGGAATCGCCAGAGGGCGACATTTGTGGGGTCCTTCTCCAGATTCGCGGCAGGCGCAAAGGTCGAAGCCATCTTGTAGGTCTCCGACGTCATGACAAGTCGATGCATCTGCTTCAGGCTCCACTTTTGGCGGACAAACTCGGTGGCCAGCCAGTCCAGCAACTCCGGATGGGATGGCGGCACGCCCATCTTCCCGAAATTGCCTGGTGTGGGGACAATGCCGCGGCCGAAGTGCCAATACCACACTCTGTTCACCATCACCCGCGCCGTCAACGGATTGTCGGGCGAGGCAATCCATTCGGCAAGGGCACGGCGGCGACCGCTTGTAAGGTAGCCGTTGCCTGGCGCGTCTGCAATTCTTGGCGAACTGCTGCCAGCCAGAACCTTGAGATATCCCGGTTCGACAACAAAGGATTTCTGGTCCTCAGCCACGTCCATACCGTTGGCGGCGAAGTAGACCGGTGGAACCTCAAAGGGTTTTCCAGATTCAGGCAGAAAGCAGCATTGAACTCCATAGTCGAAGCGGTCGCCTTTGCCCGGCAGTGGCTCATCACCCGGTCCATCAGGCGTCAGCCGATAGTCTCCGTCTCGAACACCTTC
>Ga0075428_100003857_pt1 | contig 16466 bp, 15 predicted proteins | sample RhiMetdeltSRZDD2_FD_75291 | JGI IMG/M metagenome (GOLD analysis project Ga0075428, IMG submission 75291) | Populus rhizosphere microbial communities from Tennessee, USA - Rhizosphere MetaG P. deltoides SRZDD2 | ecosystem: Host-associated > Plants > Roots > Rhizosphere > Soil | place: USA... | reverse complement strand
CGAGATGCACCGCTTCATTCCCGCGGTGGCGTCGTGGATGGGCGTCTCGCTGGCCGAACTGCCTGTCAATCATCGGGAGCGGCGCCGGGGTGCCAGCAAGTACGGGCTGGGCCGGACGCTGCGCGTGCTGCTCGACCTCTTCACGGTGAAGTTCCTGCTCGCCTATGGGACGCGGCCCGCGCACTTCTTCGGCAAGTGGGGGCTGCTGAGTGGGACGACCGGCTCGCTCATCCTCGCGTACCTGGCGTGGATGAAGCTCGTGCAGGACGAGGCCATCGGACCGCGCCTGCCGCTCGTGATGCTGGGCGTGCTCATGTTCCTCTTCGGCGCGCTGCTCCTGGGTATCGGCCTCCTCGCGGAATTGCTGGTGCGGATCTACCACGAGAGCCAGGGCAAGCCGACGTACGTGGTGAAGGAGCTCCAGCCGGCGCCCGAGACCGAGGGCGAGCCCGTACTTCGCGGGCGGTGACCCGGGTCCTCTTCCTCACCGAGTCGTTCCACCCGGTGCTCGGGGGCGGGGAGGGCCACGTGCGCGACCTTTCCCGGCGGCTGGCGGCCTCGGGCATGCCGGCCACGGTCGTGACGCGGCGCGGGGACCGGGCCTGGCCGGCGAGGGAGACGATGGACGGCGTTCGCGTCGTGCGCGTGCCGCCCGCCGGGCCGGGCCGCGCCGGGAAGTACGCGATGGTACCGGCCGCGCTGCTCGCCCTGGGGCGCGAGGCCGCGGCCTACGACGTCCTGGTCGTGCGCGGCACGCGGGTGCTGGGGCTGCCGGGACTCCTGGCGGCGCGATCGGCGCGCAAGCCGGTCGTCCTCCAGCCCGAGGTGAACGGCGAGATGACGGGCGAGGTCTACACCTGGGGCACGGCCCTGGACCGGCCACTCCCGCGGCGGGTGGTCGCGGCCGCGGTCCGGCCGCGCAACTGGATCCTGCGGGACGCGGACGCGTTCGTGGCGATGTCGCGCCTCATCCGCGACGAGATCGTCGCCTCGGGCGTCTCGCCGGAGAAGGTGCGCCACATCCCGCACGGCGTGGACATGGACCGGTTCCGCCCCGCCGATCCGGGCGGGCGCGAAGAGCTGCGCCGGCGCCTCGGCCTGCCGCCAGACGGCCTCATCGTGACCTTCACCGGCCGTCTGCTGCGCGGCAAGGGGCTGGAGACGCTGATCGAAGCCTTTGCATCTCAGGAGCCGCGCGCCCGTTTGTTGATTGTCGGCTCTGGCGCCGGTCAAGCTCTTTCGGTAGAGGAGGAGATCCGGGAGCGTGTGGCGCGTGCCGACCTGGCCGGTCGCGTGATCATGACCGGTCGCGTCGAGAACGTCGAAGACTATCTCCGCGCCTCGGACATCTTCGCTTTCCCATCCGTCTTCGAAGGACTGGGCTTGTCCCTCATCGAGGCCCAGGCGTGTGGGCTGGCGTGTGTGGCTTCGAGGACTGGCGGGATCGTGGACATCATTGAAGACGGCAAGAACGGATTGCTCGTCAATCCGGGACAGGTGGAAGAGCTCGGGGCGGGGCTGGCTGCTTTGCTGTCGGACGAGGACCGGCGCCGGGGGGTCGGCTTGGCGGGGCGAAAGAGCGCCCTGGAACGTTTTGACATCCAGGACAGCCTCGACCGATACCGGGCGCTCTTTCGTGAGATCGCGCCGTGAGGATCGCGCTCACCGGCGCCACCGGATACACGGGCGGCAAGGTCCTGGCGGCGCTGCTCGCGCGCGGGGACTCGGTGTCGGCCCTGGCCCGGCCGACGTCCGCCGGGCCGAGAGGCGGAGACGTGCGCTGGATCGAGGGCGACCTGGCCGACGCGCGGGCGCTGGACCTGCTCGTCGAGGGCGCGGAGGCCGTCATCCACGTGGCGGCGGTGTACCGGACGGCGGGGCACCCGGATTCCTACTACCGCGAGGTCAACGTCGGGGGCACGGAGCGGCTGCTGGAGGCCGGCGCGCGCTTCGGCGTGCGCCGGTTCGTGCACACGTCGACGGTGGGAGTCCACGGCGACGTCGCGAACCCGCCGGCGGACGAGACCGCGCCCATCGCCCCCGGCGACGTCTACCAGGCCACGAAGGCCGAGGCGGAGGCCCTGGCCCTGGACTTCCATCGCCGCCGCGGCGTGCCCGTGACCGTGGTGAGGCCGGGGGCCATCTATGGGCCGGGGGAGACGCGGTTCCTGAAGCTGTTCCGGGCCATCGCGCGTGGCCGCTATGCGATCGTCGGCTCGGGCCGCGCCTTCTACCATCCGGTGTTCATCGACGACCTCGTGGCGGGATTCCTCCTGGCCCTCGAGCGCCCGGAGGCGGTGGGGGAGGCGTTCATCCTGGCCGGCCCGCGCTACGTCACGCAGTCGGAGCTGGCGGCGGTCATCGCGCGCCACACCGGGGGCCGCGTGCTGCCGTTCCACGTCCCGGCCGCGCCCCTGCGTTGGGCCGGCGCCCTGTGCGAGCTGGTCTGCATCCCGCTGGGCCTCGAGCCGCCGCTGCACCGGCGGCGGGTCGAGTTCTGGACGAAGAGCCGGGCGTTCTCGATCGAGAAGGCGCGGCGGCTCCTCGGGTACGCCCCGGCCGTGGACGTGGACGAGGGCGTGGCGCGCACCGCGGCCTCCTACCGTGAGGCGGGCTGGATTTGACCGACCGGGCCGCCCGCATCGCGGTGGGCGTCGTCACGGCGCTGCTCGTGGTCGCCGTGTGGCGCGTCGAGCTGACGCAGTTCTGGGGCGACGGGGCCACCTACCACTCCATGGCCTGGAGCCTGGCCGAGGACGGCGACCTCCGCTACGAGGCCAAGGACGTCTTCCGCGTGCGGCGCGAGATCCCGACTGGCCCGCAGGGCATCTTCTTGAAGAGGGCCAGCGGCGGCTTGCGGTGGGACGGCGCGGGCGGGTTCCCGTGGATCCGCCGCGTGAGCGGCGACGAGCCACGCATCTATTTCGCCAAGCCTTTCGCCTATCCCGTCGCCGCCGCGCCGCTCGTGAAGCTCTTCGGGACGCGCGGGCTCCTGCTGACCAACGCCCTCGCCCTGGGAGCCGCGCTCTTCCTGGGCTACGCGGCCCTGCGCCGCACCGCGGCGCCGCTTCCCGCCCTCGCCTTCACGCTCGCCCTGTTCCTGGCCACCGTCGCCCCCGTGTACCTCGTGTGGCCGACGCCCGAGATCTTCAACCTCGCGCTGACCGCCGCCGGGCTGGCCGCCTGGCGGCTGGACAGGCCCCTGCTGTCGGCGGTGATCCTGGGCGTGGCCACGTATTCCAAGCCGTACAACCTGTGGCTCGCGATACCTCTCGGCGTGGAGCCGCTCCTGGCCGCGGCCGGTGCGCCGTGGCCGCGAAGGCTCCTGGAGTCCACGCGGCGGGGCGCGGTCCTGGCCGGCGTGGTCCTCGCGCTCTTCGGCCTCAACGCGGCCGTCACGGGCGAGGCGAACTACCAGGGCGGCGCGGAGCGCAAGACGTTCTACGGGACCTTCCCCTTCGAGTGGGACGCGGAGCGGCAGCGCGAGACGACCTTCGGCAACAGCGGGATCTGGATGAGCACCAACCAGCTCGGTCCGCGCGTCGAGGGCCGGGACGAGGTGGCGGCCTCGCAGGGCGCCGAGCCGCCGCGCTCCGGGCGCGAGATCCGCGATTCGTTCATCCGGAACCTGGGCTACTTCTGGGTCGGCCGCTACGGCGGGGCGCTGCCGTACTTCCTTCCCTTCGTGCTCGCCCTGGGCTTGTTCCTGGGCCTCGGGCCGCGCTCGCGGGCGGGGGCGCTGGCGCTGGGCGCGCTCGTCGTGTCCTACATCTTTTATATCGCGATGATCCCGGACAATTGGTATGGCGGGCCCACGGTCGGCAACCGCTACTTCCTCAACCTTCTGCCCCTGGGCCTTTTCCTGGTGCCGCGCGGCCGCGAGGTGCTGGCCGCCCTCGCCGGCGCGCTCGCCTCGGCGCCGCTCGTGCTGCCCATGCTCATGGATCCGCTCCATCACTCGTTCAACCCCGGCGTGCACGCCCGGCACGGCCTGTTCCGCCTGTTCCCGCCCGAGCTGACGATGCTCAACGACCTGGCCGCGTTCACGCCGGAGGCCTGGCGCAAGAAGCGTCCCTACGGCGACACCGAAGGCGATCCCCACCTCAACTGGCCGGCCGATCCGAAGGCGTACTACCTGTACTTTCCAGACGACGTGACGTTCGGGAAGGAGAGGGACAGCCGCACCGGCCTGGAGGGTTTCTGGATCCGCGGCCTCGCCCGAGGCGAGGTCTATCTGCGGGCCCTGGAGCCGGTGCGCCGGATGACGATCCGGATCAAGGGCGGCCCCAGCGGGGACCAGATCATGGCCAGGGTCGGGAACCGGCACGTCACGATGGAGGTGGGCATCGACGAGGACGGCGTGGCCACGCTGGAGCCGGGCCCCGGCTTCGTCTACAAGGACAGCTTCGTCCACGTGCTGGAGCTGCGCTCCGCGCGGGGCGCGCCGCACGGCATGTTCATGTCGATCGAGCTGGACGTCGACGCCCGGCCGCGGAAGCGCTGAGCGGGCCGACTCGGGTCGGGTCCATCACCCATGTGACACCGCGGGAACTGTCCGCAATGCACGGTGCGTGAAGCGCCAGCCCCCTAGCCTTGCGTCAAGGAGGCGATCATGACGCGAAGCTTCATGGCGGCGGTTCTGGCGTGCGGGCTGGCGGCGTCGACGGAGGCGCAGGACAACAACGGCCCGAGCGAGCGAGGCTGGATCATCGGTGGCGGCTTGACGGCCGGAACCACCGCCTTCACCGGCGCCGAAGGCAAGGCCGTGGCGGTTGGTCCGGTGGTCGACGTGCAGGCTCTGCCGTTCGGGGGAGGCGTGTTGGCGGAGAGGCGGCTCGACCTGATCGACGCCTCCGCGCCCCCGCCGGCCGATGCGGTGCACGTCGCGACCTTCCCCCGGTCTCAGGGGGGCGGGGCCCTGACTGTTCATGGGGGCTACGCCTTTTCGCCGCGGCTGGCGCTCCTCGCCGACGTGGAGGTCATGACGTCCGTCAACGACGGCTTCTCGAACGGCGTGTTCGCCGCGGTGATGCGCTGCAGGCCGGTCCGGCGGGTCTGGATCGAGGGCGGGCCGGCAGCGGGGGACCTGGGCTACGCCTACGGGGATTCCGCGACCAAGAGCAACAGCATCACCGGTGCTGGCTTCCTGGCCGCCGGGGGAGTCAGCGTACTGGCGAAGGAGCGCTGGACGCTCGACGCGCAGGCGCGCTATACGAAGGTGTGGTATCCGGGCTTCCAGGCCCGCAATCTCTCCTTCGGCCTGAGCATCGGCACCGTGCGCTCCGGCACGGCGGCTAAGCCAGAGTCTCGGGCTGCGGCGCGCCGCGACGGAGCATCTCGAGGATGAGGTCGCGCTCCTGCCGATCCCACACGTGGAGGGCGACGGTGGCCAGGGCGAACGCCGCGCAGGCCAGGAGCGACGCCACGAGCAAGGGCAGCCCCCGCGCGGCCCAGAGGACGGCGGCGAAGGCTGCGGTGGCCAGGACGGGCCGCGCCGCGAGCGCGACCCAGCCGATCCGATGGCCGTGGAGGCGCAGCGCGATCGCGCCCAGAGCGAAATAGGTTCCTTCGGTGGCGAGCGTGGCCCAGGCGGCGCCTTCGTAGCCGTACGCGGGGATCCACGCGAGGTTCAGGGCCACGTTCATGACGAGGCAGACCGTGGAGACCACGACGATCGTCCGCCAGCGATTCACGCAGGCCAGCGTCGTCTCGCCGAAGTTGGACAGGAACATGAACGCCGCGGCCGGCAGCAGTATCCGCGAGGCGGCCACGCTCGGGCCGTAGTCGGGACCGAACAGGAAGGCGATGAACGGGCCCGAGGCCAGGGCACCGAAGGCCGCCACCGGCAGGCCCGCCAGCAGCAGGTACTTGCAGCCGCGCCGGTAGAGCGCGGTCACGGTCTCGGCGTTCGTCGCGTGCAGCGCGGCCATGGTGGGGATGAGCGCGTAGCTCAGGACCCGTGGCACGAGCGTCAGCCCCTCGAGCACCAGCACCGGTGCCCGGTACCACCCGACCTCGCGGGCGCCGCGCATGGCCTCGAGCATCACCGCGTCCACCTGGAAGAAGAGCGTGATCATGAGCCCGGCGTAGGCGAACGGCAGGCCGCGCCGGAACAGGTCCAGCCACACCCGGCGGTCGAAAGCCAGGCGGAGCGGCAGGACCCGCGCGTGCATGTAGGCGGCCAGTCCGGCGGTGTCCAGCAGGCGCACGCCGGCGAAGGCCAGGACGAAGCCCACGACACCGCCACCCGCGGCCAGGCTGCCCGCGCCCAGGAGCAGGATGCCCGTACGCTCCATCAGCAGCGAAAGGGCCTCGACGCCGAACCGCTCGAGGCCCTTGAGCAGCCACCGCAGGGTGGACTTGACGGCCTTCAGCACGAGGTCGAGGGAGAGGACGAGCACCGCGATCCACGTGACGTCCCGGTAGAGGATGCGGCCCAGCCCCAGGCAGAGCGCCAGGGTCAGCGCCGAGAGCACGGCCTGGAAGCCGAGGAGGTTGGCGGCGGTGCGCGCGGCCGTCGAGCGGTCGCGGCTGATGGCCAGCGTGGAGGCGTACGACATGCCGAAGTCGGGGAGAAGCCGGAAGAGGCCGACGAAGGCGAAGGCCGTGCTGTACTCGCCGAAGGACGTGGGGGCCAGCCAGCGCGCCGCCAGGAAGCCGAGCAGGAACAGGATGAGGTTGCTGGCCTCGCCCACGCCGGAGAAGAGGGTATTGCGCGCGATCCGGCGCCCGGAAGGGGCGCCGGCCCGGGGCTCCGTCAGCTGGCGTGCTCTTTCCGCAGCAGGGCCCCCAGGCCGCGGCTGATCTTCACACAACGCTCGGAGGCGCCGCTCTCCAGCAGGCGCTGGCGCGTGGCGGAGTTGATGGGCAGGTGCTGGCAGGCGAGGTTCACCCACGCCATGGGCTCCCTCGACCGCCGCTGCTGGTCGATGAACGAGCGCAGGTCGGCGTGGGCGTGGAGGTAGCGGGCGAGGGACTCCACCGCGGGCCCCCAGTCGTCCCCGGGATCGCCCTCGGCCAGGACCTCCGCCTCGGCCACGAAGGTATCCACGCCGATGACCGTGCCGACCCGGGCCCTCGTGAGCCCGTCGAGCTCGATGCGGTGGGCGCCTCCGTCCACGAGCACGTCCTCGGCCAGGTCCGCCAGTGTCCCCACCTGATGGAGGTCCCGGGGCGAGGGGACTCCCACCACCGTTTCCTTCTGGGCCACCGCCAGGACGCGGCGGCCGGTGCGCCGCGCCATCTCCAGGGCCTTGATCACCGCGGGTGTCGTGACCACCAGCGCGAGCGACGCCTCGGGGAAGAGGCAGAGGTCCTTCAAGGGCAGGACGGGCACGAGGACGCTCTGGCCGGCGGTCGGCAGGCTCGGGCTGCCCATGGTCGGCGGCATGGTACTACGACCCGCCGCGCACCCGCCGCGACCACTTCTTCCTCAGCACGGACGCCAGGTCGGCGCGCCCCTTGCCGGGCAGCAGCTCGACGTAGTCCTCGCCGATCCGCGCGATGCGGTGGGGATCGCCGCCGGGCGGGGTGATGGGGACGCCGGGAACCTTGCCGCAGAAGGCCGTGCGGTATCCGGCCTCGCGGGCCAGGCGGCGCGTGGTGGGCCCCGCGGTGTGCCACGGGTAGCAGAGGTGGACCGCGGGGCGGCCCGTGTGCCGCTCGATCAGTTGCCGCGCCTCCTCCAGCTCACGCCGGATGGCCGTGTCGCGCTCGACGGCACTCTCGAAGTCACCGCCCCACGACCGCCCGGCTGCCGCGCGCTGCAGGTCGCGCTGCCAGCCGCTCCGCTCGAAGAAGGCCGCGCCGCCGTGGGCGGCGACGATCCGCACGCACGCCTCTCCGGCGGCCGGGTCCTCGCGGAAGCGCAGCGATTCCGACGTGCGCGGCTCCGAGCGGAGCAGCGGCGTCCCGAGCGGGACCTGGTCGGCCAGGACGTCGTTTCCTCCGCGGTCCAGCACGGGCACGTCGAAGGCGGCGTACCCGTGGCGCATCCAGGGCGTCATGAAGCCGACCACCCGCGCCTCCACGTGGATGCGCGCGTGGAGCAGGGTATGGCTCTGGAAGTCGTAGACGCCGGCGGCCGAGAGCGACGCGATCTCCGGCCACGAGAGCAGCGCGGTGTCGGGTTGGCCGGCGGGCGCGGGATCGGGCCGGGCGGGCGTGCGGCCGGGCACGAGGAAGACGATGCCCCGCATGCCGTGCCGCCGGAGGAGCGGCGCCCCGACGCCGGCCAGGCTGGCGCGGCCGTCGTCGAAGGTCAGGACGACGGCGCGCTCCGGCGCCTCCGCCGAGCCGGAGATCACCGCGAGGTACTCCTCGGCCGAAAGGGTCCGATACCCGTTGTCGGCGAGGTACTGGAGCTTGTGGCCGAAGGACTCCGGCTCCAGGCCGTGGAAGACGAACACGGGCACGTGGCCGCGGGGGAGCGGCCCGCCCGTGACGAACGGCGGGTAGCGACGGAGCAGGAGGTCGCGCGGGACCTCCCACACCTCTTGAGCCTGGCGGACGAGCCGTCCCACCCTCACGCCCGCTTCTCCGCCAGCACCTCGTCGTAGAGGTCCTGCATTGCCTCCACGCAGCGGCGGATGTCGTAGCGCGAGGAGGCGCGCAACGCCCCGCGCGCCAGCGCTTCGCGGCGGCTACGGTCCATGAGCAACTCCCGGAGGCGCAGGGCGAGGGTGGCCGCGTCGCGGGGCGGGACCAGTATCCCGCTGACGCCGTCCTCGATCACCTCGCGGCACCCGTCCACCGCCGTGGAGACGATCGCCTTGCCGGCGGCCATGGCCTCGAACAGCGTCAGCGGCGTGCCCTCGTACGTCGAGGAGATGCAGAAGACGTCCACCGCCCCGAGGAGGGCCGGGATGTCGGCGCGGTGGCCGGCGAAGACCACACGGTCCGCGATCCCGAGGGCGCGGGCCTGCTCGCGCAGCGGGCCCGCCAGGTCGCCGTCTCCCACGATGAGGACGCGGGCCGCGGCCACGCCGGGCAGGGCGGCGGCGGCCGCGTCGAGGAGGTAGCGGTGGCCCTTCTGCTCGTTGAGCCGGCCGATGCTGCCGACCACCAGGGCATCGTCGGGGAGGCCCAGCTGCCGGCGCACGGCCAGGGCCGCCGCGGCCGTCACGGGCGCGAACTCCTCGAGGGGCGCGCCGTTCCAGATGAGGCGCACGCGGTGGGCGGGCACGTGCCTCTCACGCACCAGGAACTCGCGGGTCGACTCGCTGACCGCGATCGCGCGGTCCGTCAGCGACGCGAGCGCGCGATCGGCCAGGCCCTGGTAGGACGGCATCCGCGGATCGGCAAAGTGCTCATGGAGGACGAGCGCGGCCCCCACGCGGCGCGCGGCCAGACGGCCGAAGTCGGCGGCGGCGTAGCCGTGGACGTGGAGGACGCGCGCGCTCCTCTCGCGGGCCAGTCCCACGAGGTCCCCGAGGATCCGCGGGTCGAAGCGGCCGCGGCCGAGGTGCCGCACCGGGATGCCCTGCTGCTCGAGGCTGCGGGATCCCGGCTCCGGCCGCTTCAGGCCGCAGAGGCTGACCTCGAAGCGGGAGGGGTCGTAGCGGGGGAACCACCACGAGAAGAGCCGCGAGACCCCGTGAATGCTGGACCCGGCGACCCCGAACTTGTCGCAGACGTGGAGGACACCGACCGGCATCAGGTCGCGGACGGCTCCTCTCCCGCCCCGCGCGACGTCCACACCACCGCGCCGGAGAGCGAGAGCAGGACGATGAGCCCGGCCCCCACCAGGCTGAAGGCCAGGGCGCTCTCCTTGGGCAGCCCCACCTGCTTGAAGTAGAGGATGAACACGCTCTCGCGCACGCCCCAGCCGTTGAAGGAGATGGGGACCGTCTGGATCAGGATGTTGAGCGGCACCATCAGGAAGCACGCGGAGAGCGAGAGCGGTATCCGCAGCGACTGGGCCACCGTGTAGAAATAGCAGACGACGACGGACTGGAGCGCCACGCTGGCCCCGAAGGCCATGAAAACCGCCGGCAGCTCCTCGCGGTAGACGTGCACGGCGGCCTGGACGACCTCGAACTTGGCGCGGGCCCAGGGGATGCGCGCCAGGCCCGACGCCGCCATGAGGCCGCGGGCCGTCCCCGGACGGAAGAAGATGTAGGTCAGCATCAGGAACACGAGACCGAGGCCGCCGATGAGCGCGCGCGCCCCGGCCAGCTGGCGCAACAGCGGGCCTCCGGACGCGAAAGCCACCACCGCGAGGAAATAGAGCGCGCCGAAGCCGAGGATGCGGTCCACCGCCACCACCGCCACCGAGGCGGTGGTGGACCCGGTGATCTGCGAGCTGTCGCGCACGCGCACGATGTCGCCGCCGATGTTGCTGGGGAGGAAGTTGTTGAAGAAGGTGGCGACGAGGTACGAGGCGGACAGCCGGCCCAGGGGGGCGTCGTAGCCCTGCGCCTCGAGCAGCAGGCGCCAGCGCCAGGTGGACAGGGCCAGGATCGCCGCGTAGAGGGCGGCCGCCGCCCCCAGCAGCAGCGGGTCCCCGCGCCGCACGCGGCCGCTCGTCGCCGCGAGGTCCGTCGTGGAGAGCAGGTAGCCGAGGAGGGCCAGGCTCACGGCGAGCTTCACCGCGAGCAACGCCGGCTTCTTCAAGGCCCGGCCTGGAGGATGCGCACCGCGTCGATGTCCGCCCCCTCGCTCGGCGTGCCGGCCTGCGCGCAGGGGAACCGCTCGGCGTCGACGATCTTGAAGAAGCGGGCCTGCTGCACCTCGCCCGCGGCGAGGTCGAAGTCGCAGTAGCGCGTGGTCTGCGTTCCCGGGATGCGCTCGCCGCAGCGGACGTCCGCCCCCAGGAGGACCCAGGGCCCGCTGGCGGTCCCGCCGGCGTAGACCGTGACCGGCTCGCTACCGACGGCCTGGAAGACGCGCAGGTCGTTGCCTGACGAGTCCGCCGCGCAGGCCTGCATGTCCACCGTGACGTGGCCTTCCTCGCCCAGGCTCAGGAAGCCGAAGAAGTTGTTGGGGCCGAAGCCGCCGGCGTCGTAGGGGCCGAGGACGTCGTTCGGGTCGTTGTAGATGTTCGGCATCTGCGCGCAGAAGGGCAGCAGCACGTCGACGACGGCCTTGGCCCATCCGTCACCCAACGGCTGGCAGGCCACGGCCGGCATCGTGAACAGCGCGGTCGATGAGGGGATCTGGCTGGCGGGGCCGATGGCGGTCGCCCGCCAGGACAGGCTCATCCCGCGCGGAACCGCGAAGGACGCCGTGGTCGTGGAGTGGCCGGCGGGCACCGTCGCGCTGGCCACGACCGTGCCCTTGCCCTGGGTGACCACCTCGAAGCGGTACTGCGCCTGGCCGGAGTCGAAGCCTTGCGCGTTCTGAACCGTGAAGGCCGGGCTGTCCGTGGTGACCTGCGCCCCGTTGATGGGGCTCACCGGCACCGGGACGGGGCCGAGAGGGGGGCTGGGCGAGCTGGGGGTCCCGCCCGAATCGGATCCGCAGCAGGCGGTTAACGCCGCGGCGAACAGGAGCAGCGCGAGTTCCCCAGCAGCGCCTCGCAAAGGTCTCATGCTACAGTAGCTTCCGCGAAAGCGTCAACGGCGGAGGAGCCTATTTCCGAGCCTGCCCACGCGCGCGAGCGCGCGCCGATCGGGATCCAGCAAGCGATGGCCGCGCCGGGCCGCTCCTCACTCTCCAAATATCAGGACCTCGTCGTCGGCAGCCGCAGCCTGGCGGACCTCATTCTCTACGAGCTGGTGGTGACGCTCTTCTCCTGGGTCCCCGGGGCGCTGGGCCTGGCGCTGCGCAAGGTCGCCTATCCCTGGCTGCTCGGATCCGTGGGCCGCAACGTGACCTTCGGTCACGGGGTCGTTCTGCGGCATCCGAAGAAGATCCGCCTGGGTGACGACGTCGTGGTGGACGACCTCGTGGTCCTCGACGCCAAGGGCACGAGCAACCACGGCATCATGGTCGGCAACGGCGTGTTCCTGGGCCGCGGGACCATCCTGTCCTGCAAGGATGGCGACATCGTCCTCGGCGACCACACGAACCTCGGGTTCCACTGCGAGGTCTTCTCGGCCTCCAGCGTGACCGTGGGCCGGCACGGCCTCTTCGCCGCGTACACCTACCTCGTTGGCGGCGGCCACGAGTTCGACCGCGCGGACCTGCCCGTCATCGACCAGGCGCGCAGCTCGCGCGGCATCGCCCTGGGCGACAACGTGTGGCTCGGGACGGGGACCAAGGTGCTGGACGGCGTCCGCATCGGCCGCGACGTCGTGGTGGGTGCGGGGGCTGTGGTCACCGACGACCTCCCCGACGGCGCGGTGGCCGTGGGGATGCCCGCGCGCGTGGTGCGCCGCCGCGAGGGCGGCACGCCGCAGGAATGACCGGGCCGAAGCGCATCCTGGTCGTGACGTCCGGCGCGCTCTTCGTCCGGGGTGGCCACCTGACGATCGCGGAGGAGACGGCGGCCGCGCTTCGCCGGGCCGGGTATCTGTCCGAGGTCCTGGTCACGCCGCAGAACCGCTTCGGGCGCCAGCTGCCCGCGTACCTTTCCAACTGGCTCACCGACGTCGGCGAGACCGCGGACGGCCATCCGGTCGACCAGGTCATCTCGCTGCGCTTCCCCTCCTACGCGGTCCGCCACCGCCGCCACGTCTGCTGGCTGAACCACCGGATGCGCGAGTACTACGACCTCTGGGAGCGGTTCACGCGCGGCCTGGGCCGGCGGGGAAGGCTGAAGGAGAGCGTCCGCCGCAGGATCTTCCACACCCTCGACGGCTGGCTCCTGCGGCGCAACGTCACCCGCCTGGTGGCGCAGTCCCGCACGATCCAGGCTCGGCTCCAACGCTTCGGAGGCCTGGAGAGCGAGCTGCTCTACCCGCCGGCGCCGCTGCGGTCGTACCGCACCGACGCGTACGGCGACTACGTCTTCGCGGTTTCGCGGCTGCACCCGTTGAAGCGGCTCGGCCTGCTGGTGGAGGCGGTGGCGCGCATGACCGACCGGACGCTCCAATTCAAGATCGCCGGGGACGGTGAGGAGGGCCCGGCCCTGCGCGAGCGGATCAAGGACCTGGGCCTGGCCGGCCGCGTGGAGATGCTGGGCGCGATCAGAGACGCGGACCTCGTGGAGCACCTGGCCCGCTGCCGGGCCGTCTATTTCGCTCCATGGAACGAGGACTACGGGTTCGTCACGCTCGAGGCCTTCTCGTCGGGCAAGGCCGTGGTGACCACCACCGACAGCGGCGGCCCCGCGGAGCTAGTCGAGCACGGAGGCAATGGCCTGATGGCGGCGCCCACGGCCGAGGCCGTCGCGGAGCAGCTCGACCTGCTGGCCCGTGACCGCGGCCAGGCCGAGCGCCTGGGCCAGGCGGCGCTTACGGCCAGCCGCCCGCACACCTGGGACCGGGCCGTGGAGTTCCTGACGCGGCGCTAGCTAGGGCGCGCCGCTCACCTCTCGCCCAGACCGAAGACGATCCCCGCGGTGGCCCGCCACTGGCTGGCGCTCTCGCCCTCGCTGAAGATGTGGCGGTAGTCCCCTCCGATGCGCAGCCGGGTGCTGCCGCCGCCGAACTCGAGCCCCACGCCGGGCTGCAGGGCGAAATCGGTCACGCTGTCGGTCTCGTCCAGGAAGGTGAGCTTGGCCGTGGCGGCCCCGGCCAGGAGCTGGACATAGAAGTTGGCGCTGTCGCCGCGCCGGTTGAGGCGGAACCCGCCCATGGCGCTGTAGACCTTGAGATCGATGTCCAGCTCCTCGTCGCCGATGCCGGAATCGATGGTCTTGAAGCTGGCCCCGAACTCTCCGACCAGGCCGAGCCAGTCGTTGAGGTTGCCGGCGATGTCCACGTAACCGCCGAGCGGGAAGCTCTCGTCGATCTCTTCGTCGCGCAGGTACGCGTAGCCGAGGCCGATCTCGACGGCCGATGTCACCTGGGCCAGGGCCGGGCCAGCGCCGAACAACGCCAGGACCGCCACCATCAGGCCGACGCGCATGTTGTCCTCCTTTGCCAGCGTGATCCGCTTGCGTCTCTATTGTCTTAACACGGCTTTTGACGGGCCCTCGGCGATCCCCGTAGAATCGGGGCATCCGGTGAGAGCGAGATGAAGAAGGTCCTGGAGCCGGCGGACAAGGCGGCCGCGAGGACGAAGGAGCGCCGCTCCGTTCCCTTCACGACGATCTCCGGCCGTCCCATCGACCCGCTCTACAAGGCCGACGGCATCCGGGACCTGGACTACGCGCGCGACCTGGCCGATCCCGGGCAGTTCCCCTACACCCGCGGCGTCCACGAGACCATGTACCGCGGCAAGCTCTGGACCATGCGGCAGTTCGCCGGCTTCGGCAGCGCCGCGCAGACCAACGCCCGCTTCAAGTACCTGCTCGAGCACGGCGTGCACGGCCTGTCCGTGGCCTTCGACCTGCCCACGCTCATGGGCCGCGACCCCGACCATCCGCTGTCGCTGGGCGAGGTGGGGAAGTGCGGCGTGGCCATCACGTCGCTGGCCGACATGGAGACCCTCTTCGAGGGCATCCCGCTCGACGACGTCAGCACGTCCATGACCATCAACTCGCCCGCCGCCATGCTGCTGGCCTTCTACGTGATCGTGGGCGAGAAGCAGGGCGTGCCGCCGGAGAAGCTGACGGGCACGGTGCAGGCCGACATCCTGAAGGAGTTCATCGCCCAGAAGGAGTACATCTTCCCGCCGCGGCCGAGCATGCGCGTGATCGTGGACATGATCCGCTACTGCACGGAGCACATGCCGAAGTGGAACTCCATCTCCATCTCCGGGTACCACATCCGCGAGGCGGGCTCGACGGCGGCCCAGGAGCTGGCCTTCACGCTGCGCGACGGCATCGAGTACGTGCAGTGGTGCGTGGACGCGGGCATGGACGTGGACAGCTTCGCCCCCCGCCTCTCCTTCTTCTTCAACTCGCACAGCGACTTCTTCGAGGAGATCGCCAAGTTCCGGGCCGCGCGGCGGATCTGGGCCCGCACCATGAAGGAGCGGTTCGGGGCCAAGAACCCGCGCTCGCTGATGTGCCGGTTCCACACCCAGACCGCCGGCGTCAGCCTCACCGCCCAGCAGCCCTACAACAACGTGGTGCGCACCGCGCTCCAGGCCCTGGCCGCCGTCCTGGGCGGGACGCAGTCGCTGCACACGAACTCGCTCGACGAGGCGTTGGCCCTGCCCACCGAAGAGGCCGTGACCATCGCGCTGCGGACCCAGCAGATCATCGCCCACGAGTCGGGCGTGGTGAACGCCGCCGATCCCCTCGGCGGGTCTTATTTCGTCGAGAAGCTCACGAACGACATCGAGGCCGAAGCCCTCGAGTACTTCCGCAAGATCGACGCCCTCGGCGGCATGGTGGCGGCCGTGGAGAAGGGCTTCCCGCAGCGCGAGATCCAGGAGGCGGCCTTCCAGTTCCAGAAGGCGGTGGAGCGGAAGGACAAGGTCATCGTGGGCGTCAACGAGTACGTGATGGACGAGAAGCCGTTTTCGATCCTCTACATCGACGAGTCGGTGGCGGAGGCCCAGACCGCGAGCGTCGCCGCGCTGCGGGCCACGCGCGACAACGAGAAGGTCCGCGCGGCGCTGGCCTCCTTGAAGGAGACGGCCCGCGGCACCGGCAACATCATGTACCCGATCCTCGACGCCTCCCGCGCCTACGCCACCCTCGGCGAGATGTGCGACGCCCTGCGCGAAGTCTGGGGCGAGTACGAGGAGCCGCCGGTCTTCTAGTTTCTGAGCAGTGATGTCATGGCGCCTGCGCTGCCGGTCACGCCAGCGTACCTGATGACCGCGGCCCTGCTCGTCGCTCCAATGGCAACCGTCGGCTGCCATACCACCGGATCAACGACGCCCAACACGACCGAGCAGATCCGTCCGGGAATCGCCAACGCCACCGCCTTCCAAAACCTGCCGCGCATCCGGAGCCTGGAACAGGCCTCCGGTCGGAACAGCGTACTCGTGAGGATTGTCGGTCCAGGCGTCGAGCCTGACACGGGCAGGATCACATCTGGGAACGGCTGGGAGTACGAGTTCGCGGAGCCGTCGCCCGGTGGTGTGCGCTATCACATGTGGCGAGTGACCGATACGGGCGCGATCACGGTGCGATTGAACGTCATGTTGCCGCGCCCCGGGCCAACCGAGATCGGTCCATTCTTCACGATCGACAGCGACCAGGCCGTCCGGCTGGCTCGGGAGTACGGCGGGCAGCGCTATCTGGATCGGTATCAGGGTGCATGGCTACAGATCCTATCGACTTTGGTGCAGGGGATCGGGACGTGGGAGGTGGGTTTTCGGGGCGCGCCGGCCTCGGAGAGGTGCGAGGTATATTTCGTGATCAACGCCCGGACTGGCGGCTTGATACCGGGAGACACGTCCTGCCTGGATCGCTGATCGCTCCGGGCGGCGGCAGGATCCTGATAAGCTTTCGCACGTGACAGTAAGGGCTGAGGAAGGCACAAGAAGCGCCGGCAAGATCCGAGTCGTCATGGCCAAGCCCG
>Ga0075428_100003851_pt1 | contig 16476 bp, 15 predicted proteins | sample RhiMetdeltSRZDD2_FD_75291 | JGI IMG/M metagenome (GOLD analysis project Ga0075428, IMG submission 75291) | Populus rhizosphere microbial communities from Tennessee, USA - Rhizosphere MetaG P. deltoides SRZDD2 | ecosystem: Host-associated > Plants > Roots > Rhizosphere > Soil | place: USA... | reverse complement strand
GCTTCCTCGCCGACGAGAAGACGGTCGTCTCGGAGCTGCTCATGCTCGCGCGGCTGCCGGCGCCGGAACGCGAGGCAATCCACCGGGACGCCGTCGCGCTCGTCGTCGCAGCGCGTGCGCGCCGCGAGGGCAAGACCGGAATCGAATCCTTCCTGCAGCAATACGGCCTCGCCTCGCAGGAGGGCGTCGTGCTCATGTGCCTCGCCGAGGCGCTGCTGCGCATTCCCGACGCGGAGACTGCAGACAGGCTGATCGCGGACAAGATCGCCATCGGCCAGTGGTCGGAATACCTCGGCGAGGCGGACTCGCTCTTCGTCAACGCCTCGACCTGGGGACTCATGCTGACCGGCAAGCTCGTACGCGACTCGGAGATCGAGGTGCGCGACCCGGCGACATTCCTGCGCCGCCTCGTCGCTCGGCTCGGCGAGCCCGTCGTGCGCACCGCGTTCCGGCAGGCCATGCGCATCATGGGCCGGCAGTTCGTCATGGGTCGCGATATCGACGAGGCGATCGCGCGCGCAGCCTCGGACGAAGGCGCACGCTACCGCCATACCTACGACATGCTGGGCGAATCTGCGCTCACCGAGGCGGATGCCGCCCGCTACCTCGAGTCCTACCGCGGTGCAATCGAGGCGGTCGGCGGATCTGTGCGGCCCGGGAGCACGCCTGCCAGCTGGCCATCGGTTTCGGTGAAGCTCTCGGCGCTGCACCCGAGGTGTGAATATGGCCGCCAGCGCGAGGTGATTGCCGAGCTTGGACCGCGTCTCGAATCTCTCGGCCGCGCGGCGCAGGCTGCCGGCATTGCGCTCACCGTAGACGCGGAAGAGGCGGATCGCCTCGAGCTTCAGATCCGCCTGATCGATCACCTGCTCGACGCGCCCGCGCTCGCCGGCTGGGACGGGCTCGGGCTCGCGGTGCAGGCCTATTCCAAGCGCTCGCCGGACGTGATCCGCTACCTGCAGAGCCGCGCGGATGCGGCCGGCCGCGTGCTGAACCTGCGGCTCGTGAAGGGCGCCTACTGGGACAGCGAGGTCAAGCGCGCTCAGGAGCGGGGCCTGCCGGGCTATCCGGTCTATACGCGCAAGCCCAACACGGACGTCGCGTACCTCGCCTGCGCGCGCCTCCTGCTCGATGGTACACGGCGTGTATACCCGCAGTTCGCGACCCACAACGCCCACACCGCAGCCTCGATCATCCATCTCGCGCGCGCGCGCGGCCGCGAGTTCGAGTTCCAGCGCCTGCACGGCATGGGCGAGGAACTCTACGCGGAGCTGACCGACCCGGCGGGCCGCGCCCATCCCTGCCGCGTGTACGCGCCGGTGGGCTCGCACGAGGAGCTGCTGCCGTACCTCGTGCGCCGGCTGCTCGAGAACGGCGCCAACACTTCATTCGTGAACCGCATCGTCGACGAGTCGCTGCCGGTCGACGAGGTCGTCGGCGACCCGCTGGCGGACGTCGAGCGCGCGGCCAGCGCCCCGCACCCCCGCATTCCGCTGCCGCGCGGGCTGTTCGGCGCCGAGCGCTCGAACTCCGCGGGCATCAACCTCGCGGACGGCGCGGAACAGCGCCGCCTCGCGTCGGCCTGCCGGGACGCACTCGCGAGACCGCTTGTCTCGCGTCCGATCGTCGGCGGCGAAGAACAGGACGGCGAGCGCCGCGAGTGCCGCTCGCCGTCGGACCTCGATCGCGTGATCGGTCACGCGGATGACGCGGACGCGCGGCTCGCCGAGCGCGCGGTCGAGCTTGCGTCATCCGCGCAGCCGGACTGGGACCGCGTGCCCGCTGCGGCGCGCGCGCGGATGCTGCGCGACGCCGCCGACCGCCTCGAGCGCGAGGCACCGCGATTCGTCGCGATCTGCGTGACGGAAGCCGGCAAGACGGTGCCGGACTCGATCGCCGAGGTGCGCGAGGCGGTCGATTTCCTTCGCTACTACGCGGCGCGCGCCGAGGAGTCGTTCGGGCGCCCGCTCGCGCTTCCCGGTCCGACGGGGGAGTCGAACCGGCTCTCGTTGCGCGGCCGCGGCGTGTTCGCCTGCATCAGCCCCTGGAACTTCCCGCTGGCGATCTTCACGGGCCAGGTGGCCGCGGCGCTTGCCGCCGGCAACAGCGTCATCGCAAAACCCGCAGAGCAGACGCCGCTCGTTGCGGCCGAGATGGTGCGGCTCCTGCACGCGAGCGGGATCCCGGGCGAAGTGCTGCACTTCGTCCCGGGCCGCGGCTCGCGCATCGGGCCCGTGCTCACCGGAGACCCGCGCATCGCCGGGGTCGCATTCACCGGCTCGACCGAGACCGCGCAGCTCATCAACCGCTCGCTCGCCGCGCGCGACGGGGCGCTGCCCGCCCTGATCGCGGAGACGGGGGGCCAGAACGTCATGCTGGTCGACAGCTCCGCGCTACCGGAGCAGGTCGTGAGCGACGCGGTCACTTCCGCCTTCAACTCGGTCGGCCAGCGCTGCTCGGCGCTGCGCGTCCTGTTCGTGCAGGACGACATTGCGCCGCGCGTGCTGGAGCTCCTCGCGGGCGTCATGGACACGCTCACGATCGGCGACCCCGCGCTGCTCGCGAGCGACGTGGGCCCGGCCATCGACGCGGACTCCCGCGCGACGCTCGAGGCGCACGCGACGGCGATCGTCCGGGGGAACCCTTGGCATCACCGCTCCAGGCTGCCGGCAGGGCTGCCGCGCGGGCACTGGTTCGCGCCGCTCGCGGTCGAGATCGACGGCATCGCGCGCCTTGAGCGCGAGGTCTTCGGGCCGGTGCTGCACGTGGTCCGTTTCAAGGGCTCGCGGATCGACGAGGCGGTGGACCAGATCAACGCGACCGGTTATGGCCTCACGCTCGGTGTGCACACCCGCATCGACAGCCTGGCCCGGCGCGTCGCGGCGGGCGCGCGCGTCGGCAACGTGTACGTGAACCGCAACATGATCGGGGCGGTCGTCGGCGTGCAGCCATTCGGCGGCTGCGGGCTCTCGGGGACAGGGCCCAAGGCCGGGGGTCCCCACTATCTGCCGCGCTTCGCGACCGAGCAGACTGTCACGACCAACACGTCCGCCGTTGGCGGCAACGCAACACTGCTTTCGCTCGGGGAGAACTGACCGGCCGGCCGGCCGCGCATGTCACATCATCCCGGTCTGCAGACGCGCAGCTTCCGACATCATCGACTGGTTCCAGGGTGGGTCGAATACGAGTTCCACGTCCGCATTGCGGATGGTCGGAATGAGCTTCAGCTTGTCGCGGACATCCGCCACCAGGACTTCACCCATTCCGCAGCCGGGCGCGGTGAGCGTCATCTTCACGGAGACGTCGCGCGTGCCGTCGGCGTTCGGCGTGACGCTGCAGTCGTACACGAGGCCGAGGTCGACGACGTTGATCGGGATCTCCGGATCGAAGCAGGTGCGGAGCTGGTCCCACACGACACGGCCGACGTCCTCGTCCGAAGCGCCGGCGGGGAGCGCCGGCGGCTGGATCTGGTCCTTGCCGATCGCGTCGCCGTCCACGCCCGCGATCCGGAACAGGTTGCCCTCGACGTAGACGGTATAGCTGCCGCCGAGCGCCTGCGTGATGTATCCGACCGTCCCGGTCTTCAGTTTCACCTCGACGCCGGCCGGCACGATCACGGCGGGGACGTCGCGGCTGACGACGATCGGCTCGTGTCCGGGCCGCCTCATGGTCACTCCGTCGTCACCGGCCGTGCGCTGCCGGCGAGCGCGGCGTTCAACGTGTGCCACGCCAGGGTTGCGCACTTGACGCGGGCAGGGAACTCGGCGACGCCTGCGAGCGCGGCGAGCTTGCCGAGGCGTTCAGGCGCGCCGCCAGCGCCGGTCAGCATGCCGTGCACGGCGTCGAACAGCGCCGCGGCCTCCGTACGGGACCTGCCCTTGACCGCCTCGCTCATGAGCGAGGCCGATGCCGTCGAAATCGCGCAGCCGCTGCCCTCGAAGCGCAGGTCACGGATGACGTCGCCGTCGACGTCCACGTCGAGGAGCAGGCGGTCGCCGCAAAGAGGGTTGTTGCCTTCCGCGTGGTGCGTGGCCCGCGGCAGCCGTCCGCGGTTCCGCGGGCTGCGGTTGTGGTCGACGATCACGTCGCGGTACAGCTCGCGGAGGTCCATCAACGCAGCATCCGGATCGCGTCGACGAGGCCGTCATGCAGGGCATCGACCTCGTCGCGGGTGTTGTACAGGCCGAACGATGCGCGCGTCGTCGCCGGGACGCCGAAGAACTCCATGACGGGCATGGCGCAGTGATGGCCGGTGCGCACGGCGATGCCGCGCGCGTCGAGCACCGTGCCGAGGTCGTGCGGATGCACGCCCTCGACCGCGAACGAGACGAGGCTGCTCTTGACCGGCGCGGTCCCGACGAGGGTCAGCCCGTCTATCGCCGAGAGACGGGCGGTCGCGTGGTCGAGGAGGTGCTGCTCGTGCGCAGCGACGCGTGCGCGGCCCGCGCGCTCGAGGTAGTCGATCGCGGCAGCGAGGCCGACGGCGCCCCCGACATTGGGCGTTCCGGCCTCGAAGCGGTGGGGCAGGTGATTCCAGGTCGAGCCCTGGAAGGAGACCGTGAGGATCATGTCGCCGCCGCCCTGCCAGGGCGGCATTGCAGCGAGCACCGCCTCGCGCCCGTAGAGCACGCCGATCCCGGTCGGGCCGTACATCTTGTGCGCGGAGAACGCATAGAAGTCGCAGCCGAGCTCCTGCACGTCGACCGGCAGGTGCGGAACGGCCTGTGCGCCGTCGACCACCGTCGTGATGCCGCGCTCGCGCGCGGCACCCACGTACTCGGCGAGCGGCAGCACGGTGCCGAGAGCGTTCGAGACGTGCGCGAGCGCGACGATGCGGGTGCGCGGCCCGAGCAGGCGGCGGTACGCGTCGTAGTCGACGACGCCCCGGCGGTCGATCGGCACGACGGAGAGGCGGGCCCCTGTCTGCGCCGCGAGCAGCTGCCAGGGCACGATATTCGAGTGATGTTCGAGCTGCGAGACCACGATCTCGTCGCCGGCCGCGATGCGCGCGCGCCCGTGAGACTGCGCGACGAGGTTGATCGCCTCGGTCGTGCCTCGGACGAAGACGATTTCCGCGGTCGAGGCCGCGTTGACGAAGTGACGCGCCTTCTCGCGCGCCCCCTCGTAGAGCGCGGTTGCCTCCTGCGACAGCGTGTGCACGCCCCGGTGCACGTTCGCGTGGTGCCCGCGCGCGTATTCCGCAACGGCGTCGATGACCGCCGCCGGCTGCTGCGCGGAGGCCGCGTTGTCGAGGTAGACGAGCGGATGGCCGTTGATCCGTCGCAAGAGTACCGGGAAGTCGGCGCGGATGCGCGCGACGTCGAGCGGAGAAAGTGGCTCGCGTACGGCCGCCATCAGTCGAGCCTCCCGATCAGCTCCCGGTCCGGCAGCGCGGCGGCGACCAGCTCCTCCGCGGCCAACCGTACGGCCGCGACCGGCACGCGCCCGATCACGTCCCGGCAGAACGCATAAGTAAGGAGCGCACGCGCCGCCGCGGGATCGAGCCCGCGCGAAACGAGGTAGAAGACCTGGTCCGCGTCGAGCGTGCCTGTCGTCGCGCCGTGCCGACATTGCACGTCGTCGACCAGGATCTCGAGCTGGGGCCGTGCGTTGATCTCCGCGAGGGGGGTCAGGAGCAGGTTGCGGCTCGACTGGCTCGCGTTCGCGCCGCGCGCCGTCGGCTGCACGGTGATGCGGCCGTTGAATCCGCCGCGGCCGCGGCCGGCGGCGATGCCGCGGTAGTCCTGCAGCGTCTCAGTCGCGGAGCCTGAATGCTCGACCTGCGTCAGCAGGTCGACCTGGCGATCGCCGTCGGCGAGGAAGAGTCCGTCGAGCCTGCAGGCACTGCCCGCACCGTCGAGCGAAAGATGCAGGTTCGAACGCAAGAGCCGGCCGCCTAGTGCCAGCAGATGCTGCTCGTACCGGCTCTTCGCGGCGAGGCGGACCGTCCAGGTTTCGACCTGCGCCGCAGCGAGCGAATGGCGGTGCAGGCGCAGGTGCGAAACCGACGCGCCCTCGGCGAGGGAGATCTCCGCCGCGAGGTTCCCGAGTGCGGCAGCCTCGCCCGCGGCCACGAAATGCTCGACCAGCGTGAAACGCGAGCGCGCGCCTGCATCGATCACGAGGCGCGCCTGGTGGATGGCGGGCTCGGCCGCGGTCGCAAGGTGCACGATGTAGATCGGTTCCTCGAGGATGCGGTCTTCCGCGATGCGCAGGAGCGCGCCGCCCGCGGCAAACGCGTCGGCAAGGAGCGCATAGCGATCGTCAGGGTCCGCGCCCGGAGCGCGCAGCGCCTTCAGGGCCGCTTCGGGCTCGCGCTCCAGGAGCCGGCCGAAGTCGACGACTTCCAGGCCCGCGGCGGCAAGATTCGACGAGAGCTCCGCGTCGAAGCGGCCATCGGCAAGCACGATGCGGCGTGCGTCCTCGAGCGGCAGCAACAGGGGTGCGAGGCTCGCGGCGTCCGCGCGCGCCTGCGGAGCGGCGTCGAACGGGTATTCCGCAAGGCGCGCGTGGTCGAGGTACTTCCAGTTCTCATCGCGCCGGTCAGGGAGACCGCGGGCGACGAGCGTCCCGAGCGCTTCGCCGCGTCGCCGTGCCCAGGCCGGGCCGCCGCCGAGCGCCGGCGCGAGGCGCCCATGCAGGGCGGCGATCCGCTCGATGGGGGCCGTGGCGGTCATGCGGCAGCCGTCCCTTCGCGCAGCCAGTCGTAACCGCGGCGCTCGAGCTCGAGCGCGAGCTCTCGGCCGCCGCTCTTGACGATGCGACCGCCTGCGAGCACGTGCACGCGGTCCGGCACGACGTGGTCGAGCAGCCGCTGGTAGTGCGTGACGAGCACAATCGCGCGGCCCGGCGCGCGCAGCGCATTGACGCCTTCGGCGACGACCTTGAGGGCATCGATGTCGAGGCCCGAGTCGGTCTCGTCGAGGAGCGCGAGCGTCGGCTCGAGCAGGCTCATCTGCAGGATCTCGTTGCGCTTCTTTTCGCCACCCGAGAAGCCTTCGTTGACGCCGCGATTCAGCAGGGCCTCGTCCATCCGCATCGCGGCGAACTTCGCCTTGACGAGTCCCAGGAACTCGAACGCGTCGAGCTCGGGCAGGCCGCGGTGCTTGCGCTGCGCGTTCAGCGCAGCTTTCAGCAGGTAGACGTTGTTGACGCCCGGGATCTCGACCGGGTACTGGAAGGCGAGGAAGAGCCCTTCGCGGGCGCGCTCCTCGGGCGGCATCGCGAGGAGGTCGCGCCCGAAGTAGGTGGCGCTGCCCGATACGACCTCGAATCCCGGCCGACCGGCCAGCACGCCGGTCAGGGTGCTCTTGCCGGAGCCATTTGGACCCATGATCGCGTGCACTTCGCCCGCGCGCACCTCAAGCGAGAGGCCGTCGAGAATCAGCCGCTCGCCGGCTTTCACCCGGAGATCGCGCACGTCGAGGATCACCTGGCCGCGGACGCTCACCCCACTGCTCCCTCGAGGCTCACCGCAAGGAGGTTCTGCGCCTCGACCGCGAACTCCATCGGCAGCTCGCGGAACACCTGGCGGCAAAAGCCGTTGACGATCATGTTGACGGCGTCCTCGGCCGAGATGCCGCGCTGCAGGCAGTAGAACAGCTGGTCGTCCGAGATCTTGGAGGTCGTCGCCTCGTGCTCCACGATCGCCGTCGGGTTTTTCACCTCGATGTACGGAAACGTGTGCGCGCCGCAATGCGGCCCCATCAGGAGCGAGTCGCACTGCGTGTGGTTGCGCGCGCCGTCCGCGCCCGGCAGTACCTTCACGAGTCCGCGGTACGCGTTCTGCCCGCGCCCGGCCGAGATGCCCTTCGAGACGATCGTCGAGCGGGTGTTTTTACCCATGTGGATCATCTTCGTGCCGGTGTCCGCCTGCTGGCGGTGGTTCGCGAGAGCGACGGAGTGGAATTCGCCCACGGAGCCGTCGCCGCGCAGGATGCAGCTCGGGTACTTCCAGGTGATCGCGGAGCCGGTCTCGACCTGGGTCCAGGAGATCTTCGAGTTGCGGCCCCGGCAGTCTCCGCGCTTCGTCACGAAGTTGTAGATGCCGCCGACGCCGTTCTCGTCGCCCGGGTACCAGTTCTGCACGGTCGAGTACTTGATTTCCGCGCCTTCGAGCGCCACGAGCTCGACCACGGCCGCATGCAGCTGGTTCTCGTCGCGCGCAGGCGCGGTGCAGCCTTCGAGGTAGGAGACGTACGCGCCATCCTCCGCGACGATGAGCGTGCGCTCGAATTGTCCCGTTTTGGCGGCGTTGATGCGGAAGTACGTCGAGAGCTCCATCGGGCAGCGCACGCCTTTCGGCACATACACGAACGACCCGTCGGTGAAGACCGCGGAATTGAGCGCCGCATAGAAGTTGTCGCCGATCGGCACCACGGTCCCGAGGTATTTCTCGACGAGCTCCGGGTGCTTTTGCACGGCTTCCGAGAAGGGGCAGAAGATCACGCCCGCCTCGGTAAGCCGCTCCTTGAACGTGGTCGCTACCGAGACACTGTCGAATACTGCGTCAACGGCGACGCCGGCGAGCTTCGCGCGCTCATGCAGTGGAATGCCCAGCTTGTCGTAGGTCTCGAGGAGCTTCGGGTCGACCTCGGCGAGCGACTTCGGGCCGTCCTTCCGCTGCTTGGGCGCGGAGTAGTACGAAATCGCCTGGTAGTCGATCGGGGGATAGTGCACGTGCGCCCAGGTCGGCAGCGTCATCTTTGTCCAGCGCCGGAAGGCCTTCAGGCGCCAGTCGAGCATGAAGCCGGGCTCGCCCTTCTTCGCGGAGATCAGGCGGATCACGTTCTCGTCGAGGCCGGGCGCGACCGTGTCGCTCGCGATGTCCGTCACGAAGCCGTGGCGGTACTTGCGGCCGACGAGGGTCTCGAGTTCGGGTTGCTTCGCGGACATCGGGTCCTCAGCCGCGAGCCGGCGTGCCCGCTGGGCCGGCGATCCGCGAGAAGTCGGGCGCCTTGAACGGGCCGTCACGCCGCACGAGCTCCTCGAGGCTCACGTCGAGCAGCGCGCGGCGGATCGCGCGGCTGATGCGCTGCCAGCCGTGTCCTACGAGGCAGGTCGCCTCGATTACGCAATTGCCGGCGCCGCTCGCGCATTCGGTGAGTGCGACCGGGCCTTCAACGGCGTCGATGATCTCGGCGGCGCTGATGGAGGCGGCGGCCCGAGTGAGCTGGTAGCCACCGTGCGCGCCCCGCACGGAGCGCACGAGCCCTGCGTGCTGGAGCTCCTTGAGCAGCTTGCTGACGGTCGGCAGGCCGATGTGCGTGCGGTCGGCGATCTCGGCTGCGCTTGCGAGCTTGCCGCCCCCGAGGCTCGCCAGGATCACCGTTGCATAGTCGGTCAAACGGCTGATGCGCAGCATGGAAAGGCCCTCCGCAGGCCCGTGAATAAACAGTACGATTTTAGTACTATTACCGCTCCGGCGGTAGGGGGCAGGGGCGCTCTGGTATCCTTCGCGCCCGTCAATCGGAGGGCCTCGATCAGATGGATATCAAGGAACTGGACACGAACGCCGCCGCGATGGTGGCCCGCGGCAAGGGCATACTGGCCGCCGACGAGTCGACCGGCACGATCAAGAAGCGCTTCGACAAGATCAGCCTCGAGTCCACCTTCGAGAGCCGCCGGACCTATCGGGAACTCCTGTTCACCACGGGCGAAGCCGAGAAGTACATCTCGGGGGTGATCCTTTACGACGAGACCATCCGCCAGCAGACGGCCGACGGGAAGCCCTTCCCGCAGGTGCTGGCCGCGCGCGGCATCCTGCCAGGCATCAAGGTCGACGCGGGCGCCAAGGCGCTCGCGGGCTTTCCCGGAGAGACGGTGACGGAAGGCCTCGATGGCCTGCGCGAGCGGCTTGCCGAATACCGCGGCCTGGGCGCGCGCTTCGCGAAGTGGCGGGCGGTGATCGACATCGGACCAGGCATCCCGACCTCGAATTGCATCACGGCGAACGCGGAGGCGCTCGCGCGTTACGCGGCGCTGTGCCAGGAGGCCTCGATCGTCCCGATCGTCGAGCCCGAGGTCCTCATGGACGGCGACCACACGGTCGGGCGCTGCGAGGAAGTGACGGACGCGACGCTCGAGTCGGTTTTCGATGCGCTGTTCCGCCACCGCATCCGGCTCGAGGGCATGGTCCTGAAGCCGAACATGGTCATCGCCGGCAAGAAGTGCGCGCAGCAGGCGAAGCCCCAGCAGGTGGCTGACGCGACCGTGCGTTGCCTGCGCCGGCGCGTGCCCGCCGCCGTGCCGGGCATCGCGTTCCTATCGGGCGGCCAGAGCGAAGCTGAGGCGACGCTCCACCTTTCGCTCATGAATCGCGTGCGCGACCTGCCGTGGCAGCTTTCGTTCAGCTACGGCCGCGCGCTGCAACAGAGCGCGCTCGACGCCTGGAAGGGCAAGGCGGCCAATTTCGCGGCGGGCCAGCAGGCCTTCGCGCTTCGCGCGAGGCTCAACGGTCTCGCGCGCGACGGCAGCTACGAGGCCGCGATGGAGCAGGCCGCGGCCTGAGGGCCGCTGCGCAGGCCGCCGCTTGTCTTCCGTGCACAGCCGCGGTTCCGACGCGATCGTCCGTGTGCGCGGACTGCACTACCGCGCGGGCGGCCGCGAGATCTTCGCGGGCGTCGACCTCGAATTTCCGCGCGGCGCCGTCACGGCCGTCATGGGCCCGAGCGGCAGCGGCAAGACGACGCTGCTGCGCCTCATCACGGGCCAGGCGCGACCGGACCGCGGGACCGTGGAGTTCGATGGTCGCGACGTCGCGCGGCTTTCGCGCCGCGAGCTCTACGCCATGCGCCGGCGCATGGGCATGCTGTTCCAGAATGGCGCGTTGCTCACCGACTTCGACGTCTACGAGAACATCGCGTTTCCGTTGCGAGAGCACGCGCGGCTGCCGGAGCGGCTCGTGCGGCATCTCGTGCTGACCAAGCTGCAGGCGGTCGGGCTTCGCGGCGCGGCGCGCCTGATGCCGGCGGAGCTCTCGGGCGGCATGGCGCGGCGGGTCGCGCTCGCGCGCGCGATCGTCATGGACCCGGAGCTGCTCATCTACGACGAGCCGTTCGTCGGGTTGGACCCGATCTCGATGGGCGTCGTCCTGCGCCTGATTCGCCGCCTCAACGATACGCTCGGCGTCACCAGCATCGTCGTCTCGCACGACGTGCGCGAGATCACCGCGGTCGCGGACTACTGCCACCTGCTGTCCACGGGGCGCATCATTGCGAGCGGACCGCCGGCCGAGGTGGCGGGCAGCCGGCACGAAGACGTACGCCAGTTCATGCATGGTCTGCCGGACGGCCCGGTGGCTTTCCACTATCCGGCTCCGGCCTACGCGGAGCAGGTCCTGCAGGAGCGCGCCTGAATGGTGGCCGCGATCTTCCGCGAGCTGGGTGACAGCGTGCAGGAAGCGCTGCGCGCGCTCGGCCGCTATGCACTTTTCGCAGCGCGAGTCGCGGGCGAGACACCGCGGTCGCTCCTGCGTTTCCGCCTGGTGGTCGAGCAGGTGTACAACGCCGGTGCGCTTTCGCTCGTCATCATCATGCTTTCGGGGCTCTTCGTCGGCATGGTGCTCGGCTTGCAGGGATTCGACCTGCTCCAGCGCTTCGGCTCCGAAGAATCACTCGGTACGGCCGCGGCGCTCGGGCTCCTGAAGGAGCTCGGCCCGGTGATCACGGCGCTCCTGTTCGCGGGCCGCGCGGGCACGGCGCTCGCCTCGGAGCTCGGGCTGATGCGCGCGACCGACCAGATCGCCGCGATGGAGATGATGGCGGTCGACCCGGTGCGCCGCGTCGTGATGCCGCGCTTCCTCGGCGGCGTGATCGCGATGCCGTTGCTCGCCGCGATCTTCAGCATGATCGGCCTTTACGGCGCGCAGCTCGTCGGCGTGAAGCTGATGGGCGTGGACCAGGGGCAATTCTGGTCTCAGATGCGCGCGGCGGTCGAGTTCGAAGACGTGATGGAAGGCGCGCTCAAGAGCTTCGCGTTCGGCGCCGCCTGCAGCCTCGTCGCAGTGTACGAAGGCTATCATTCGGTCCCGACCGCGGAGGGCGTCGGCCGGGCGACGACGCGCACGGTCGTGATCTCTTCGGTCAGCGTGCTGCTCCTCGACTACATACTGACCGCCGTGATGCTTTAAGGAGCTGACATGCGCCAGACACGGGCAATCGAACTCGGGACCGGGCTCTTCGTGCTGCTCGGCTTCGCGGCACTCTTCTTCCTGGTGACGCAGATCACGAACCGCGAGTTCGGCCTCGGCGAGGGCGGATACCGGCTGACGGCGACATTCGAGCAGGTCGGTGGACTGAAGCCGGGCGCGCCGGTGTCGATGTCGGGCGTCACGATCGGCCGCGTCGAGTCGATTGCGTACGACTTCAGCGAATATCGCGCGCGCGTGGAGCTGCGCATCGAGCCGCAGTACGACAAGATCCCGGACGACAGCGACGCCAGCGTCCTCACGGCGGGCCTGCTGGGCGGCCAGTACGTCGGAGTCGGGCCCGGCAGCTCTGAAACCTTTTTCAAGGACGGCGATCGAATACAGTTCACGCAATCGGCCATCGTTCTCGAGAACCTGATCAGCAAGTTCCTGTTCTCGAAGGCCGCGGAACAGCAGCCGGCGGACGGAGCCGCCCAGGGATCCAAGCCATGACGCGAAGACTCGCGATCCTCGTCGCCGCGCTCGCCATACCGGCGGCATTCGCCGTCGCCGCCTACGCGGCCGAGGCAGTGCCGGGGCCCTCGCCGCAGGAGCTCATCGAGACGACGGCGCGCAAGCTGCTCGAGGCGCTCGACGCCGATCGCGCCCTCGCGAAGCGGGACCCCGCGCGGGTCCGCAAGCTGGTGGACGAGATCCTGTTGCCGCACTTCGACACCGACTACTCGGCGCGGCTGGTACTCGGCAAGCACTGGCGCACCGCGACGGAGGAGCAGCGCAAGCGCTTCATTTCGGCGTTCTACCAGTCGCTGCTCAGGAACTACGGCTCCGCGCTCGCGGAGTTCACCGCCGACCGCATGCAGGTACTGCCGTTCCGCGGCGACCTGTCCAGCGGGCAGGCGAGCGTGCGCACCCAGGTCAAGCGGAGCAACGGCACGATCGTGCCGGTCAACTACACGCTGCGAGCGACGCCCGAGGGCTGGAAAGCCTGGGACGTGACGATCGAAGGCATCTCGTACGTGCGCAATTTCCGCAACGACGTCGGCGCCGAGATCGACCAGAAGGGACTGCCCGCTCTCATCGACCGGCTAGAGAAGGAGAACCAGAGTGGCGCGCCGACGAAAGCCGGCTGAGGCCGCGGGTCGCCTGGCGTCGGCGGGCGACGGCCGCTTCGAGCTCTCCGGGGAGATCGGCTTCGACGACGCGGCGCGCCTCCTCGCGGAGGGCGATGCTGCGTTCGGAAGCCGGCAGCAAGCAGAGATCGACCTCGCGGGCGTCACTCGCGTCGACAGCGCGGGCCTTGCCCTCCTGCTCGAATGGTCGGTTTCGGCGGCAGCGGCGGGCCGCTCGATGCGCTACCGGAATGTCCCGTCCGCGATCGCCTCGCTCGCGGAGATCAGTGACGTCGCGGAACTGCTGTCGCCTCCGCCGGGCGGCGGTTGATCGGGCGGCGACTCCGACGACGGGGCTTCGGTCGCCGGCTCCACGGGATTCCTCACCTCGGGTTCCTGCGCGTCCGGCTGCTGCGCGTCCGGAGCCGGCGCGCCGTATTTCTTGAGGTCTTCCTCCGGCGCCGGGTCTTCGAGCGGATCGAGGTCTTCCGGGTCCTCGATCGGCTCTTCCTCGACCTCGCCATCCTTCACCTGGTATTCGCGCCGCTGCAGCCACGCGTTGCGGATGAGGGCGTAGCGATCGTAAGCGGCGTCAAATGACGCGTCGAACGGCAAAAGCTCCGCCCGCCGGTTGACGAGCGAGATCCCCGCGAGCCCCCACTCGGTCGTCGAGTCGAGGTCGAGCGCGAGGCGCAGGTCGGTCTGCGCGTCGACATAGAGCGAAGGCGCGTCGCGCACGCTCGACGGCCCGAGGAAAGGAATCACGACAAACGGCCCCGCAGGCAGGCCCCAGCGCCCCAGGGTCTGCCCGAAGTCCTCGTCGTTGCGCGGGATGCCGAAGTGGGACGCCGGATCGAGGAGTCCGCCGATGCCGAGCGTGGTATTGACTGTGAAGCGCCCGAGGTCGACCAGTGTGTCCTTGATCTTGAGCTGCAGCAGGTCGTTGACGATCGTCGTCGTGAACGCGAGATTGTCGAGGAAATTGTCGATGCCCTCCTGCACGACGTGCGGCACGTGGTCGCGGTAACCGCGCGCGACCGGGCGGAGCACCGCGCGGTCGAAGCCGTTGTTGAAGCGGTAGGTCGCGCGGTTCATGCGCTCGAGCGGGTCGCCCGGAGTGCCCATGTTCGTGGTGGCGCAGCCTGCGAGCAACGCGAGGGCCAATGCGCCTGCGGCGGCGCGGATCAGGTCGAGCATCATCGATTCCCTGGCTGCGAAGCCAACCGGCAATTCTAGCCGCTGCCGGGCGCGGAGCTGCCGTCGGGCTCCGACCCGCCGCCCTGCGGCTCCGCGACTTCCCGCGCTCGCTTGCCTTTCGGCAGGTATTCCTCGAGCTCGCGGATGCGCGCGTCGAAGCGCTCGCGCTGGACCGCGTTGATGCCCGGCACGGCCTGGGCGAGGCGGAGCTGGTTGATCGCGAGCGTGAGGTTGCCGCTGATGACGTGGTACTCGGACATGTAGTAATAGGAATCGGCGACGTCGCCCGCGGCGTTCGCGGCGAGCGCCGTGAAGCGCACCTGCTCGGCGGTCGGCGGCACGTTGTTGAACAGGTCGAGCAGCACGAGGTGCGCACGCTTGGCGTCTCCCGCCCGCATCAATGTCTCCGCGTAGCGCAGCGTCACCGGCACGTTGCGCGGGAAGAGCTTCATCGCGTTCTCGAGCGTGGCTTTCGAGGCGTCGACGCGGCCGGCGGCAAGCTGGGCCTGGCCGAGCGCCGTGTGGTAGAGGGTGACGTCCGGCCTCCGGTCGAGCAGCGCCTGTAGCGCGGGGATCGCCTCCTCGGGCGCTTCGGCGCGCATGAGTGCGAGGGCGCGCCCGTACTGTTCGGCGTCCGTGGACGGGTAATCCGCGCTCTTCGCCGTCGCGAACAGGTCGCGCGGCTGGACCTCGTCCGAGAGGATCTCGAGCTGCAGACGGTCGCGTATCAGCGCATAGCCCGTGCTGTCGGGGTTGCGGGGCCGCGCCATGCGGCTCGCGCGGTCGCGCGTCTCGGCAATGCGCTCGCTGGTGACCGGATGCGAGCGCAGGAGGTCCGGGATGTTGTGGCCCGCGCCACCTGAGCGCTGCTGCATCGTGTTGAAGAAATCCGGCATCGCGACCGGGTCGAAACCCGCAGACGCAAGGATGCCGATGCCGACACGGTCGGCCTCGGCCTCGTTCGCCCGCGTGAAGTTGATCTGGTTCTGCGCGGCAAGACCCTGCGCGGCGGTGACGCCGCCCAGCACCGCGTCGCTCGGCATGCCGGTCGTCGCGCCGATCAGGATCGCCGCCAGCATGCCGGCGAGCGATGCCATGTTCGCGCGGCCCGCGTTCTGGATCGAGCGCGCGATGTGACGCTGCGTGACGTGCGCGATCTCGTGCGCGATGACGCCCGCGAGCTCGCCCTCGCTCTTCGTCGCGGTCACGAGGCCCGCGTTGACGCCGATGAAGCCGCCGGGAAGCGCGAAGGCGTTGATGCCCGGGTCGCGGACGGCAAAGAAGGTGAAGCGATGCGCTCCCTCGTGGGCCTGGCTGGACAGCCGCATGCCGAGCGACTGCAGGTACTCGTTGATCTCGGGATCCTCGACGATCTGGCCGGCGTCACGCATGCTCCGGACGATCATCAGGCCGATCTTGTACTCGTCCTCGAGCGACAGCGCGGTGTTCGCGGGGTTGCCGATGTCGGGCAGCTCGCTCCCGGCCGTCTGCGCGGCCGCGGGCAGGGCCGCGGCGAGCTGCATCGTCAGGACGAGTGACCAGGCGCGCATGCGTGTTTTCCAGGCGGAATTCCCGGTTCGACCGCTGCCCGCGGGCATCGTTCGGCGCTCCCCGCTCAGAGCGCCTCGGACGCGAAGTCGGCGAGGCGTGAGCGCTCGCCGCGCACCAGAGTCACGTGTCCCGCGTGCGCCCAGCCGCGGAAGCGGTTGACGACGTAGGTCAGGCCCGAAGTCGTCTCGGTGAGGTAGGGCGTGTCGATCTGCGCGATGTTTCCAAGGCAGACGAGCTTCGTTCCCGGTCCGGCGCGCGTGACCAGCGCCTTCATCTGCTTCGACGTGAGGTTCTGCGCCTCGTCGAGGATCAGGTAGCGGTTCAGGAAGGTGCGGCCGCGCATGAAGTTGAGCGAGCGGATCTTGATGCGGTGGCGCAGAAGGTCCTGCGTGGCGGCGCGGCCCCAGCTGCCGCCTTCCTGGCCCTGCGTCAGCACCTCGAGGTTGTCCATCAGCGCGCCCATCCAAGGTT
>Ga0075428_100003849_pt1 | contig 16479 bp, 14 predicted proteins | sample RhiMetdeltSRZDD2_FD_75291 | JGI IMG/M metagenome (GOLD analysis project Ga0075428, IMG submission 75291) | Populus rhizosphere microbial communities from Tennessee, USA - Rhizosphere MetaG P. deltoides SRZDD2 | ecosystem: Host-associated > Plants > Roots > Rhizosphere > Soil | place: USA... | reverse complement strand
TCGGTCGGCGAGCTGAAGACCACCTGCACGGGTTCGAGCAGAACGGCCGGAGCCGCTGACTCGGCGGGGGCTTCGGTTGTCTGCGGAGCCTTGGCTAACGTCAGCCTCGTTGCGTCAATCGAGACGAGGCCTCGCTCTCTGACAATGGTGCCGCTGACCTCGATCCAGCGATCGCTGTCTACGCGACGGTTGACGTCCAGCTCGAAGCCGCTGCCGCGCGGCCGGAGATTCGTGACCCAGATCGCGCCTTCAACGCCGCGCAGGACGAAGTCGTAGCGGCTCTTGCCCGGTGCCCCCGGCAGATCACCGAAGAGATTGCGCCCGCGGAAGTTGCCGATCACCGTCACCTTCTGCGTGTCGAACTTCCACGGCTCGAGCGCGATCGCCCGCACGGTCGCCGTTGTGGCGGACGGAGGCACCTCGGCCACAGCGCTCACCCGAACGAAGAGTTCCTCGCCTGGACGCGGCCAGCGATCGGCGTCGCGTCCTTCGGCGAATCCACCGACGCGCGGATCGCCGGGCTCGAGCCGTCCGACGTCGATGAGCACGCCGCGCACTTCCACGGCGCTCTTTTTCGTCGCCACACCCTCGTCCAAAATGATGCGGATGGCCTGCTCGTCGGCCTTCAGTTGAAGCCTGGGTGTGGCGTCATCGATTTCGCCACGCAGGAGCACGCTCTGCAGATGGAAGAAGCCGGGATACTGCTTGAGCGCGTCGATGGTCGTGAGCCGCCGCGTGGGCGCCTGGGGCCAGGCGCTCCCCGCCACGACGAGGATGATGACGAGGACTCGAAGTGCGAGCCGATTCACATCGTCATTGTACTTTTCGCAACCCGACCCGAGCCACGATCAGCGCGAGGGCGCCAAACAGCGCAGCGCTGGCGAGCTGGCCGACGGCCGTCGGCTGATTGAAGAAAGGCAACCAGGTGCCCAGCAACTGAGGCGCATTGATGCCACCGGTGCCGACCAGAAGGGCGAAGATGATCCCGGTGATGGAGCCGCCAGCGATGAGCCCTGAGCTGAAGAGCGTGCCCGAGCTGACGTCCGATTCCTGTGACTGACCGCTCCTGTGCTCAACCCACCAGCGGACCATGCCGCCGCAGAAGATCGGAGCGGTCGTTGCGATGGGCAGATACGAGCCCACCGCAAAAGGTAGCGACCGGATGCCACACAGCTCGAGCACGACGGCGACGAACACGCCGACGAGCACCAGACCCCACGGCAGGTTCTGGTTGAGCAGACCGCGGATGATCGTGGACATCAGCGTCGCCTGCGGTGCGGCGAGGTTTGCCGAGCCGATCCCGCCGAGATTTTCGTGGAGATAGATCAGCGTGACGCCAATCACGAACGCCGAGGTGACGACGCCGATGACCAGCCCGATCTGCTGATAGATCGGAGTCGCACCGAGGATATACCCGGTCTTCAGGTCTTGAGACGTGTTGCCCGCGTTCGCGGCAGCAATGCAGACGATGGCTCCGACGCAGATGGCGATTGGCGAGTACACGTCGCCGGTCCAGCCGAGGCTGACAAACAGGAGGCACGTCAGGATCAGGGTCGCGATGGTCATGCCCGAGATCGGGTTCGACGAAGTGCCGATCAGCCCGGTGATGCGCGACGACACGGTCGCGAAGAAGAAACCAAAAATGAGAATCAGGACCGCCGCCAGCACGTTGCCTTGCGTCGGCAGGCCGGGCGAGAACGCGAGGAAGAGGCCGAGGAGCAGCGAACCGCCGAGCACCACGATCATCGGGATGTCGCGCTCGGTTCGCGTCTGAACGACGGCACTGGTACCCGCCGAGAGATCTTTGAAGCTGCCCTTGGCGGACGAGACGATCGTCGGCAGGGTGCGCGCCAGCGTGATGAGACCCGATGCCAACACGGCGCCCGCGCCGATGTAGCGGATGTAGGCGCTCCAGATCTGCGCCGGCGCCATCTCCGATAGCAGGAACGGATTGCCGGTTGCCGGATTCTTCGCGAAGTTTGGATGAATCGGTGGAAACGGGACGGTGATGTACTCGCCGAGGATCGAGAGCAACGGCAGCAGCACCAGCCACGAGAGCACGCCGCCCGCGAACATGATCCCGGCGATGCGCGGTCCGATCACGTAGCCGACGCCGAGGTACTCCGGCGAGATGTCCACATTGATCGTCGCGTTCGGGAACTGGCTGGTTCTGGGTGTCGAGTAGCCGATCACCTGGAGGAACAGGTTGAAAATCCAGGACAGCGCCTTCCAGAGGGCACCAACGCCAAGGCCGCCGAAGACCAGTGCCGCCAGCTTGCCGCCACGTTCGCCAGCGACCAGCACTTCAGCGCAGGCCGTGCCTTCGGGGTAGGGCAGGACGCCGTGCTCCTTGACGATGAGCGCGCGCCGCAGGGGCACCATCAAGAGGACGCCGAGGATGCCGCCCGCGAAGGTCAGCATCGTGATTTGGGTGTAGTTGAAATATCTCGGTCCATCCGGCATCAGGAAGAGCAGCGCGGGAATCGTGAACACCACGCCTCCGGCGATCGATTCGCCGGCCGATCCGATGGTCTGGACGATGTTGTTCTCGAGGATGGTGGAGCCCCCGAATTTCTTGAGCACCGAGATGGCGAGCACCGCGATGGGGATCGATGCGCTGACGGTCAGCCCGGCGCGCAGACCGAGATAGACGGTCGATGCGCCGAAGATCAAACCGAAGAGCACACCGAGGATGATGGCCTTGGGAGTGAACTCCGGCATGTGCTGCGACGCCGGTACATACGGCTGAAAAGTGCCTGTTTCTTTGGATTCACGCGGGGTCGGCATGGTCTGCGCCATGGCGCGAGATGGTAGCATTAGAACCTTGTGAATCGTTCGAACAAGCGCAGGCAGACACCCGAACAGGTCTCTGAGCTCACGACAAATCGCCTGTCGGTCTACCTACGATGCCTCAATGAGCTCGACGCCGGCGGCACGCAAACCATCTCCTCCCAAGCCCTGGCCGAGCAGTTCCATCTCAACGCCGCGCAGATTCGCAAGGATCTGGCGTACTTTGGCGAGTTCGGCGTCCGCGGTGTCGGTTACTACGTCAAGGAACTGCGCCGGCACCTCCGGCAGATTCTCGGCCTCGATCGCCATCTGCGGGTGGCCATCATGGGTGCCGGCAATCTCGGTCTCGCGCTGGCCGATTACCCAGGGTTTCGTCAGGAAGGGTTCGAGATCGCGGCACTTTTCGATGCCGCCAACGAGAAGATCGGCCACGAGTCGCGGAGCGGCGTACCGATCTACGACATCAAGGAGCTGAAGAGGGTGGTGCGCCGCGATCGGCTGGACATTGCCGTCATCGCCGTGCCCGCACCACATGCGCAGCCTGTCGTCGATCAGGTCGTGTCAGCCGGAGTCAAAGCCATCCTGAACTTCTCACCAGGTGCCCTGAAGGTACCGAAAGACGTCAAGCTGAAGAGCGTGGATCTAACGGTGTCGCTCGAAAGCCTCTCGTTCTATCTGGCGCAGGGAGATCAACAGAGTGGCTAGCCGGCGTGCGAAGCCGGCGCGCGAGCGTTCGTCGCGCGGTGCGCTCGCGGCGAAGTTGTCCCACCTCGACGACAGCGGTAAGGCGCGCATGGTGGACGTGGGCGCGAAACCGGTGACCAGCCGCGAAGCGCTGGCGCAGGGCGAGATCACGATGAGCGCCCCTGCGCGCTCATTGATTCGCACCGGCAAGGTGGCCAAGGGCGATCCGCTGCAGACCGCACGGCTTGCCGGAATCATGGCCGCCAAGCAGACGGCGTCGCTCATCCCGCTGTGTCATCCGCTGCAGTTGACGCATGTCAGCGTCGAACTGACGCCAACCCGTGGCGGCTATCGCATCGAGGCGCGCGTTCGCACCGAGGGCAAGACCGGTGTTGAGATGGAAGCGCTGACAGCCGTGTCCGTTGCGGCATTGACGATCTACGACATGGTCAAGGCCGTGGACAAAGACATGGTCATCGGCGACATCTGCCTCGTCGAGAAGTCCGGCGGCCGATCGGGGCACTATCGTCGCTCCACGCGCCGGTGACATCAGCCGAGTATCGCCGGCTGGCGCTGATCCTTGGCGCGTTGACCGCCGTCGGTCCGCTGGCGATCGACATGTACCTGCCGGCGCTGCCGACGATCGCGCGCGAGTTCGGCGCCGATGCCGCCTCCGTGCAGATCAGCCTCGCCGCCTACTTCGCGGGCATTGCCATCGGTCAGGCATTCTACGGGCCCCTCTCTGACGGCGTCGGCCGTAAGCCCGCGCTTTACTTCGGCCTGATCGTGTTCATCGTCGCGTCGATCGGCTGCGCGTGGGCCGAGAGCGTTCGCGCGCTGGTTGCGTTCCGCTTTCTGCAGGCCCTCGGCGGGTGCGCACCGGTTGTCATTCCGCGTGCGGTCGTGCGCGACTATTTCGATCAGCTTGGTTCGATTCGGATGTTGTCGATGCTGATGCTGGTGTTCGGGCTGGGGCCGATCCTCGCACCGCTGATCGGTGGGCAATTGCTCGTCAACTTCGGCTGGCGATCGGTGTTCTGGCTGTTGGCTGGCTACGCGATCCTCTGGCTCATTGTCGTGACCGTGTTTCTCCCCGAGAGCCTGCCCATCGACCGGCGACGGCCTCAGCCGATTGGCACCGTCCTCGGCGTTTACGCGCGCTTGCTTCGCGATCGCACCTACATCGGCTACGTCTTGTCAGGTGCGCTGATCTTTGCCGGACTGCTGGCCTATATCTCGGGGTCTCCGTTCGTCTTCATCGAGCTCTTTCACGTACCGCCCGAACGATATGGGATCTTCTTCGGCATCAACGGCATCGGGATCATGGCGGCGTCACAGTTGAATCGCTGGCTGTCGACGCGGGTCGAGGCACGACGCATCGTCGGCATCATGCTGACCGTGGCGCTGAGCGCGAGTCTGGTCCTGTTGTTCGATGCGTACACCGGACTGGGCGGATTCGCCGGCATCCTCGTGCCGCTGTTTTTCTTCATCATGAGTCATGGCTTCGTGCTGCCGAACACGACCGCGCTGGCGATGGCGCCCCATGGGCAAGTGGCGGGCAGTGCCTCAGCGCTGCTCGGTACTGTTCAGTTCGTCCTCGGCTCGTTGACTGGCTCACTCGTCGGTGCGTTTGCCAACGGCACTGCTGTTCCGCTAGCGGCCGTAATCGCCTCTTGCGGCCTTGCGGCCTTCCTCACCCACCACGCGACAGGTATCCGATCAGCACGTCACCGTCAGCAGGCTCAGTAGGGTAGCGATACACACCACGCTCTTCATGAGCGGGCGCAGTTGTCCATTCGTATGGCTCGCCTGCATTCAACGCTGCGAAACCGTCGCATTATCTGAAGTTTAGAAGGATCCACGTTTGCTTGAAGCATCGGGCGAAGGAGCGACTCTATGTTCAACCGTTCGTTCACTCGCGTGCAGTGGCCGGCTGTGATTGCCGGCCTCGTAACGGCGTTCGTCTTCGGATGCAGCGACTCATCCAAATCGCCGGCCGGACCGTCGGCGATTGCCTCACTCGGTACTCACGCCACAGCTCCCGGTTCGGGGCAGGCCACCGTCTTCGGCGCCGCGGGGCGCACGCAAAACGTCATCGATCTCCACGATGCGTGCGATCCCGAAAGCTTCAATGCCGCGATCGGGCCGGGTACCTGCGTACGCAACGGCGGCGTGTCATTCGAGAACTTCCTCGAGCTTCTGACCCGCCATCACTCGGTGGGCGCGTGGCGCTTCACGCCGCCGCAAACGAATATGGGCGTCGGCGACGTGCTGATGGCCGTCAACGTCGGTGGAGAGACGCACACGTTCACCGAGGTCGAGGAGTTTGGCGGAGGCATCGTGCCGGACTTGAACCAACGTATGGGGCTGACCGCCGTGGCCCCCGAATGTAATCCAGCCACGCTGACCTTCATCCCGGCGGGCGGGTCAACGTCCGAGACCGAAAACGACGAAGGTGTCGAGAAGTATCAGTGCTGCATCCATCCCTGGATGCGCGCCGAGGTACGCATCGGCGCGCACTGAGCGCTGAATGAACGACGGGCGCCCCGGCGGGGCGGCGCCTGTCACGACGAATTTGCTCACCCACCACGCTGCAAGTATGCGATCAACAGTGTCACCGTCAGCGGGCTCACCAGCGTAGCGATACACACCACGCTCGTGACAAACTGCGGCTGCGCGTCGAACTCCAGGGCGAGGATCGTCGCCATCACCGCCGTCGGCATCGACGACTGCAGTACGCCCGCCTGAAACGCCGGCCCTTTCAGCCCGACCACGTGCGCCCAACCGATTGCAGCAAGTGGCATGAGGATGAGCGACACCACGACCGCTGCTGCCACCACGACCGGGCGCTCAGGCATCGACGCGCGCGCGATCTGCATGCCGAGAACCAGAATCATCAATGGCAGCGCGGCATCGCTGAGCATCGAGATCGGCCGCATGACGGTCGTCGGGACCGTGAGATGCAGGCCCATGACGATCAGCGCCGCCACTGCCGCATAGAACGCCGGCACACGGAAGAGGCCGGCGACAGCATCGCGGATGCTGAGGCGGCCGCTGGCGGCAATCAGCACGCCGCCTGTATAGCTGAAGATCGCGCTCGAGACGAAGTACACGCTGGCAAACGCCAGCGCGTCTCGGCCAAAGGCCAGCTGCGTCACGGGGAGCCCGTAGTTGCCGCTGTTTGACGAGATCGCCACGAGCATGAAGGCCGCGAGCATGCGGCGGTCGAGCCGCAGCGGGATGGCGGCGAGTCTGGCCATGATCGCCGCCGAGAGCGTGACGAGCAGATAGAACAGCGCCATCCGGGTGGACTGCGCAGCGTCGAGCGTGGACGAGACCAGCACGTCGAACACCAGCGCCGGTGCGAGCACGTGGAAGGTGAGCCGCGACACGCCCTGGACCTGTACGCCTGCGAACCGGGCCAGCAGGAAGCCGGCCCCGGCGATGGCGAACACGGGCAAGAGGTCGTTGGTGAAGATCTCGAGGAGGAGCGCCGCCGCGTCGGTCACGCCAGAGCATCATAATCGGTGACTGATATACTGCGGCACCCGCGCGGCGGCGGGGCCGCGAGGTCGTCGGCGAGAAGCCAAGGAGAGGGGACCCAGGATGAAAACGGTTGATGTCGGCGCACTGCTGGATGAAGGTCGCTGGACGGGGTACCAGAAGCTGCTCGTATTCGGCACCGCGCTCACCATCATTCTCGACGGCGTCGACAACCAGCTCCTGCCCAACACCATCCCGACGCTGATCAAGGAATGGGGACTGCCGCGTGCCGCGTTCATCAACGCGCTGGCCTCAGGTCCATTCGGGATGATGATTGGCGGCCTTCTCGGCGGCGTGATGGGCGATCGAGTGGGCCGCCGCGCCGCACTCCTTGCCAGCGTGGTCACGTTCGGGCTTCTCACCATCGCAATCGCGTTCGTCGAGACTCCTGGCACGCTGCTGATATTGCGGTTCCTCTCGGGCGTCGGTCTCGGCGGGGCGATGCCGAACGCGGCGACGCTGGCATCGGAATACGTGCCGCGCCGGCAGCGTCCATCGGCGGTGACCTTCACGATCGTCTGCATTCCGCTCGGAGGCTTCGTCGCAGCCGAACTCGCCGCGCGTATCATCCCCGCGTATGGCTGGAAGAACCTCTTCATCATCGGCGGAGCCATCCCGCTCGTCCTCGCCGCGATTCTGTGGTTTGTGCTCCCCGAGTCGCCGCGCTTCATGGCGCAGCGCAAAGAACGCTGGCCGGAGCTGACACGCCTGCTGCGACGAATCGGCCACAACGTGCCCGACGATGTGACCTATGTCGAAACGGCAACCCCGGGGGTGCCGGCGAAGCGCGCCAGCATTGGCGATCTGTTTACGTCCTCGTACCTTCGCGATACCAGCGGCCTCTGGGGCTCGTTCTTCTTCTGCCTGATGGTCAACTACGTGGCCATTCAACTCGTGCCGGCGATGTTGAGTGGCGCCGGCTTCGATCAACCGTCGGCGAGCCGTGGTCTCACGATGGTCAACATCGGCGGCGTCGTCGGTGCGGTGATGGGCGCGCTCATCATCCAGCGCCTCGGCTCACGGGTGACGATGCTCGGGATGTCGGCGATTGCCGTGGTGTGCTCGCTGGTGATGACGCAGATCCCGCTCAACCCGATGGACTCGTTCAATCTCATGGCGATGTTCCTGATCACGGGCGGGCTGCTCAACGCGGTGCAGACGACGATGTACGCGCTGGCCGCGCACGTCTATCCGACGGAGATCCGCAGCACGGGCGTTGGCGCCGCGGTAGCGTTCGGACGCGTGGGCAATGTACTCGCCGTGTACGTCGGCAACTACGCGTTGAATCTTGGCGGGTCGCCCGCATACTTCACGTCGTGGGCGATTCTGATGGCTCTGGTCTTCCTCTCGCTCGCCATCATCGGACGGCACGTGCCGCGGAGCGCAATCACCGGCGCTCCGGCGGCGGCGTCGACGCACTGAGGGGATCGGGGATCCCTGATCCCTGATCCCTTCTGATTTACAGCTTCCCCGTCGTCCGCCAGCCGGCCGCGTAAGTCTCGCGCGCGACGGCGGAGTAGGGCACCGGGCTCACCACGACGCGAACTTCGAGCTGCTTGTGGCGCTCGACGGTCGTCTTCTTCGTGCCGCCGCCTTCCTCGCCCCACACCAGCGAGAGCTCATCACCGACCTGGACATCCGGATCGACCACGCCCAACGACAGCATCGCCCGCTCGTTGTAGCTGTAGCCGGCGAACATCGAGAGGCCGGCGCTCTTGCCGCCCTTGCCGACCACTTTGTCGTACGACGCCGACCCGTAGTTCGACAGCGGCAGATCGATGTACTTGTAGTGTTCCCCACCCGGATCGAGCATCGACCGCATGATCTTGTTCACGTCCTCCGCGTTCCACGCGAAGGTCACCTTGCGGCGGTGCGGCTGCTTCTCGATCTTCTCGAGCGCGTCGCGGCCGATGAAGTCGTGGTCGAACTTGACGAAGTTGCCGTAGCCAAGCTCGTACGAGGTCATGTAATAGTCCTCGATGTTGCTCGAGACGAAGCTCCCGGCGAGCGACCCGGTGCCCTCGTAGCTCGCCGCCGGCAGCCACTCGCGATACTTCTTCTGCTTCTCGCCGGTGTAGATGGCCGGCAGTGGCGACGGAATCCAGCCTGACTCCAGCGTGTTCGACGGGTAGGCGCGGCTGCCGACCTGCACAAGATCGAAGTCCTTGCCGGCCTCGACGATGATGTCGCGGATCTCCTCGCCTTCCTCGTAGGGTCCCCAAATCTCGAGACCGGGCGCACCCGCCATGCCGTGACGAAGGGCGCGCACCTTGCGGCCACCGATGTTCACCTTGTCCATGTTGAAGAACTTGATGTCGGGAATCGGGCCGCCGTTCAGCTTCTCGATCAGCTTGGCAGCGTTGGGCCCCTGAATCTGGAAGCGGTAGTGTTTGCGGATGACGGCCTTGCCTCGTGTACGGCCCGGCGAGCGGTCGTCCTTCGAGGTCGTGACGTTGAACCCGCCGGTTTCGGCGTGGAATTGAATCCAGTTCGCTGACGGCGCGCGACCAACGAATAACAGGCTGTTCTCAGCCAGGTGGAACAGAATCCCGTCGCCGATGACGTAGCCGTCATACGTGCAGGGAATGAACTGCTTGGCCCGATCCACCGGGAACGTCTTGAAGCTGTTGGTGGCCAGATACGAGAACAGCTTCAGGGCATCCGGACCTTCGACGTGTTGCTCGACCATGTGGTGCGACTGGTCGAACAGCACGCAGGAGTCTCTCCACGCGCGCTGCTCATCGCGCCAGTTCGAGTACTCGGCTGGGACGACGGGATACACATACGCGCCGACTTGCGAATTGCGGAGCAGGGTTACCGGGCTCCCGACGGTTTTCAGCAGATCTTCCAGGCTTTGACGGCTCATGGTTCTTCGTTCTTCCTTGCTGCACGCTGTTAAGGTGGCCAAAAGTTCTAGCTTATCTGAGCCCGCGCGGCCATCTCAACTCCCAACTACCAACGCCCAATTCCCAACCATTCCCAACTTCCAATTCCCAACCATTCCCAACTCCCAATTCCCAAGAACTCCCAGCCCGGCAGCTTGGAAGTTATTGGGAGTTGGCAGTTGGGAATTGGGAGTGGTTGGGAGTTGGGCGTTGGTAGTCGGGAGTTGAAGGAGGCGGCTCGATGTGGATGACGACGTCGGCCAGTTGCGGGAATTTGGTCATGAGCCGGTCTTTGACGACGTGGGAGGCGGCATGCGCCGTCTTCAGCGGCATGTTGCCGTCGAGCCAGAGGTGCAAATCCAGGAAAGCGTAATCCGCAGAGCCTCGCGTGCGAATCTTTTCGCAGCCAATCACGCCCGCCACAGACTGCACGACGTCCCTGACTTCGCCCTCGGGCAGGACGATCTGATCGGCCAGGACCCGTGACGCTTCTTGCGCGATGCTCCAGCACGCGTGGCCGATGAAACCGGCGACGAGCAGCGCCGCCATCGGGTCGAATAGCGGATAGCCCCACCAGACGCCGAGCAGGGCACCGAGCACGGCACCGGTGGTGAGCACGTCGCTCCGCGTGTGCTTCGCATCGGCGCGCAGTACCTCACTTTTCAGCCGCCTGCCCGCGCGCATCTCGTACGAGACGACGAACAGGTTGACGATGAGCGTCGCGGTCATGAGTCCGACGCCTTCGGGGAAGACTTTCGGCGTGCCGCCATTCACGAACCGATCTGCAGCCGCGCTCAGCACTTCCACCAGCACGACGACCAGGAACACCAGGATCCCCAGCGAGGCCATCGTCTCGTATTTGCGATGACCGTAGGGATGATCGGCATCCGGTGGACGGCGCGCGATAGAGACGCCGATCAGGGCCACGACATTCGAGGCCGAGTCGGTCAGCGAGTGAAACCCATCGGAGAGGATGGAGACCGCGCCGGTGTAATAGCCCAGCGCAATCTTGGCAACGGCAACGAGGAGGTTGAGAACAAGTACGCGGTTGAGGACCCGCGTGACTTCAGCGTACCTGTCCGTTAGAACACCCGTGCGTGGGGTATCGGCCACCAGCGCACCTGCACCCGGCCGATGATGTACTTCTTCGGCACCATGCCCCAGTGGCGGCTATCGGAGCTGTTGTTCCGGTGATCGCCCATCACGAAGTAGTAGCCTTCTTGGATTCGCGTCGGTCCGAAATCGTCGTGGCTGCGATACTCTGGCGGGACGAAGTCGTCAACCATCGGCACGTCGTTGACATACACCCGGCCGTCAACGATGCGGACCTCGTCGCCTTCTTCGGCGATCACGCGCTTGACGAAGGACTTGTCCGGATTCAGCGGGTAATAGAGCATCACGATGTCGCCACGTCGCGGCACGCCGAGACGATACGCGAACTTGTTGACGATGAGCCGATCCTGATCGGCCAGCGTCGGCGCCATGCTCTGGCCTTCGACGCGCGCCACCTGGAATCCGAACGTGACGATGAGCGTGGCGTACACGGCGGCGGAGAACAGCGTCTTGAACCAGGCGACCAGTTCGTCCTTCCACACGTTGAGCCGATGCATCATCACGACCGCCGGCTTCTCTTCGACCTCGAGATGAATTTCGCCTGGCGGGGGATCGCTGACCGGCTCGAACACCGGAGCCGGTTCAAACACCGGGGCCGGTTCGATTAGAGCTTCAGATAGTCCCTGAGGCGCTTGGTCTGCGCCCGGCTCACTGGTATCTCCGTACCCTTCGCGTCCTTCATCCGAAGGATGTAGTTCCTGCTGAACCAAGGGACAATCTCCTTGATCTTGTTGATGTTGACCAGGTGCGAACGGTGCACGCGCCAGAACACATCCGGGTCGAGCCGCGCCTGCAGGTCGTCCAACGTCCGGTAGTTGGAAGTGCCCGCAACCTGCCCTGTAACTATGTTAATCGACTCGTCGGCCAGCGACGCATAGATGATCTCGTCGGCCTGGACCAAAACGAACCGCTCGCCGACCCGGATGGCGACCTGGTCTCGCCGGGTCTGCCGGCCGGCCATCATTTTGACGATTTGCTCCAGTTGATCGTTCGTGGGCGCGGGGCCCCCCGGGCCTGGACGCTCCGCCTCGACCCGCCGCCGGGCCCGCTGGAGGGCCTGTTCCAGCCGTCCTGATTCCACTGGTTTGAGCAGGTAATCGACGGCGTTTACCTCGAACGCCTCGATGGCGTGCTGATCGAAGGCCGTGACGAAGACGAGGGCCGGGGCCTCCTCCTCATGCTCGAGCAGGCGGCGGGCGACTTCGAATCCCCCGAGACCGGGCATCTGGATGTCGAGGAACACGAGGTCGGGCTCGTGCTGCTCGACCGCGCCCAACGCCTCGATGCCGTTGCTCGCCTGGGCGACGATCTGAATCCCGTCAATCTGCTCGAGCTGATAGCAGAGCTCTTCACGAGCGAGCTGCTCATCGTCGACGACGACTACGCGCAGCGCGGTACTCATGCGGTGATTTGTTCCGGTGCGATCAGCTCGGGGACCTCGATGCGTGCACTGGTGCCACGGCCCGGCTCACTGTCGAGCGTCAATTGATAGGCCGTGCCGTAAACCACGGCGAGGCGTTCGCGAACGTTGGCCAGACCAATCCCGCTCGACATCGGCTCGTCCAATCGATCCAGCATGAACCCCATTCCGTCGTCCTCGACCTCGATGATGGCGCGTCCGGCGTGGCGCGAGCTTCGGATGGTAATCGAGCCGGGACCGACCTTTCGCGCCAGCCCATGTTTGATCGAGTTCTCGACCAGCGGCTGCAGAATCATGCTCGGCACGAGAATGTCCAGCGTGTCCGGGCCAATGTCCTTCTTCACGCGCAGGTTCGGTCCGAAGCGAACCACCTCGATGTCGAGATATTCGTCGATCGATTCGAGCTCCTCGCGCAGCGTCACGAACTGCTGGTGGCTGCGCAGCAGGCGACGGAGCAGCGCCGAGAGCTTGATGATCAGCATGCGGGCGGTGTCGGGCTGCGAGCGGATCAGCGAGGAGATCGACGTCAGCGTGTTGAACAGGAAGTGCGGGTTGATCTGACTCTTGAGCGCCTCGATCTTCGCCGCCAGGAGCAGCTTCTCCTGCTCCTGCAGCCGATGCTCGATGCGGGCGCTGTTCCAGATCTTGATCGGCGTGGCCACGCCGATCGCCGTCGCGAGCACGACCACCGTCATCATCCAGGGCGATGGTGAATTGAAGAAGAAGAGCCGCGCCTCGCCGAACCGCACGCCGAGCGTGAGTCGCAGCAGCTCGAGCGCGACCGGCGCGAGCAGCAGGATGATCTGCCAGTTTGGTTCGATCTTCCGGATCATGTGCCAGATGTGTTTGGGCAGGTCCATCAGCATGAACGGCGAGAACTTCCAGATGGCTTCCTTCGGACACGCCTCGCGCAAGCCACCGCCTGCGAACCCGCAGCCGACGAGGAAGGGCAACGCGATCACCTCGCCGGCAATCAGCGGCGGGATGGCGGCCAGGAGACCAACGAGGGCGCCGGTGTACGGACCGGCAATCAGCCCGGCGAGCAGCGCACCTTCGAGCGTCAGGTCGGCCGCGTCGTATTTCAGAATGACGCGGCTGGTGACGCCGGCCATGATCGGCACGCCGATGGACAGTGTGAAGACCAGCCGATCGACCCAGCCGCGGCGCTCGAAGATGAGAATGTGACGGAACCTGCGGTAGCGAGCCAGCATGGTCGCCAGCACCGCGATCGCTGCCAGCCGGACGAGCAAGGTCAAGAGGAACTGCTCGGGCGTCAGGAGTCCCACGGGATTCATTCTACAGAGGCTATGGGCTTTAGGCTTTGGGCTTTAGGCTTTAGGCTTTTGGCTTTTGCCAGCCCAGAGCCTAGAGCCGAAAGCCAAGAGCCTGTATGATCAAGCGATGATCGGTCCGCTGATTAAGGGGTTCGCCACGACCTTCCGGCACATGTTCAAGAAGCCGGTGACGGTCAACTATCCGTATCAGAAAGTCCCGGTTTTCCCGAAGTATCGCGGCAAGCAGGTGCTGATGCGCGACGAGAACGGCCTCGAAAAGTGCGTCGCCTGCGGCCTGTGCTCGGTGGCCTGTCCTGCGGACGCGATCTATCTGGAGGCGGCGGAGAACGACGGGTCGGTCATGGCCGGTCCGCGCTACGCAAGCATCTATCAGATTCACAAGACACGCTGCATCTTCTGTGGCATGTGCGAAGAAGCCTGTCCGGTCTCGGCGATCTTCATGGGCAAGGACTACGAGCTCGCCGTCTACAGCAAGGACGACTTCATCTGGGACAAGGCTGATCTGCTCGTTGCCCCACCCGCTGGAGCACAGCCGCCCGCGAATTGACACCATTTCTCGACGCCCTCGACTCCCGCGTGCTGGTCTGCGACGGCGCGATGGGCACGCTGCTCTACGCGCAGGGCGTCTTCATCAATCGCTGCTTCGACGCGCTCAACCTCACCGATCCCTCCCGCGTATCCGCCGTGCACGACGAATACGTGCGCGCGGGCGCGGATGTAATCGAGACCAATACGTTCGGCGCCAATCGCATCAAGTTGCGGTCGTTCGGTTTGGCCGACCAGATGCGCGAGATCAACCGAGCCGGCGCGCAGCTGGCGCGCAAGGCCGCCGGCAAGACCGTCTATGTCGCGGGCGCGATCGGTCCGCTCGGGCTGCGCATCGAGCCGTGGGGGAAGACCGCCGCTGACGAAGCCGAGGCCTACTTCAGAGAGCAGGCAGAGGCGCTGGTCGAGGGCGGCGTCGATCTGCTGATGCTCGAAACGTTCCGCGACCTGAACGAGATCGTGGCAGCGATTGCGGCGGTGAAGGGCAGCTGCGCGCTGCCGATCGTCGCGCAGATGACGATCGAGGACGAAGGCAACAGCCTCGATGGCACACCGCCCGAGCAGTTCGTGCCGGCCCTGCAGGCCGCCGGCGCCGATGTCATCGGCATTAATTGCAGCATTGGGCCGGCGCATATGCTCGAGGCGCTGGAGCGCATGGCCGGACTCACGCCGGCGCGGTTGTCCGCGCAGCCGAACGCCGGTCGTCCGCGCGATATCGAAGGCCGCACCCTCTATCTCACGTCGCCCGAATACATGGCGTCCTACGCGCGTCGATTTGCGTCCGCGCGCGTGCGGCTCGTTGGCGGCTGCTGCGGCACCACACCCGAACACATCACGCAGATCAAGGCCGCGCTCACCGGCGGATCGACGGCTCGATCACCGGTCGCTGCGACGACACCGGCACAGGCCGCGCCGGTGGTGACGACGATTCCACGGGCGGAGAAGTCGTACCTGGCGAATGCGCTGGCGCGCCGCCGCTGGGTCACCGTCGTCGAACTCGTGCCGCCACGCGGCCACTCGAGCGAAGAGGCGATCGAGCAGGCGCGCGCGGCGCGCGTGAAGGGGGTCGATGCGGTGCTCATCCCCGACGGCCAGACGGGGCCGCGGCTGAGCGCGCTCTCACTGGCCGTGCTGATCCAGCAGCGGACGGGTATCGAAACCGTTCTGCAGTGCTCGGCTCGCGATCGGAGCCTGCTCGACTTGCAGTCCGATCTGCTCGGTGCGCACGCCATGGGCGTCCGCAATGTCGTCCTGGTCACCGGCGAGGTGCCGCTCGTCGGCGATTATTCGGATGCGACCGCCGTCGTCGACGTCGACTCGATCGGTCTGCTGAATGCCGTCTCACGGTTCAATCACGGCACCGATGTCGGAGGACAGTCGATCGGTCAACCCACCGCGTTCAACATCGGCGTGACCCTGAACCCGGGCGCCGAAGATCTCGACCGCGAGATGCGGCGGTTCGAGTACAAGCTCGAAGCAGGAGCAGACTTCGTCGTTACGCGGCCGGTCTTCGATCCGCGATCGTTCGATCGCGTCGCGAAGCAGCTCGAAGACGCGAAGCTGCCCGTGCTCCTGGGGCTCCGGCCGCTCGACAGCGTGCTCGACGCAGAATGGATGGCGAACGAGATGCCGGGCTCGCAGGTTCCGGATGGCGTGCTGGATCGCATGCGGCGCGCGCAAAGCCCCGAGGCCGCTGCCGCAGAAGGAATCGCCATTGCGCGTGACCTGTATGCGGGCCTGAAAGGGCGTGTGCAGGGTGTTTTGGTGACGGCGTTGCCCGGCCGGATCGACCGCGCCCTCGACATTCTCGAGTGAACCTTGTGAACGCTCGTGTAATCAGGGCTTGTCCCGACCCGCCGGGGCTTGTATAGTGCCGAACGGCGCTGCGCGCGGGCGACTTAGTGGAGCGAATCCACTTCGGGTGTGCTGGTAAATCCAGCCTTCGACAACGGTTTACCGGCCGCGACAATAGAGCGGCCGCCGTAATCGGGCAGCCACTCACCCAGATGCGTGTGTTGCCGAAAGCCGAGTCTGTCACCAGTTAAGGTCTGGACCGCTATCGGCGAAGACCAGAGAGGGAGCCCGCGAATGGCGCTGTTCGAGCGAGAAAACCTTGATTCAGGGTCCGACGTGGCCTCACGAGCACTGTCGGTCACCGCCGTCGAGAATGATTTCGTCGAACGCGTCTACGACAAGATCGCCA
>Ga0075428_100003848_pt1 | contig 16480 bp, 9 predicted proteins | sample RhiMetdeltSRZDD2_FD_75291 | JGI IMG/M metagenome (GOLD analysis project Ga0075428, IMG submission 75291) | Populus rhizosphere microbial communities from Tennessee, USA - Rhizosphere MetaG P. deltoides SRZDD2 | ecosystem: Host-associated > Plants > Roots > Rhizosphere > Soil | place: USA... | reverse complement strand
TGCGGCCGACGTTTCCGCGTTACACGCATTTGTATTGATCCCGGCGACGCGGCTCACTACACTCGCGCCGCGCCATGTCCATATCACGTTCCTCGCACCCCCTATCCGTCCTTCGGCCTGCGATCTCCGCGATCGCGGTGGCTCTGATTTGCGTCCTCGTGGGTTCGTCCCGCATGAGGCCGCCATCGTTCGCGATCACCAACGGTGGAAGCATCACCGCGACTGGCGTGCCGCTGACCGAGGACTTCGATACGCTCGCGACGAGCGGAACAGGTCTCGCGTGGACCGACAACACGACGATTCCCGGCTGGTGGTCGACGCGGACCACCTACAACGCGGGAACGGGGTCGTCGAACACGGGCGCCCTCTACAGTTTCGGCATCGCCGGGACCAACCCCGCCACCGATCGCGCGCTTGGGTCGGTCGCATCCGGCGGTACCGGGACAGTGTTTCAAGCCGCGAGGCTCACCAACAATACGGGTGGAACGATTGCGTCGCTCGACATCAGTTACGTGGGCGAGCAGTGGCGCAATGGTGGAAACACCACTGCACACACGCTCACCGTTCAATATCAAGTCGCCGATGCGGGCGTTGTCACCGGCGCCAATGCTCCGGCGACCGGATGGATTACCGTCCCCGAACTGAGCTTCACGGGTCCAGTAACGGGCGCCGTGGCCGCGGCCCTCGACGGCAATGCTCCGGCGAACCGTGTCCTCAAGTCCGCGACGCTCACGGTGACCGTCGCCAATGGACAGGAGATCTGGATACGGTGGCAGGATCTGGACGACCCTAGCAACGATCACGGATTGGCGATCGACGATTTCGCGGTGACTGCCAACGGCGGCGGCGGTGGCGATGACGCGCCGGCGGTCGTCAGTACGCTGCCGGCAAACAGCGCCACTGGTGTCGCCGTCAACTCGAACATCTCGATCAATTTCAGCGAGAGCGTGGACGCGACGGCGAGCGCGTTCACCATCGCGTGCCCGGCGGGGTCGCCGCAGCCGTTCGTGCAGAGCGCGTCACCCAACACCAGCGTGACGTTGGATCCGACGGCCGATCTTCCCGAAGGCACGGTCTGTACCGTCACCGTGACTGCTGATCAGATTGCCGATAGCGATAGCGACGATCCGCCCGATCACCCGGCGAGCAGCCATGTATTCTCGTTCACGACCACCGGTGTCCTTCCGCCCGTCGCGACGAACGTCATCATCAATGAAGTTGACGCCGATACTCCTGGCGCCGACGCGGCGGAGTTCATCGAGCTCTACGACGGAGGCTCGGGCAACACGGCACTCGACGGACTGGTTGTCGTCCTCTACAACGGATCGAACGACCTGTCCTATGCCGCATTCGATCTGGACGGATTCCACACCGGACCGGGCGGCTACTTCACGCTCGGGAATCCCGGTGTGCCCGGAGTCGATCTGGTCTTCGAACCGGGCACGAGCGGACTGCTGCAGAACGGCGCGGATGCGGTCGCACTCTTCGCCGGCAACGCCGCGGACTTTCCGAACGGCACACCCGTCACCACGGCTAATCTTGTCGACGCGATCGTCTACGACACCGACGATGCGGATGATGCGGGGCTGCTGGCGTTGCTGAATGCGGCACAGCCGCAGGTGAATGAGAATGGCGGCGGCAGTGGCGACACACAGTCGAGCCAGCGCTGCCCCAACGGACTTGGCGGCGCGCGAAACACGTCGACCTATCTTCAGAGTGCGCCGACTCCCGGTACCACGAACACGTGTCCTCCGCCTCCCGAACCCGTCGACAGCACGGTTGTCATCAGCCAGGTCTACGGCGGCGGAGGTAATGGTGGTGCGACGTATCAGAACGACTTCGTCGAGTTGTACAACCGTAGCAACGCGACCGTGGACCTGACCGGCTGGTCGTTGCAATACGCGTCCGCGTCTGGCAATGCCTGGGATGCGAACCGTCAGCCGCTTGGCGGATCGATCGGGGCAGGCGAGTACTACTTGATCGCGCTAGGGTCTGGTGGATCGGATGGCGCACCGCTGCCGCCCGCCAACATCGCCGGCTTGATCAACATGAGCGGTACCAACGGCAAGATTGCCCTCGTCAACAGTTTCGATGAACTGATCGGCAATTGTCCGACCAGCGATCCGCACGTCAAAGATTTCGTCGGCTACGGGAATGCCGATTGCCGCGAAGGCGCAGCGAACGCTCCGGCGGCAAGCAATACGGCGTCGCTATTTCGCGCCGGTAACGGCAGTGCGGACACGAACAACAACGGCAGCGACTTCGCCACCGGCATCCCGGCTCCGCGGCGAACGGCTCCGATCGTCGAGCTCGGACCGCTGGTGTTGAGTACCGATCCGCGCGCGAACGCCGCGAACGCGCCGCGCGATGCGACGATCCAGATAACGTTCACCGAGCCCGTTGACGTCTTCGACCCGTGGGTCGACATCACCTGCGCCTCGAGCGGACAACACAACAGCGCGACGTTTGCCGCGAACGGTCTCGACCACTACATCACCCCGAATGCCAACTTCGTCGCGGGCGAGCAGTGCACGGTCACGATCTCGAAGGATCAGGTGAGAGATCAGGATCTGGATGACGCGACGCCAAACACCGATAGGCTGCCGGCGAACTACGTCTGGTCCTTCAGGGTCGCGACCGGCACCGCGCCACCGTTCCCGCCGGAAGTCCACCTGACGATGGGCAATCCGAGCGGCGCCATTCCGAGCGTGGGCCAGCCGAATAACTTCTTGATGGAGAAAGCGGAGTTCACGCTGTCTTATGCGCGCGATCTCGGCCGTCCGAACTGGGTGAGCTGGCACCTCTCGGACGACTGGGTCGGGACATTGACACGGGTCGACTCGTTCCGCCCCGATCCCGAAGTGCCTCCCGACTGGTATCGCGTGCAGTCGTTCGATTTCACCGGCAGCGGTTTCGATCGCGGGCATTTGACGCCAAACGCCGACCGCGACAAGGAGACGTCAATCCCGATCAATCAGGCAACCTTCCTGATGTCGAACATGCTGGCGCAGGCGCCCGACAACAATCAGGGCCCATGGGCCGCGTTCGAGAATTACCTGCGAACGCTGCTTCCCGCAGACGAGATCTACATCGTTGCCGGAGGCACTGGTGTCGGCGGCGTTGGAGCGAGCGGGACTGTGACGGCGACGCTCGCGAACGGGCGCGTCACCGTGCCCGCCCACACGTGGAAAGTGGCGCTGGTGCTTCCCAAGGACGGTGGCGAAGATCGATCGCGCGTGACCTGCTCGACGCGAACGATTGCCGTCATCATGCCCAACGTGCAGGGCATCCGAGACGATCCGTGGGAGAACTTCCTCACGACGGTTGATGCTGTAGAGGCGTTGACCGGCTACGACTTCTTTTCAGAGCTGCCGGTGCCCATTCAGCGATGCATCGAGGCCGGTACGAACGGCAATAATCCGGATCTGGATCCGCCGACGATTACCTGCGCGTCGTCCGACAGCGCGTGGCATGCAGGTAACGTAGGGCTCGCCTGCATCGCCAGCGACGTGCACAGTGGGCTCGCGAATCCGGAGGATGCGTCGTTCTTCCTCGTGACATCGGTTGCCGCCGGCGTCGAAACCGCGAACGCGAGCACAGATAGCAGGGTCGTCTGCGACGTCGCCGGCAACTGTGCGACAGCAGGACCGATCGCCGGCAACAAGATCGACTTGAAGGCGCCCGTGATTCACGTCACCGCTCCTGCCAACGGCGCGACGTATCCACTCAATGGCAGCATCGCGGCCGCCTATGCGTGCATCGACGGCGGCTCCGGGACGGAGACGTGCGCCGGTACGGTCGCTAACGGCACCCCGATCGATACCACCGTGGCTGGAACGCGGACCTTCGTCGTCACGACCGCTGACGCGTCCGGGAATTCGTCTACCGCGACGGTGAGCTACGACGTCAAGCGGATGCTCACCTCAGTCGGACCTGCGAAAGCGTGGCTGGGGCTTCAGAACGGCAGCGACGGCGGGCTGCGAGTGGATGTCCAGGCTCACCTATTCGTCAACGGCATCGTCGCAGCGACAGGTGAGATCGTGAATGTGTCGGCGGGGGGGCCGAGCTTCAACAATGCGATTCTGCAATCGATCGCAATGTCGCTTTCCAACGGGCCCGTGGACGTTCCACGATTCGCGATGGTCTCGTACCGCATCGAGGCACGCCGCACGTGCTCGGGCGGCGGCCCGGCGTCGGGCACGGTACGCGAATGGTACAACGGCGCCGCGGTCGACAGCGGATCGCGACGTGATGCGGGAAGCCGGGTCGCCGCCACGATCGGAGGCGAGGCGGTCGATCTGTTCCAGCGATCGCCGTTCCTTCTGCTGCCGAACGACGGGAACGCCCGGTCGTCCGTCGATGCAGCCGTCAATAGCAGCTCGCCATGCCCTGCGCGGCCGTTTGTGCCATTCGGGGTGTGGAGCATGATCGTGCCGTAGCAACTGGCGACGAGATTGACGTCACGATCGTGCATCGAAGCGTGAGAATTTTTGCCCCGAGGATCCATGCGCGCGCTTCGCTGGCCAGGTACAGCATGTTGCCGTCCAGCGCGACGCCTTCGCCCTGCATCTCCTTGAGTCCGTCGAGCGGCACGCGGAGAATCGGTGCGATGATGCCGCGACTCAGATCGACGGTGCGATACAGAACCGCCTCGTGCGAGGTCCGGACCACCGCGGACTTTCCGTCGGTGGACGTTTCCGCGTCGGTGACCGGCACGATGCCAAGCTGGCCAAGAAGCTCGAATCTCAGGTCGTGGCTTCCCGTCTCAGGGATCACCGCTCGGTAGAGGCCGCCCGTACGATCCCTGGTGACGATGAAGACGGCTGTTCCGATGACGAACATGGCCTCGGCATTGTGCGGGCCATCGGCGTACGTCGCATTGAACACTTCCGGCGTCGCCGTTTCCACGTCGCCGACGGCTGGTTCAGGCACGCGATAGATCTGGACCCGTTGCCGCGCGGTCCGGTTGTCGCCGATGTCGGCGATGTACAGACAGTGTCCCGATGGACACGGACCGAACGAGACGTCCTCCCAATCTCGCGTGCGAATCGGCACACGCGTGCGGCCGTGCAACGTGCCGTTGCCGTCGATCGCAAACAGCACGGCATCATTGCCGGAGTCGTTGTGCGTCCAGATCACGGCGGGATTTCGTCGGCTGATGGCCAGGCCGCTGGCCTCGTTGACCTCCCGAATCGTCGCCGGTCCGTTGACGACGACGCACGGGCCTGCTGACGCGTCGGGGCGCAGCGCCAGCCAGGCCACGACCGCTGCGCCAAGGAGCAACGCGCCGACGGTACCGAAGATCGCGTAGCGTCTCGCCGTGGCCATATCTTTCGACTACTATCCTAGCCGGAGGTGTCGGTGCTGCCATTCGGAACAATTCGTTCCCGCCTGATATCGCGCGTTGTCGTACTTGCGATCATGCTGTTGATGGTCGATCGAACTATCGCCGGCTTGCAGGACGGCGCGGTCGGTGAGTTCGAGGCCCATGGCGATATTGGCGCGCCGAAGATGGCCGGCACCGCCAGCTACGACGAGGCGCAACAGCAGTACGCGCTTTCCGCGGGCGGCGTGAACATGTGGGGACAGAAGGACGAATTCCACTTCGTCTGGAAGCGTCTGAGCGGCGACTTCATCATCCAAGCGCGGATCGAGCTGCTCGGGAAGGGCGTCGATCCGCATCGCAAAGTTGGGCTGATGATCCGGCCAACGCAGGAAGCCGATGCACCGTATGTCGACGGGATGGTGCATGGCGACGGCCTGACGTCGCTGCAGTTTCGGCGCACCAAGGGCGGCATCACCGAGCAGATCCAGCTCCCGGTCAAGGGCGCGGACGTGATGCAACTGGAACGCAAAGGGCCGCGCTACATCTTTTCGGCGGCGCGGTTTGGCGATCCCTTCACCGAGTCCGAAGTCTCTGACATCACCCTTGGCGATGAGGTGCTTGTCGGGCTTGCGCTCTGTTCGCACAACGGCGACGTGACCGAGCGCGCGCTCTTCAAAGATGTTCGCCTCGTCCGTCCGGCGAAGGACGGCTTCGTCCCGTATCGCGACTATATCGGCAGCGTGCTCGAGATCCTCGACGTGCAGTCCGGGCGCAAGCAGGTGCTTCATCGCTCGGACCAGCCGTTCGAGGCGCCGAACTGGACGCACGACGGCAAGGCACTCATTTTCAACACGAGCGGACGCAATCCTGAATGGCGCGGCCGTCTGCATCGCTTCGATCTCGCGACGCGCCAATCAACGATCATCGACACCGGCACCAACAACCGAAACAACAACGACCACGTGCTGTCGTTCGATGGCAAGATGCTCGGCATCAGCGATCAGAGCCTGCAGGGCACCGGCTCGACGATCTACACCGTGCCTGTCGGAGGCGGCACCCCGAAGAGGATTACGCAGCTGGCGCCGTCCTATCTGCACGGTTGGTCGCCGGACGGCAAGTACCTGATCTACACAGGCGGCCGCAACAGCGAGTTCGACATCTACCGCATCGCGTCCGACGGCAGCGGAGCCGAAGTCAACCTCACCAACTTCAAGGGACTCGATGATGGCCCGGAGTTCACGCCTGATGGGAAGTTCATCTACTTCAATTCCGTCCGCAGTGGACTGATGCAGATCTGGCGGATGCGCCCGGACGGCAGCCACCCCGAGCAGATCACCAACGACCAATTCAATAACTGGTTTCCGCACATCAGCCCGGATGGGCAATCGATTGTGATCATCAGCTTTCCGAAGGACATCGATCCCGCCGATCATCCGTACTACAAGCGCGTCTACATCAGGCTGATGCCGATTGCCGGCGGCGCGCCGAAAGTGGTCGCGTACCTCTATGGAGGGCAGGGCACGATCAACGTGCCATCATGGTCGCCGGACAGCAAGAAGGTCGCGTTCGTCAGCAACACGGACACGATCAAGTGAGGCAATGGCTGCGCGCGAGGTGTCCTATCGATTTGGCGAGTTCACGCTCAATACCGCGACGCGCCAGCTGCTCCTGAACGACGCGGAGGTCCATCTCTCGCCGAAGGCATTCGAGCTCCTGGCTGTGCTGCTGGCCAACCGGTCTCGCGCAGTTCCAAAGGCCGAACTGCAGGAGCGGCTGTGGCCAGACACCTTTGTCGAGGAAACCAATCTCGCCAGTCTCGTCGCGGAAATTCGACGAGCGCTGCGCGACCGTGCCGCGCAGCCCCTGTTCGTCCGAACTGTGTACGGATTCGGGTACCGCTTCATCGGCCAACTCAGCACGGAGGAGATCGAAGTTCGCGCGAGCCCCAGTCAGGCGAGGTGCTTTCTCGCGTCAGATCAGCGTGAGATGATGCTGATGGAGGGCGCGAACGTCATCGGGCGGGCGCTGGATGCCACGATTCAAATCGATTCGCCCGGCGTCTCCCGCTATCACGCCCGCATCTTGGTCTCCGCTGCTGGCGCGATGTTGGAGGATGTCAACAGCAAGAACGGAACATTCCTGAACGGCAATCGGATCACGACGCCCGTCGCCCTAGCCGATGGCAGCGAGATCCGGCTTGGCACCGTGACGCTGACGTTCAGAGTCGCCTCGCCGACGAGTCGCACCGCGACGGTGCCAGCTCACGATTCATGAGGCCGTCACCTCAGGCCGTCAAACACCACGACATCTGCCTCGCCTTCACCGACAGCGGCCAATAGAGATTTGCCATCCGGAGACCACGACACGCGGCGTACGATGAAAATCGCGCGATCGCCGAAATCGGTGACCTGCCGCCATTCCCCCGACTTCGTCGAGAGCACCCAGATGTTCGTCGTGAAGCCGTCGGTCAGCAACATCGCAAGCCACTGCCCGTCGGGCGACAGCGCGGGATTGACGATCTGCCAGGGCGGGACGCGCGATGGTGAAATACGAGCGACAACGCGAGACGGCCCGTTTTCTGGTGACGCGGCGCGGATCTCTACCTCAGATCGTCCGTTGATGAGCGGACGCTCGATCATGAAATACAGCGTCGTATCGTGAAGGCCGATGACATTTCGGGTCGCTTCCTGGCGGACGACGACAGGCTCACCGCCGGCGGCGGGAACTTTTTTCAGCGCGCCGGCCGACGTGTCGCTGTAGTAAAGCCATCCGCCGTCAGTCGACCACGCAACGCCAAGCCCCCGTTTCGCGATGTTGCGCAGATTTCCGCCGTCGGGGTTGACGAGCCACACGCCAAACTCGGAACCTGTCAGCCCCTTCGACGACACGAAGGCGATTGACTGTCCGTCAGGTGACCAGTTCGGTACGCCGACAGCGACCGTTGGATCCACCTCGAACGTAATCTGCCGTAACTCGCCCGTGCGGATGGACATCACCCAAAGATTGGCGCGGCCTCCATGGTCAGCAAGGAACGCGACCTCGTCGCCGCTCGGAGATGCTGTTGGCGTCAGAACCTGACCGGTCTGATGCGTGATCTGCTCCGCACGGCGGACGTTCTCCGTCGCGGTTCCGTCGAACGGAAACTTCCAGATATCGAAACGCATCTGCTGCCTAACGGCAGACACGAGTCCGCTGGCGGGGTGCACGTCGGGTTGCTCGTACGATGCGTCGGCCGACGTCAGCGGTTGCGGTGTGGTGCCGTCCAGCTTCACTTCCCATAGCCGCAGTGGCGGCAGATAGGGCATCGAGTTGTCGCGGCTGGACGCATACATGATGGCATCACTCGAACGAAGCCAAGAGACGCCGCCGACCACGCGTCGATCGTTGGTCAGCTGTTTCGGCTCACCTCCGGTGGCCGCCACAACGAAGACGTCGTCTCTGACGCCGTCACCTCGCTGAAACGCAATCCATCGGCTGTCTGGTGACCAGCGCGGAAAGCGGTGGTAGCCGGCCGACGCGGACAGGACGCGACGGACATCGGATCCATCGAGCGCCGCGGTCACCAGTTGAATCTTTCCGTCGAGGAGCTGAAAGCACGCCAAGCGCCCGGTCTTGCTGATGTCGGCGCCGCCGAGGCTGGCGATGACCCGGCGGGGTGGGCCGCCCAGGGCGGGAATCGCCCAGATCGCTCCCTGCTCGTGATCCACGTCCGCGGAAAAATAGACGAGCGTGCTTCCGTCGGGTGACCATCGCGGTTGCTGGTGATCGGCAGCGTCCTTGGTGACAGCGAGCGGCGGTCCGCCGGCGAGCAGGCGGACGAGAATCTGTCGTTTGCCGCCGATGCTGCTCGTGAATGCGACCGAGCGGCCGTCGGGAGAGATTGATGGAAACTCCTCGAGGCCCGGCAGCTCTGTGATCCGGCGGATGCCGTGATTCGCCACGGTCCCCTCCGGTCTCGCGTTGCGCGAGCCCGTGAGATAGCCCGCTCCCGCGGCGAGGGCCGCGACAATGGCCCCGAGAGCGACGAGACCCCGGGTCGCGAGCCGATGGCGCGACTGTGCTGCGCTCGGCGCGCTGGGTTGTAACGCTGTCTGGAGGCTGAACCACAAGTCGCGCGCGTGCTGAAATCGATCCTCGGGCTTCTTCTCGAGGCAGTGCTTGACGATCCGATCGAGCGCGGGCGTGACGCGAGCGGGGCTCAGCTCCGGCGGTTCGTCGTTCAGGATCGCGCTGACCGAGTCGGCGACCGTATCGCGGCGGAACGGCGAGACGCCTGCGAGCATCTCGTACAGGACGGATCCAAAACTGAAGATGTCGGACCGGTGATCCGCGCCCTGACCACGTGCCTGTTCCGGCGCCATGTAGATCACCGTGCCGGCGACGCGCCCGGGCTGCGCGTCGCCGATCGTGACCGTTGCCGTGTTCGCCGTGCCGCCGTCGGACTCGACCAGCGCCGCTATGCCGAAGTCGAGGATCTTGACGATCCCGTCCTTCGTGACAAACAGGTTTTCCGGCTTGATGTCCCGGTGAACGATTCCGCGGTCATGCGCTGCAGCGAGGCCGCTCGCGATCTGCATCGCGTATTCAACGACTTTGGATGTCGACAGTGGCCGGCTTCCCAGGGCCTCACGAAGCGTCTCTCCCTGCAGCAGCTCCGTGACGATGAACGCGCAACCGTCGTGCATGCCGAAGTCGTGGACGGCGATGAGGTTCGGGTGGCTCAGCCTGGCGGCTGCACGGGCTTCGAGCTCGAAGCGTCGCTGGCGGTCGGCATCGCTCGACCATTCGCGGGCCAGGACTTTGATGGCAACGTCGCGGCGCAGTTGTGGGTCGCGGGCGCGATAGACCTCACCCATTCCGCCCGCGCCCACGGCGCTCACGATTTCAAATCGTCCGAGCCGGTCGCCGATCGCGATGACCATGCGGCTTGAATCATAGCATCCGCGTTTTATGGAGATTCCCAGAGGATCCCCATAGCTTCCACAGGATCTGCACGTCTCTCGTCACCTACGCTCAGTCGCACACATGGAGGTGCTCATGTCGGGTGCGATTCATATCAGGTGCGGAATCGGATGGCAGGGCCACCGCGTCGCGAGCACGGCCGCGGCGCTGTTCGGGCTGCTGCTGACGTCTGCTGTGGCGTACGCGGATAACGCGGTGTTGGAGTGGAATCAGATTGCACTGAGCGCGACGGTGACGGCGAACCAAGGCCCGGTGCCGCAGATTCGCAGTATGGCTATCGTTCACGTCGCGGTGCACGACGCGGTCAACGGTGTCACCCGCCAGTACGGGACGTATCTTGCCGTCGGTCGCAAGCCAGCGGGCGCATCGCCGGATGCCGCCGCGATTGCCGCGGCGCACAACGCGTTGGTCGGGCTTTTTCCAGCCCAAGCCGAGGCGTTGAACCGTGCGCGTGCCGCATCGCTGGCCGCGCGCGGACTGAGTGAATCGGATCCAGGCATTGCGTTTGGCGAAGCCGTCGCGGCAGCGCTGTTGAGAGTACGGTCGACCGACGGGGCCGCGCAGGCGCAGTTTCCGTACACCGCGCCGGGCGCAGGTACGCCAGGCGTATGGGTGGCCGTCGGCGCGGCTCAGCCAGCGACGCCGGGGTGGGGAACGGTGACGCCGTGGGTCGTGCGCAAGGCTTCAGATTTCCGGCCCGATAGTCCGCCTGGGTTGCGCAGCCGCCGCTACGCCCGCGACTACAACGAGGTCAAAGAGATGGGCTCGCTGACGAGTGGGACACGCACTGTCGAGCAGACTGAAATCGCCCGGTTCTGGCTCGCGTCCCCTTCGGTGATCTGGAACGGTGTCGCGCGCCGCATGGTCGACGCTCACGGCCTCGACCAATCGTCAGCGGCTCGCGTGCTGGCCCTCCTCTATCTTGCGCCGGCAGACGCATCGATCGTGTGCTGGGATGCCAAATACGCGTTCAATTTCTGGCGGCCGATCACGGCCATCCAGCGGGGTGATACGGACGGCAACGATGACACGATCGGCGATCCGGCGTGGGCGCCGCTCTTTACAACGCCGCAGCATCCTGAATACGTGTCCGGACATTCCACGAACAGCGCCGCGATGGCCACGATTCTGAAGCTGATTTTCGGTGACGAGCCAGGTGTGCCGATCGTGGCGGTGAGCACCACGAATGCCGGTTTCGCGCGCCAGTGGGAATCATTCAGCGAGGGCGTGGAAGAGGTCATTGATGCCCGCATCTATTCAGGGTTCCACTACCGCACGTCCGATGAGGTTGGGGCGCGACTCGGAAGCCTGATCGCCCGCTACGTGATGAGGCACGAACTGCGTCCACACAAGGACCCCAACTGAAGCCAATCGTTGACGCGCCCAGTCCTCCAAGACTATAGTCCTCTATGCCTAGACCAAAATAGTCTTGGAGGCACATACCGATGAACCCGCTTCGCTGGATTCGCACGCTCTTCGTTCGCGAGCGCATGGACCGAGACCTCGCTGACGAAATCGCCCTCCACCTCGAAGAGAAAATCGAGGAGCTTAGCGCGGCAGGTCTGACGCGTGCAGAAGCGACCCGCGAAGCGCATCGCGCCTTCGGCAACGTCACGCACGTCCGCGAGCAGAGTCGCGACGTGTGGCGCTGGCGGGCCGCTCACGATCTGGCGAGCGACGTCCGCTACGCGATCCGCCAGCTGCGCCGCAACCCGTCATTTGCCGTGGCGGCGATTCTGACGCTCGCCATTGGCATCGGCGCCAACAGCGCCATCTTCAGCGTCGTCAATACTGTCGTATTTCGGCCCCTGCCGTACTACGAGCCCGCAAGGCTCGTGTCCGTGGAATCGGTGGACATGCGAAGTGGCCAGAAGCCGACTTCGCTGTCGTACTTCACGTTCTTCGAGTTCCGCCGCGCGCGGGTGTTCGACCGGATCGCCTCATATCGGGACACCGGGCTCACGCTGACCGGAGGCGATCTGCCGGTACAACTGGACGGGCAACTGGTCTCTTGCGATCTCTTCGACGTGCTCGGTGTCCCACCGTTTATCGGGCGCGGGTTTCTGCCGTCAGATGAAGCGCCTGCCGCCCGCGTTGTTGTCCTGAGCTACGACACCTGGCAGCGCCACTTCGGTGGCGATCCCGCCATCGTCGGCCGTTCGATCATGATCGATGACCAGCCGAACACCGTCGTCGGCGTTGCGCCGAAGGGGTTCACCTATCCAATTCGAAACCGGCCCGTTCAGATTTGGACGACGCTCGCGCGAGATGCGTCGTCCGCGACGGTCCAGCCAATTACCGAGCAGCGAGGGGCACGGCTCCTGAATGCCGTCGCGCGGCTCGCTCCTGGCACGTCGCTCAAACAGGCGCAAGCGCAGCTCGATGGTGTTGCCGCGCGGTTGGCTGCGGAGTATCCAGACACTCACAAGAAATTCCCCGCCACTTATGTGCGTCCCGAGCTCGAGACGATGCTCGGGTCTGCCCGGCAGGCGCTTTTGATCCTGTGGAGCGCGGTCGCGCTGGTGCTGCTGATCGCCTGCGCGAACATTGCGAACATGCTGCTGGCGCGCACCGCCGATCGAGAGCACGAGCTCAGCGTGCGCGTCGCGATCGGTGGATCTCGCGGCCGCATCGTCCGTCAGCTGCTGACCGAGAACCTCACGATTGCGGTCACCGGTGCGGCGATTGGCGTCGCGGGTGCGATCGCCGTAGTCCGCCTCCTGGTTGCGATGACTTCGGAGTACCTGCCGCGTGCGGCGGACATCCAGGTCGACGCCGGTGTGCTCGCGTTTACGGGTTGCATCGCGTTGGTGGTCACCGTTCTGGTTAGCGTGCCGCCGGCACTCTGGATCGGCAAGGCGGCGCTCGGGCAGTCGATCGGCAGCGGCTCGCGGATTGTTGCAGTGAAGCAGGAGCGGGTGCGCGGAGCTCTCGTCGTCGGTCAGGTATCGGTCGGGCTCATTCTTCTCTCTGTGGCCAGCATCCTTGCCGCGGGCTTCGTCCAACTGACGCGACGAGATCTCGGGTTCACGCCCGAGAACCTGCTGACCTTCAGAGCGGAGCTGAATGGTGCCCGCTACACGACGACCAACCAGATCGCCTTCCTCGACAGCCTGCTCGAGCGGCTCGACGCTACTCCCGGTGTGGCCTCGGCCGCCGTTGGCATGCCCTTGCCGCTCGTGGGAAACGAAATGAGCGTCGCGTTCAACATCGAGGAACGTCCAGCAGGCCCAAGCGAGCGGCCGTCATCGAACATGGCGCTCGTGTCACCGAGCTACTTTCGGACTATTGGCACGCCGATCATCGAAGGACGCGCGTTTACGAATGACGATGACGAGGACCATCCGCGCGTGCTGATCGTCAACAAGGCGTTTGCAAGCAAGTTTTTTCCCGGCGTGAGCGCGATCGGGAAGCGCATCGCCTCTGGCGCGACGTCGAATCGTGACGCGCAGGGCCGCGGTCCGATCTTCCGCGAGATTGTCGGCGTCGTCGGGAACGCGCGGCAGGCCGTCGCTGGTCGCGATCCCGAGCCGATCTACTACTTTCCATATAAGCAGATGCCCTGGGGCCCGCCGTCCGTCGTGGTGCGGACGACGCTTCCGATGGAAGCGATCGTGCCGGGCGTCCGTCAGTTGGTGGCGGAACTCGATCCGCAAGTACCGTTGCATGACGCGAAAACCATGACCGCGATCTTCGCGAGAGGCGTGGCGCCGCCGCGCTTCATAACCGTCTTGATGAGCGGTTTTGCGGCCATTGGCCTCCTACTCACTGCTACGGGGTTGTATGGACTGTTGTCCTACGCGGTAGCCAGGCGCACGCGGGAGATCGGCGTCCGCGTCGCGCTTGGCGCCACTCGCGGCAGCATCGTCTCGATGATCCTTCGGCGTGCGTTGATGCTCATCGCGATTGGCACAGCTATCGGCGGTGCGGGCTTGCTGGCAGCGCAGGCGCTGCTCAAACAGATCATTGCGCTGCTCGACCCGCCGCACCCACTGGTCTGGCTGGCCGCGGCCGTTGCGACCGTCACCGTGACGGCTGTCGCCGCTGCGTATCCGCCGGCGCGGCGAGCCGCTTCTATCGATCCAACTACCGCGCTTCGAATGGAATAGGTTCCTGGAACCCCGAAACCCTAGAACCAGAACCCGGGAAACCTGGAACCTGGGAACCCGGGAACGACACGCGTTAAGCGTCGTCTCTACCACCGCCACGCGGCGCCTATGGTCGGTTGGAAGATGTTGTGGGCCGCGAGATCGTGCCCAGTGTTGAGCAGCCCGTGCCATCGGAGCGATGTGCGAACCGAGATCCGATCTGAGACGCGAAAGTCGAGGCCGCCTGCCAACCTGGTCATCGCGACCGTGTACTCGTGCTCGGTGACGCTGTCGACGCGAAACTGCGCGGGGCCAGTCTGAGTTTTGTGCGTCCAGAGCTTGTGGTCGTTTCCAAACACAACACCGACCGTCAGGTAGGGGCGCACGTTTGGTCGCGAAGACTGGAAGGTCGTTTCGACACCACCCATGAGCACGCGGCCGTCAAACTCGAGATACGACTCCGTGCGATGGTACGGGATACGATCGAACACTCCTTGAATCGTCAGGCGCGGCGTCAGACGCCATCCCACTGCGAGACTTAGCGCAGCCCCGGTTCCGAGCAATCCTTCATCGTCCAAAGTTCTCGCGTATCCGAGATCAAAAAGAGCGATCCCTTGGGGCTCTCCTGCCGGTTGCGCGGTGGCGGTCGATGCACAGGCGAGCGACAGGGCCACCGGCAGCGCCAGTTTTCTCATGCATCCAAATGCGCCAGGTGCTCGCGAATCGGCTCACCGCCATTCAGGAGGTGGCGCATGAAGAAGACGTTAGACTTTGGTGAAGAATGACGTAGTGCAAAAGGAGACGAAGATGATTTGGCAAGCCGTCATAGTCGCGGCGCTGGTCCTGGGTTCGACTGCCGCTGCGCAGCAGCCAGCGTCGCCGGAAGCCCGGCTCAAGGCGTTGGGGATCGAATTGCCGCCGGCACCGGCTCCGGTCGCGTCGTACGTTCCGGCGGTCCGCACGGGGAATCTGGTGTTCCTCGCGGGACAGGGTCCAATGGCGGGCGGCAAGCCGACGGTGACCGGCAAGGTCGGCGCAGAGCTCACCGAGCAACAGGGCTACCAGGCGGCGCGATCCACGATCCTGGTTTCGCTCGCCGCGCTTCGTGCAGAAATTGGCTCGCTCGATCGGGTCCGCCGGGTCGTCAAGGTAGTGGGATTCGTGAACAGCGCTCCTGGATTCACGCGTCAGCCGTGGGTGATGAACGGTGCGTCCGATCTCCTCATCGAGATCTTCGGTGACGCCGGCAAGCACGCTCGCACCTCGGTCGCGGCGAACGAGCTGCCCCTGAACATTCCGGTCGAGATCGAGCTGATCGTCGAGGTCGCGCCAGACGGGAAATAATCCCCGGACCCGGCCCCCGGACACCGGCGCCCGGACTGTGCAACCACGGCCGTTTCCTGCTCTGCGGGATGTCAGACCACTCAGCGGTAACGGCTGATTGTTGACCCGGCTGCCGACAGCCCAGACGATCGATGTGAAGAATATATGATCCCTTCTGGAGGAGGCTGGGATGAAGTATGCAAGGATTGTGGGCCGTCAGCAATTTTGGCGCGCCTTGGTGCTCACCTGCTTAATGGCCGTGCCGCTCGTCGCACTGGCCCAGACCATCACCGGACAAATCGCCGGACGTGTTACTGACTCGTCCGGGGGAGCCCTGCCTGGCGTTACGGTGAACGTTCTTAACGAAAACACGGGATTGACGGTCACACGTGTGACCGATGGCAACGGCGCGTACGTTTTCACGAACTTGCCCGTGGGCCGCTATACGGTTTCGACCGAGCTCGAGGGCTTCCGCAAAGCCCAACGCACCGGCATCGAACTAACTGCCGACGGACGCGAATCGGCTGATTTTTCGCTCGGCGTGGGTGGCCTCACCGAGCAGGTCGAGGTGACTGCCGTCCTCGGTGAGACAGTCAATCGCACCAGCGGCGAAGTCGCCCGCACGATCGACTCGCAGCAGATCAAGGACCTGGCCTTCAACGGCCGCAACTACCTCGAACTGGCATCGTTGATTCCGGGCGCGGTGGCCACGGACTTCGACCCGCTCGCACTTGCCACCAGCCTCAGCGTGACGGGGCAGTCGATCAACGGCAACCGCGGC
>Ga0075428_100003845_pt1 | contig 16485 bp, 15 predicted proteins | sample RhiMetdeltSRZDD2_FD_75291 | JGI IMG/M metagenome (GOLD analysis project Ga0075428, IMG submission 75291) | Populus rhizosphere microbial communities from Tennessee, USA - Rhizosphere MetaG P. deltoides SRZDD2 | ecosystem: Host-associated > Plants > Roots > Rhizosphere > Soil | place: USA... | reverse complement strand
TGAAGCGCATGAGCTCGCCGGTCACGGCGCGCAGCGGCATCGTCTGGGCCGGCGTCGGCATGGTCGTGGCCACGCTGATCACATTCCTGACGCCCGGCATGAGCAACTACGGGCTGATGACCGTCGCGATTGCGATCGGCGGCATCGCCGCGTGGGTCACCGGTCGGCGCGTCGCGATGACGAACATGCCGCAGATGATCGCGCTCTACAACGGCATGGGCGGCGGCGCCGCGGCGGCGATCGCCGCCGTCGAGCTGTTCGCGGGCAACGTGCACGGCCCGTCGGTGCTCATCCTCGGCGTGCTCGGCGGCATCATCGGTGCGGTGTCGTTCTCGGGCAGCTTGATCGCATTCGGCAAGCTGCAAGGGTTGATCAAGCGCAGCTTCCGATTCCGCGGTCAGAACATCGTCAACTTGTTAATCCTCACAGGCACGCTCGTTGCGGGTGCAGTCGTCGTCTTGTACGCCCCGGGACCCGTGACGCTGTTGTTCGCGCTCGCACTCGTGCTCGGCGTCACGATGACGCTACCGATCGGCGGCGCCGACATGCCCGTCGTGATCTCGCTGTACAACGCGCTGACGGGGCTCGCCGTCGCGTTCGAAGGTTTCGTGCTCAACAACGCGGCGATGATCATCGCCGGCACCGTCGTCGGCTCGGCCGGCACGTTGCTGACGCAGCTCATGGCGAAAGCCATGAATCGCTCGCTCGCCAACGTGCTATTCAGCGGCTTCGGCGAGACGGCCGCCGCGGGCGCGACGGGTCCGGCCGGCACGTTGAAGGCCATCGAAACCGCCGACGCCGCCGTGATGCTCGGCTTCTCGGAGAAAGTCATCGTCGTTCCGGGCTACGGCATGGCCGTCGCGCAAGCCCAGCACAAAGTCTGGGAGCTCTGCCAAGCGTTGATCGCGCGCGGCGTGACCGTGAAGTTCGCGATTCATCCCGTCGCGGGACGAATGCCGGGCCACATGAACGTGCTGCTCGCCGAAGCCGGCGTGCCGTACGACCTGATCTACGACGAGGCGGAGATCAATTCAGAGTTCGAGACGGCGGACGTCGCGCTGATCATCGGCGCGAACGACGTCGTGAACCCGGTCGCGCGCACCGACAAGTCGAGCCCGATCTATGGCATGCCGATCTTGAACGCCGACAAAGCGAAGAACGTCATCGTCATCAAGCGCGGCCAGGGCGCGGGGTTCTCAGGGATAGAGAACGCGCTGTTCTACCTCGACCACGCACGCATGCTGTACGGCGACGGCCAGGCCAAGGCCGCCGAGCTCGTGCAGGCGGTCAAAGCGCTCTAGCGCGGACCGCCGGGGCCGGGGCCACCGCCCGGAAGCGGCTGACGCCGCATGCGCTGCTCGCGCAGTGACTGGCGCTGCTCCGGCGTCAGCTCGCGGTACCGCTCGCGCAGCGCGTTCTGCCGCTCCGGCGGGAGCATTTGATAGCGGCGATAGTTGTCGACGAGCCGTTGGCGCTCGGCGGGCGGTAGGCGGCGAAATTCCTGATAGCGCTCTCGAGCCGCGTCGCGCTGCTCCGGCGTCATGCCGCGCCAGATCTCGAAGCGGTTCTGCGCTTGCGCGCGGTCGCCGCGGTTCATCTCGAGCCAGCGCTCGGCTCCGCGCGCGATCTGCTCCTGGCGCTGCGGATCGAGCTCTGCCCAGCGCTGCTCGTGCGGCGCGAGCAGCCGCTTCTGCGCGTCGCTCAAGTCTTGCCACGCGACCTGCGCGCTGGCCGTTCCGGCCAACGCGAGCAATACGATCGAGATCGCAACGAGCCTATTCGCTTTCATGGTCGTCATCTCTCTCAGTCTCGGACTCTTTGGCGTCTTCAGCACCCGTTGCGTTTTCGACGCGCTGGGCGCCCTTGGCATCTTCGGCACGCGGAGCGCCCTTGGCATCGGCGCTCAAATCCTTCCGCCACGTCTCGATCGCGAGCCACTCGTCGTCACCCTCGGCCCAAGTACCGAGGTACTCGAGAAAGTCGAGGTCAGGCGCCGGCGGCCCCCGGCCGCGTTCCGCCTGCCCTTCCTGCGCGCGTACGCCCGTAAGCCACGAGCAGGCGACGAGCAGCAACGCTCCTTTGATTCCGCGCATCAACCGACGCTGTCGACACTCGCGAACTCCGGCTGCTCCTCGAGCCAGCCGTAAAACTCGATCTCCTCGTCGAGCATCTGGAGATCTTCTTCACCGAGCAGGATCTCGAGGTCGCTGAGCGGCTCGGAATCCGGAACCCTGGGGGGGCGCTGCGGCCCCTGCCACACGACGAGCAACGCGACGAGCGCCGTCGCGGCCACGGCTCCCGCCGGCATTAGCGACGACATCAAGCCGCGGTCGCGCGCGGACGCTTGCTCCTCGAGCGCGCGGTAGCGCGCTTGCGTGAGCTTCGAGCGCGTCGCCGCATCGAGCGCGGCCACGCTGTCGTCGAAGACGCGCTTCGTGCGCCGCTCGAAACTGCTGTCGTCTTTGTTGTCAGTCATCCCGCTGCTCCTCACCGTGCTCCGCCAGCACCTCGCGCAAACGGTGCACGGCTCGAGAATAGTGCGTCTTCACGCTACCTTCTGTGCAACCCATCGCTGTCGCCGTCGCCGCCACATCGAGCCCCTCGAAGTTGCGCAGCATGAACGCCTCGCGTTGCCGCGCCGGCAAGCCGTCGAGTGCCCGCTCGAGCGCTCGCATTGCGTCGTCGGCGGTCACCTGCTCGAGGGGATTGTCGCCGCGCGGCCCAGGCGCCTCGGCGAGCGGGTCGTGCTCTTCCTCCGAAGCCGTGCCGCCGAAGAAGCTCATGAACCGCGAGCGCACCGCACGCCGCCGCTGCACGTCGCGAATCCTGTTCTGCAGGATCCGATAGAACAGCGGCGGCCATTCCTCGCTCGGCCGGTTCGCGTAACGCTGCACGAGTCGAATCATCGCATCCTGAACGATGTCGAGCGCCTCATGGCGGTCGCGGACCTGCACGACCGCAATGCGATACGCTCGCGCTTCGACGTCGCGCAAGAAAGCCTCGATTAGAGCTCCAATGAGAGCCCCCTCCGTCCCGAGGCTCGCTTCGCGCTGAGCGATGCTCAATGCTAACCCCACTTTCGCCGCTCCGTGGCCACGCGTCCGCAAATGACGTCCAGCGCCCTCCGCCGGCCGATGCAGGCCATAACGGCCGGCCCGAGCGCGCGGTTGACAGCAATTTCAGACCGTTAAGTCGTTGACCCGATGAAGGTTTCTGTTCACATAATCGCGACCCCATGAGCCCGAGCCGGAAGCTGATCAGGGTCGCGGTGCCCGTGCCGCTGGCCGATGCCTTCGATTACCTTGCCGCCGGCGACGCGTTACCGCCGGTCGGCAGCCGCGTGCGCGTGCCGTTCGGGCGCGGGCAACGAATCGGTCTCGTCGTCGAGCACCCGGCAGCGACCGACGTCGAGCCCGCGCGGTTGAAGACGATCGGCGAGGTGCTCGACGCGACGCCGGCCCTCGGTCCGGAGCTCCTGGCTTCGCTGCGCTGGGCGGCCGACTACTATCACCATCCCGTCGGCGCCGTCCTGAGCCACGCGTTGCCGGGATTGCTGCGCGAGGGCCGCGCGATCGATGAGCCGCCCGAGCGGACGTGGCAGCTGACGGAGCTCGGCCGCACGATCGACGTTGCTCGCCTGCCGCGCACGGCGCGTCAGCAAGCGCGCACGTTGCTGGCGCTGCGCGAGCGCGCGCTCGCCGAGAGCGAGCTCGAGGAGCAGGAGGTCGCGGCCTCTGCGCTCGCGCGCCTTTCGGCGAAAGGGTGGATCGAGCCGGGCACGCCGCTGCCACTCACCGCAGCCGAGCCGGCGCGAGGGCCGCCGGGCCGCGAGCCCGAGCTCACGCCCGATCAACGCTCCGTGCTCGAGGAGTTCGGCGCGGCGCGGAACGCCGCCAAAGGATTCCGCGCGTTCTTGCTGCATGGCGTCACGGGCAGCGGCAAGACCGAAATCTACCTGCGGCTCATCGCCGCGGAGCTCGACGCGGGCAGGCAGACACTGCTGCTCGTACCGGAGATCGGCTTGACGCCGCAGCTCGTGCGGCGCCTGCGCGAGCGCTTCGGCGAGGAGCTCGCCGTGCTGCATTCGGCCGTCACCGAGCGGCAGCGGTTCGACGCTTGGCGCCGCGCGTACCGCGGCGACGCACGGCTCGTCGTCGGCACGCGCTCGGCGGTGTTCGCCCCCTTGCCGGCGGCCGGCCTCATCATCGTCGACGAGGAGCACGACGCCTCGTTCAAGCAGCAGACCGGTTTTCGTTACTCCGCGCGCGACCTCGCCGTCGTGCGCGCGCAGCGGCTCGACGTGCCTGTCGTGCTCGGCTCGGCGACGCCGTCGCTCGAGACGTTCAACAACGCCGTACAAGGTCGCTACGTGCGGTTGGCGTTGCCGCGGCGCATCGGCAGCGCGGGCACGCCGCGTGTGCGCGTCGTCGATCTGAATTTGCATGCGAGCCGACAAGCGCTGTCGACGCCGTTGGTCGCCGCGATCGGCCAGCACCTTCAGGCCGGCCATCAGGTGCTCTTATTTCTGAACCGGCGGGGCTTCGCGCCGGCGCTCTTCTGCCCGCAGTGCAAGTCGACGGAGCAGTGCCGGCGCTGCGATGCTCGCATGACCGTTCACGCGCGGGCGGGCGCGGTGCGCTGTCACCACTGCGGCGCGGAGCGCGCGCTGAATTGGGTCTGCGGCGCGTGCGGCGGCGAGCGCATCGCCGTCGGCGCGGGCACGCAACGCGTCGGCGACGAGTTGGCCGCGCTGTTTCCAAAGGCGCGCATCGCGCGGCTCGACCGCGACAGTACGAGCCGCAAGGGCGCGCTCGATGCGGTGCTCAGTGACGTCGAGACGGGCAATGTCGAGATTCTCGTCGGCACGCAGATGCTGACGAAGGGCCACGACTTTCCGCGCGTCACGCTCGTCGGAGTGCTGAATGCCGACCAGGGGTTGTTCGGCACGGATCCACGCAGCCACGAGCGGCTCGCGCAAACGATTCTCCAAGTCGCGGGCCGAGCAGGGCGCGCCGAGCTGCCGGGTGAGGTCTTGATTCAAACCCACCATCCGACTCACCCGCTCTTGGCCTCTGTCCTCGACGGCGACTACACAGCCTTCGCGACGCTCGCGCTCATCGAGCGGCGCGAAGCGGCGTGGCCGCCGTTCGCGCATCTCGCGTTGTGGCAGGCCGAGGCCGCGCGTCGCGACGCTGCGTTCGCGTTTCTCGAGCAGGTGCGCGCCGCCGCGGAGGCCGAGCGCGGCTCCGTGGCCGTGCTCGGCCCTGCGCCGCTCGCGATGGAGCGCAAGGGCGGACACTATCGTGCGCAACTCTTGTTTCGCAGCGCGGAGCGCGCGCCACTGCATCGCCTCGTCAGCCGCACGTTGCTCGCGGTCCGCGGATCCGCAGCGGCGCGGCGCACGCGCTGGAGCATCGACATCGACCCGCTCGAGATCTAACGCGGCCAACGGCACGCCGAAGTCCCGAAGCGGTTAGAATGCTGACCCACTGGTGGCACGTAGCAATCGCAACTCGAGAAAGCAATCCGCGCCCGGCTGGGTCTGGATGCTGTTCGGCTTGGGACTAGGGCTCATGATTGCGATCGGCGTTTACGTTCGCGCGCCGTCCACCGCGCGGCCGACGGCCGCTCCGGAGCGGACAGCATCGACGGACCGAGCGAAACCCGCCGCGCGCCCGGCGCCGCGAGTGGCCGCCGCAACGTCCGACCGCGACAAGCCGGCGGAGAATCGTTTCGAGTTTTACGACATCCTGCCGCAGTACGAGGTCGTCGTCCCCGACGAGAAGGCGCCGGCAACCGGCAGCACGAAGCCGCGCCCCGCCCCGGCTCCGGGCAGCTACTTGCTGCAAGCGGGCTCGTTCAGCGCGGCCGCCGACGCCGACCGCCTCAAAGCGAATCTCGCGCTGCTCGGGTTCGAGTCGCACGTACAGCGCGTCACGATCGACGACAACGTCTTCAACCGCGTGCGCATCGGACCCATCGCCGACTATGAGCAGGCCAAGCGCACGCAACGCCGGCTCGGCGATGCCGGCTACGACACGATGCTGATGCAGGTTCCGAAGTGAGCTTGCGGTCAGTCGTCGGTCAACGACTGGCGGAAATCCACGCCTAGAGAACGCAGCTTGCGATAGAGATGCGTGCGCTCCATGCCCACGCGCTTCGCGAGCTGCCCGACCTTCCCGCCGCAGAGCAGCAGCTGCTGCTGTAAGTACGCGCGCTCGAAGTGCTCACGCGCTTCGCGCAGCGGCATCGCTAGGAGATCCTGCTTGACGAGCGGTTCGCGGTCCGCCGTGTCGGTCGCGAGCTGACCTTCGACCTCCGAGAGCGAGATCTCCTCGGGTCCGCCGAGGATCAAGAGCCGCTTCACCATGTTGCGCAGCTCGCGCACGTTGCGCGGCCACGGGTAGTTGCGGAGTCGGTTCTGGGCTGCGACGCTGAAGCGGCGAAACGGCAGCCCTTCCGCGTCGACGAGCAAGTCGACGTGATGCCGCAGCAGCTCGGGCACATCCTCCGGGTACTCGCGCAGCGGCGGCACGCGGATGACGACGACGCTCAAGTGCGACAGCAACTCGGGCCGCAGGGTGTCGCTGCGCTCGAAGCCTTGGAACGCGCTGCTCAAGATTCTCGTGTTGAACGCGCGATCGACCGTTTGCCCCGGCACTCGGTAGATGCCCTGCTCGAGCGCGCTCAAGAGAATGCGCTGCGCCTGAGGACCTACCTCGCCGAGCTCTTGGATGAACAGGATGCCGCCGTCGGCGCGCTCGAAAGCGCCGGGCTCGGTGCCGTCGCCGAGCAGCTCGCGCTGCGCGTTCTCGTCGGTAAGGTCGCCGCCCATGACGGCGACGAATGGGCCGCGCGCCTGTGCGCCTTGGCTCGCGAGGAAACGCGCGAATAGCTCGCGCCCGCTGCCGGGCTCGCCCGTGAACAATGTGTGCGCGTTGTGCTGCGCGACGCGAGCAAGCTGCTCGCGCAACGCGCGGATCGCTTGGCTCTTGCCGGCGGGAACGGCGTTCTGCACGTTCACGCCGCGCCGTTCGCCTTTGGTGCGGCGAACGGCGAGCGCTCGCTCGACGGTCCGCAACAACTTCGCGAGCGAGACGGGCTTCTCGACGAAATCCACGGCGCCGAGGCGCGTGGCTTCGACCGCCGTGTCGACGGTGCCGTGGCCGGACATCATGACGACGGTGCCCGTCGCCCCGCCTTCGGACCACTCTCGCAGCAGCGAGATTCCGTCGGTGTCGGGCATCCAGATGTCGAGCAAGACGAGATCGAACTCCTGCCGCTTGCGGGCGCTGCGCGCTTCCTTCGCGTCGGCGGCCGTCGTCACGTCGTAGCCTTCCTCGCTCAGGATCTCATCGATGAGAGCCCGAATGTTGGCTTCGTCATCGACAACAAGAATTCGCGCGCTCATGCGCGTTCTCTCCTGTGATCGAGACGCCGAAGTAGCGATTGACCGCCTGCGTCGACAGACATTGGTATGAGTATACTGATCTCGGCTCCGCCCTGCTCGCGGTTGCGCGCATTGATGTGGCCGCCGTGCTCTTCGATTAGCTTCTTGACGATCGCCAACCCGAGCCCGGTTCCCTTCGGCTTACTGGTGACATACGGCTCGAATGCCTGGTGCACGATGTCGCGGAGGAAGCCCGGCCCATTGTCCGCGACTTTGATCTCGACGAAATCGTTCTCGGCGCCGGCGACGCGACGCGTCGAGATTTCGACGCGCGCTTCGTCTTGATGCTCCATGGCTTCGAGCGCGTTTCGCAGCAGGTTGTGCAACACCTGCCGCAACCGGCCGGCGTCGGCCTCGATCGTCGGCAGGTCAGTGGCGAGCGCCAGCTTGATGGACAGCGGCTTCTCCTGATGCGCGTACAACTCGCATAGCTCACGGATCAGCCCGTTGACGTCGAAGCGCGTGACTTCCATGCGCGGACTGCGAGCATACTCGCTGAACGCGTTCACCATCTGCTTCATCGCCTCGACCTGCTGAATGATGGTGTGCGTCGCCTTATCGAGCAGCTCGCCTTCGCCGGCCTCCGACTTCAGGTATTTGCGGCGCAAGCGCTCCGCGGAAAGCTGAATGGGTGTGAGCGGGTTCTTGATCTCGTGCGCGAGACGTCGCGCCACCTCGCCCCAAGCCGCGTCGCGCTGCGCCTGCAGCAACGTGGTGATGTCGTCGAACACGATCGCGTAGCCGTTCGGACTGTCGGTGTCGCCGGGCAGCTCGGTGCACGCGCACATCAGCACGCGGCGGCCGCCTTCCGCACGCAGCATGATCTGCTCGCGCCACTCGCGATCGCCGTGCTGCAAGCGCGCGCTCACGACGCCGACGAACTGCCCGAGCAGCGGCTCCTTTTCGGCGAGCATCACGATCGACTCGCCGACATGAGTCTCGAGGCTGATGCCGAGGATCGCGCTCGCGGCGTGATTGGCCGTCCTGATGCGTAGGTCCGGCTCGAGAGAGACGACGCCCGTCGACAACCGCGCCAAGATCACCTCGAGCTTGCGGCGCTCGCTCTCGACTTGTTGTTGGCTCTGCCGCGCGTCCTCGCTTGCGCGCGCCAGCCGCTGGGTCATGTCGTTGAAGGAGTGCACGAGGAAGCCGATCTCATCGCGCGACGGGGTCGGCACGCGCGTCGCGAAGTCGCCGCGCGCGACGGCCCGGGTGCCTTGCATCAGGAGTTGAATCGGCGTGACCAGGCGCCGCGAGAAATAGAACGCGCCGTAAACGGACGCGAGCAGCGAGATCAGCAGCACCAGGCTCAACGTTAGCGTAAAGCTCGTCTTCAGCACGTTGCGCAAGTACTTGAGCTCGTTGATCTGGTCGGATGCGCCTTGTACGGCGTTCAAGAGCGTGCTGAGCCGCTGCTCCGTCGGGAATGTCGCTTGCACGAACCCGCGCGCCTCGTTCGTCCCCGGCGAGCGGATCGCGGCGGCCGCGAGAATCCGGAACGCGCCGTCGGTCTGCGGCTCCGCGCTGACGTATTGCCCGTGCTGGCGTAACTGCAGCAATACCTCGTCGCTCGGGAAGAGCGGAGCGCCGGGGACGAGATCGGCCGAAGCGACTCCGAGAAGCTGGTTGTTGCCGTAGACGGTGACCTCCAGCGCGTCGCCGCTCGCACGCAGCGCGTTCAGCCGGCGAGCCAGCTCGGCGCCGTCGACATCGGCGAGCTCGCGGGCGAACTGTTGCACTTCTGCTTGCCGCTCGCGTGTCTGAATGGCGAGCGCCGCCCTCGCGAGGTCGAGCGCGTCGCTCATTCCCTGTTCCACGTCGACGTTGAGCCAATTGTCGATGCCGCGATTGATGAACTCGACGGAGAAGATGTACACGCCGACGAGCGGCGTGATTGCGACCATGACGAGCACGGAGATCATGCGCGCGCGTAGACGCGAGCCCGGCACGTGACGCCGATAATCGCGCACGAGCTGCCACAGATTGCTGACGATCAGCGCGAGCAGCACCGTGATGCCGACGGTGTTGATCGCTAGGATCCACGTCAGCCGGCTCTCGGAAACGGCTGAGTTCTCAGTGACGCGCGTGAACGAAAGCAGCGCGATCAGCCAGAGGAGGATCCCCAGTACCGCGAGTAGCGTGAGTAGCGCGCTTCTTATTCGCTTCGCAACGGCCATCGATACCACTCGCTCGCGATTGACCAATCGCGCCGCCAGAAGGCGAGCAATCGCAGTGGCCCCGGAAACTGTTCCTGGTCGAGAGAAGCGCGCAGCCGTACGTAGTACCCGCGGTCGTCGGCTAGCACGGCGCTATCGATCAGCGGCAACCGCTCGATGCGGCCGATGTGCTCGAGCGCCGAGAACAACGAGGCGAACGACGCTTGATCGCCGCTGTTGACGTTGAGGACGATGTAGCGCTCGCTGATCGCGTGATAGTCGAGCTGATAGGACTGCCGCAGCGCGACGCTGTCGTCGTCGAACCACCAGCGCCGCGGGTGGATGATTTCGATGTCGAGGCGGATGCCAAGCGGCACGCCCGAATTCAAAGCGTCGACGGCTTCCGTCGACAATCGATAGCCGATGTTGGCGTTGAGGTAATAAACGCCGTCGCGCAATTCCGCAATCGCGGAGCGAACCTCGAAAAATCCGGGATCGGTTTGCTGCTCGACCGGGGCCGGCGGCGGAGGCGGCTGAACGAGCGTTTGAGCGGTCGCAATTCCGTTCGCAGCGGTGAGTACGACGAACAGCACGGCGCAGGCCCGCGAGCGCATCAGCGCGGGAGCCATCCTGACTGGCCTATGGGCGCGAATGGAATCCACTGGGCGTACGCAACAAACGCGGTTTCTGTAACCAAGCATAATAGAAGCCATCCCCGGCCGCCTCTCCGGGTTTCAGTTGCAGCGACGCCACACCCTCGGCTGGCTCGATCGCCGGCTCCTCGGCGCGAAAAGCCTCGATCTGGGCATCGTTCTCTTGCCTCAAAACGGAGCAGGTCGCATAGACGAGCCGGCCGCCCGGCGCGAGCAGCGGCCAGAGCGCGCGCAATAGCCGCGCCTGCAGTAGGACGGCGCGCTCGATATCCGGCGGTCGGCGAAGGACTTTGATGTCTGGATGGCGGCGAATGACCCCGGTTGCGCTGCACGGCGCATCGATGAGGATCCGGTCGAACGGCCGCCCGTCCCACCAGTCGCCGGGAGCGGTCGCATCGGCTGTCACGAGCTTTGCGGCGAGACCAAGCCGGTCGAGATTCTCGCGCACGCGGCCGATTCGCTCGGCATCGCGATCGACGGCCCATACCTCGCCGCGGCCCCGCTGGGCTTCGAGGATGTGCCCCGTCTTGCCGCCGGGCGCCGCGCACGCGTCGAGCACGCGCTGGCCCGGCGCGAGCTCGAGCAGCGATGCGGCGCGTTGCGCCGAGAGGTCCTGGACCGAGACCTCGCCCGCGGCGAAGCCCGGCAACGACTCGACGCCTACGGGTTTCGCAACGAGCACGGCCGAAGCGACATCCGGCGCCTCGGTCGCGGCGAGCCCGGCGGCGGCAAGCTTCTCGAGGTAATCCGCGCGCGTCGTGCGCGCCAAGTTCACGCGCAGCCAGAACGGCGGCGCTGCATTGTTCGCGTCGAGGATTTCCGCCCAATCGTTCGGATGATCGGCGCGCAGCGCCTCGATCAGCCACTGCGGATGCGCGAACCTCGCCTCGGGCACGTTGAACGCTGCACTCGTAAGCTCATCTCGCTCGCGCTGAAAGCGGCGCAACACCGCGTTGACGAGGCCGCCGGCGCGGCGCGCCCCGAGCAGCGCCGCCGCGTTGACGGTTGCCGACACCGCCGCGTGCGGCGGTACGCGCAGCTCCTGCAATTGCAGCAGGCCGACTCGCAGCAGCGCGGCGAGCACGGTCTGGCCGCGCTCGAGAGGCCGCGCGAGCAGATGACGCGCCTGCCATTCGAGGCGGTAGTGCCAACGCAAGCTGCCGAAAACGAGGGCTGCGAGCAGCGGCTGATCGCGAGCGGCGATGCCCGCCGCCGGCAGCAAGTCGTCCGCTGCGACGCGCTCGTCGAGCACGCGCGCCACGAGTCGCGCCGCTTCGGCCCGCACTTCGGCGCCTGCCGGCATCTCAGCCGACAAACTCCACTCCCGACAGCGAGTGCGCCGCGAGATAGGACTCGGCGTCCATGACGCGGCCGGACGGCGGCTGAATTCTCCGCAAACGCAAGACGCCGTCGCCCGTCGCGACGTCGATGCCAGCTCGCCCCGCCGCCACGATCGCGCCGGCCGACGCCGCGCGCGTAGCGGCGACGACCTCGGCATCGAACACGCGCAACCGCCGGCCGTCGCTCAAGCGCGTTTCGGCGACGGGCCACGGATCGAAGGCGCGAACGCGCCGCTCGAGCGAAAGAGCGGGCTCGCGCCAGTCGAGCAGCGCCTCCTGCTTCGTGACCTTCGGCGCCAAGGTCGCGAGGTCGTCGCGCTGCGGCTCAGGTGTCGACGCGCCGGCCAAGACACTCGGCAGCGCCTCGAGCAACGCCTCGGCCGCGAGAACGGCGAGCCGATCGTGGAGCGCGCCTGCGGTTTCACGCGCGCCAATCGGCGTCGCTCGCTTCAGATGCACGGGGCCCGTGTCCAATCCCGAATCCATTTGCATGACGCTGATTCCGGTTTCTGCGTCGCCCGCGAGAACGGCGCGCTGGATCGGCGCCGCACCGCGCCACCGCGGCAGCAGCGACGCGTGCAGGTTGATGCACCCTAAGCGCGGCCAGTCGAGCCAGCGCCGCGGCAGTAGCAGCCCGTAGGCGATGACGACCAACACGTCCGGCCGCTCGCAGGACGGGAGCTCGGCGGGCGCGCGCAACGACTCGGGCTGCGCGAGCGGCAAGCCGAGTGTGCTCGCGCTCTCTTTGACCGGCGACGCCGTGAGGCGGCGGCCGCGGCCCGCGGGCCGATCGGGCTGCGTTAGCACGAGCGGCACGCGCGCGCCCGCTGCGACGATCGCCTGCAGCGTCGGAACCGCGAACTGCGGTGTTCCGGCGAACGCTATGGAGGCTGCGGCGAGCTGTCGATGCACCGGGCGGGCCGCGGCGCTCGTCAAATCACGGGCACGGACTTGCGGGCGCGCGCGTCCGCCGTCTCGGTCGCGGCGCGCTTCGCTTTCTTGGCGGCTTTCTTCTTCAAGCGCTCGCGCTTGAGCTCGGAGAGATAGTCGACGAACAGCTTTCCTTCGAGGTGGTCCATCTCGTGCTGAATGCAGACGGCGAGCATGCCCTCCGCGTCGAGCTCGAACGTTTTGCCGTCGGGATCGACCGCCCGCACGCGAACCGAAGCCGCGCGATCGATGAAATCGTAGAACTCCGGCACGGAAAGGCAGCCTTCCTCGGCGTTAGTCTTACCCTCGGCCCGGATGATTTCGGGGTTGATCAGGCACAAAGGCTGCTTGCTCTCGACGCCGACATCGCAGACAAGGATGCGCTTGTGGACGTCGACCTGGGTCGCCGCGAGCCCAATCCCCGGGGCCGAGTACATTGTCTCGAACATGTCGGCCACGAGAGTTTTGAGCTGGGTATCGAATTTTGTGACCGGCTCCGCGCGAATTCTGAGGCGAGGATCGGGATACTCCAGTATTGGAAGGCGTGCCATTGTGGTTCGGCCTGGGTTTCGTGTATAACGCGTTGCGAAGTTTGCTTAACTCACTGACTTTACAGGGATAGTGAGGTTCCGACTCGCCCCGGCACGCGCTTTTTACGCTGCCGTCCGCGACGGGATTATAGCAGTCGGAGCCAGTGGGGCCGGCCTCGCAAGCGACGGGTCTTGAGGGAGTGACACGATGTTTTTCGCGCGCAAGCCGTTCGTTCGATCGACTACCTTGCTCGCCGCCACGGCGGCCAGCTTCATCCTATTATCGAGCGGGCTCGCGCAAGACCGCGACTCGCGGCTCGAGGTCGCGACGGCCGTCGGGCAACAGCCCCCCGGCCCCGTGCTGAACCCGCGCCACCCGGAAACCTACGTCGTCCAACGCGGCGACACCCTGTGGGACATCGCGTCGATGTTCCTGCGCGACCCGTGGTACTGGCCCGAGATCTGGCAGATCAACCCGCAGGTCGAGAACCCGCACTTGATCTTCCCGGGCGACATCCTGTCGCTGGCATATCTCGGTGACGGCCGCCCCGTCGTCACGGCCGAGCGCGGACCGCTGGTGACCCAAGCCGGTCCTGGCGTCGAACGTTTGTCGCCGCGCGTGCGCTCGACGCCGCTCGACGAAGCGATCCAGACGATTCCGTACGAGACGATTGCCGCGTTCTTATCGCGGCCGCGCGTCATCGACAAGAACGAGATCGACGACTTGCCCTACATCGTCGCGCATCGCGAAGGCCTGATCGGCAGCGCGGGCCGCGACGTCTACGTTCGCGGGTTCGAACAGCAATCGCCGGTCGGCACGGTGTACAACGTCGTCGAGCTCGGCGAGCGGTTGGTCGATCCCGACGACAACGACTTGCTCGGTTACCAGGGCATCTACGTGGGCCAGGGCCGGCTCGACCGCACCGGCGATCCGGGCACACTGCACATGCTCGAGACGGAGCGCGAGGCCGTCGTCGGCAACTATCTGATGGGCGAAGAAGACGTCCATCCGCTGAATTTCATGCCGCGCGCGCCCGACACCGAGGTCGAGGGTCGGATCATTTCAACGTTGTCGGGCGTGTCGCTGATTGGCCAGTATCAGGTCGTCGTCATCAACCGCGGCTCTGCGGCTGGGCTCGAGCCCGGGCACGTGCTGCGCGTATACCAGACCGGGCGGACGATTCGCGATACGCATCGTGGCCCTGTTGGGGAGAAAGTGCGTTTGCCGGACGAGCCCGCGGGCACGATGATGGTGTTCCGTACCGCGGAACGCCTGAGCTATGCCCTCGTCATGGAAGCCACGACGCCGCTGGCGTTGCTCGACGCGGTTCGTAACCCCTAGCGGGAGCACCGCAGCGCCGAGGCCGGCGCAGCCCAGGGCATGGACGCCTGGCTGACGCTGCTGCCGGCGGCGCGGCAAATCACGACTCGCTTCTGGCTCGAGGCGCTGAAGGCCTGCGGCTCCGCAGAAGCGCTCGTCGCCGAAGCGCCGCGCCTGCTGAGGGGTCGCGATTTCGGCGCCGAAGCGCTCGCCAGAATCCAATCGCCGGACCAACTCGAGCTCGATCGTTGGCGCACGTGGCTCGCGGGCCCCGATCGCGCGTTGATCACGTTCGGCAGCCGCGAGTACCCGAAGCGGCTCGCCGAGCTTCCGGACGCGCCGCTCGCGCTCTGGGTCGAAGGCCGCGAGCGCGCGCTCTTGGCCGCGCCACAGCTCGCGATCGTCGGCAGCCGCAGCCCGACCGCGGACGGCAAGGAACTGGCCGAGCAGTTCGCACGCTATCTCGCGGAACGCGGCCTGACGATCACGAGCGGGCTCGCGACGGGCATCGACGGCGCGAGCCATCGCGGCGCCGTCGGCGCGCTCGGCGGCACCGTCGCCGTGCTTGGCGGCGGTCTCGACAAGCTCTTTCCGCGTGAGCATGCGGCGCTGGCGGCCGAGATCGCGCGCCGAGGGCTGCTCGTGTCCGAGTACGCGCCGGGCGTCGAGCCGCAAAAGCTGTTCTTCCCGCAGCGCAATCGGATCATCGCGGGGCTGTCGCTCGGTACGCTCGTCGTCGAAGCGACGCGGCGCAGCGGCTCGTTGATCACCGCGCGTTTCGCGCTCGACTACGGGCGCGAGGTGTTCGCGATTCCGGGCTCGATTCACAACCCGCTTGCGCGCGGCTGCCACTATTTGATCCGCCAAGGGGCGAAGCTCGTCGAGGAAGCCGCCGACATCTTGATCGAGCTCAAGCCGCAACTCGAAGCCGAAGGCATTGCGCTCGCGCCTGCAGCGGCAGAGGCCGAAGCGAACGATTCGGCTCCGATGGCGCGCGATCCGAGCTACGAAAAACTGTTGAACGCGCTCGGCTTTTCGCCGACACCGATCGCCGAAATCAGCGCGCGCGCCAGTTTGACGACGGCGGAGGTTTCCTCCATGCTCCTGCTGCTGGAGCTCGAAGGGCTAGTCGAGGCACTGCCCGGCGGTCGATATTCGCGCCGAGGCAAGAAGAACTGATGAAAGAAACCGTCCTCGACGTACTGATGTACCTGTTCGAGTCCTACGTCGAATCCCCCGATGAACCGGAACCGAGCCGCCACGAGCTCAAGCGCGAGCTCGGTCGCGCCGGCTTTCACGATCGCGAGATCGAGCGAGCGCTCGATTGGCTCGACGGCTTGAACTCGACCAGCGCGGGCGACGCGCCGCAGAACACGGCGTTTCGGGTGTTCGACAGCGTCGAGCAAGAACGCCTCGATTCGGCGTCGCGCGGCTATCTGTTGCACCTCGAGCAGATCGGAATTTTGCAGCCTGCGCAGCGGGAGATCGTCATCGATCGTCTGTTGGCGCTCGACAACGACGAGACCGACATCGAGCAGACGAAGTGGGTCGTAATGATGGTGCTTTTCAGCCAGCCGGGCCGCCAAGATGCGTTCGCGCAGATGGAGGATCTCGTCTACGCGGACGACTCGGCCTGGGTGCATTAGGTCGCCGTTCCCGCCACCCCGTCTTTAACGCCGCCGCGGACTTCGGCTATCCTGCCGGTCCGCTGAAACTTGCCCATGGACTATTCAAATGAGTGCCGTTCGAGATCCATGCCTCCGAAAGTAGCACTACCGTAGGTCATCGCCAGCGCTCGCTATGGCCAAAAATCTCGTCATCGTCGAATCGCCGGCCAAAGCGCGCACGATCGAGAAATACCTCGGCAGTGACTTCGAGGTGCTCGCGTCGTACGGCCACGTGCGCGATCTCGTGCCGAAGGAAGGAGCCGTCGATCCCGAGAACGGCTTCGCGATGAAGTACCAGCTCATCGACAAGAACGAGAAGCACGTCGACAAGATCGTGAAGGCCGCGAAGAAGGCTTCGGCCGTCTATCTCGCGACCGACCCCGATCGCGAGGGCGAGGCGATTTCTTGGCACGTCTACGAGGTGCTCAAGGAAAACAA
>Ga0075428_100003843_pt1 | contig 16488 bp, 16 predicted proteins | sample RhiMetdeltSRZDD2_FD_75291 | JGI IMG/M metagenome (GOLD analysis project Ga0075428, IMG submission 75291) | Populus rhizosphere microbial communities from Tennessee, USA - Rhizosphere MetaG P. deltoides SRZDD2 | ecosystem: Host-associated > Plants > Roots > Rhizosphere > Soil | place: USA... | reverse complement strand
CGAGATGGGCTCCTCGGGTTACTTCCGCAAGACCGATGCCGGCCTCGACATCCTGGAGACAGTGCGGCGCGTGATCACTCCGCGTGCAGCGAAAGGCGTCTGACAAGACCTGTTGTCGCCGTAACCCGTATGATGCGCGCGGGCGGGACCGCAGAGTGACATGCCGGGTTCGATCGACTCGCTGAGCAACGTCACGGTGATCTGGTCGATGATCGCGGCCGGTGCGCTGCTGCTCGGCACCGTGCACGCGTGTCGGTGGTTTCTCGACCGAGAAGCCCGCGTTGACCTCACCTTTGCCGTGGTCGCATTCTGCTTCGCCGGGGTCGCCTACACGGAGATCGGCGGCATGCATGCCGGGACTCCGGAGGCCTGGGGCCGGTGGCTGCTCTGGTGCCACCTGCCGCTCTACGGGCTCATCGTCGGCACGGTACTGTTCGTGGACCAGTACCTTGGCACGGGGCGGCGCTGGCTTCTGTGGTCGATCATCGGGCTGCGCACGGTGATCCTGGTCCTCAATTTTTCGCTGCCGCCGAACTTCAATTTCGCCGCAATCGACTCGATCGAGCGGATCCGGTTCCTTGGGGAAGCCGTGACGGTCGTGGACGAGGCCGTGACGAGCAGGCTGCAATTCCTCGGCCTCGTTACGAGCGGGCTGCTGGCGATTTATGTGCTTGACGCCGCGGTCACGCTCTGGAGACAGGGTGGCGCCGAGGACCGGCGCCGCGCGTGGATGATCGGTGGCGGCGTGTTCTCATTTGTCCTGCTGGCGGGGATCTATGCGCAGGCCGTCATCTGGCAGCTCGTCGAACTGCCGGTCCTGGTAACGCCGCCATTCCTGATTCCGCTGTTCGCGATGTCCTTCGAGCTCGGGCGGGAGTCGCTGCGCGCTTCGCGGCTCGCGCGGGATCTTCGCGAGAGTCAGAGGCGGCTCGAACTCGCGGCGGGCGCCGCGGACCTCGGCCTCTGGGAATGGGACGGCGGCATGAGCCGCGTCTGGGCCACGCGCCAGGCCTGCGAAATTTTCGGCGTTACCGCCGAAACCGCCGGCGACTACCAGCGCTGGCTGGCCTGCGTACATCCGGACGACGTGCCGCGCCTGGTGAAGGAAATGGGACAGGCGCTCGAGTCAGGCGAAGAAGTCGCAACCGAGTTCAGGATTCGCACGAAGGGGCGAGAACCGCGCTGGATTGCTGCGCGCGGCCGCGCAGAGCAGCCGCGACCCGACCGGCCGCCGCGGGTGCGCGGCGTGCTGCGCGATGTCAGCGAGCAGCGTCGGACCCAGGAGGAATCCGCGGAGTTGCGGCGCGAGCTGGCGCATGCAAGCCGCGTGTCGATGCTCGGCCAGGTAGCGTCCTCGCTGGCGCACGAGCTCAGCCAGCCGCTCGGCGCGATCCTGCGGAATGCCGAAGCAGCCGGCATGGCCCTCGATTCGAAGTCACCGGATCTCGAGGAGCTCAAGGAGATCGTCACCGACATCCTCCGGGACGACCGTCGCGCGCGGGACGTCGTCGACCGGCTGCGCACGATGCTGAGGCGGCGGCCTGCGGAATCGCGCCCGATCTCGGCGAATGGCCTGCTCGAGGACGTGGTCGCACTCGTCCGCGCGGATGCGGCCGCACGTGACATCGCGATCGATTACAAACCGACTCGCGCAAGTATCCAGGTGACCGGCGACCGCGTGCAGCTGAGCCAGGTGCTGTTGAACCTCGTCCTCAACGCGATGGACGCGGTCGCCGAGCAGCCTTCGATCCAGCGGAACGTGACACTGGGCGCAACGGCCGCTCCGGATGGGAGAATCGAATTTTACGTCGCGGACAGCGGTCCCGGAATCCCGCCGGAGTTCACCCGAAGGATTTTCGAGCCGTTCTTTACGACGAAGCCCTCCGGCATGGGCATCGGCCTCGCCATTTCGCGTACGATCGCCGAGGCGCATGGCGGGAACCTGGCAATGGAGACGCAACTGCAGGCCGGCACCACGTTTCGCCTGACATTGCCTGCCCGCGCGGAGCAGGCGGCATGAACCCGGCAGTGGTGCATCTCGTGGATGACGACGACTCCCACCTTCGGGCGCTCGCACGCTTGCTGGCTGCGCAGGGCTTCCAGGTCCGCGCTCACGCCTCCGGCGAGAGCCTGCTCCAAGCGCTGGCCGCCGACGCGCGCGGCTGCGTGGTCGCCGATCTCGACATGCCAGGCATGGACGGTCTCGGCCTGCAGCGCGCCATGCGGGAGTCGGGTTTCTTCATGCCGGTCGTGTTCCTGACGGGGCACGCCGACATCCCAAGCACCGTATCCGCCATGCGGGAAGGCGCGATCGACTTCCTGGAAAAACACGCTCCGAGCGAAATGCTGGTCGAAGCCATTAACCGGGCGCTCGAACGTGACCGAATCGAGACCGCCCGGCAGTCGGAAGCCAATTCGCGGGCGCAGCGCTTCGCGCGGCTCACGCGCCGCGAGCTCGAGGTTCTCCGCGAAGTGGTCAAGGGGCTCATGAACAAGCAGATCGCGGCGGTGCTCGGGGTCAGCGAGCGCACGGTCAAAATGCACCGCACGGCCATCTCGCAGAAGGTCGGCGTCCACTCGGTCGCGCAGCTGGTGACATTGGCGCGCGACGCCGGCCTCGTCGACGACTCGGCGGAGACGACGCGCTGACCCATTGCCAGCGCAGCGGCGTCCCGCCAAAGTGGCGGGAATGCGCTTCAATCGCCTGACCACCTGGATCGTGATCGGCCTCGCAGCCGGCATCGCTGCCGGCTATGTCAGCAACAACTATTACCCCGCGGGAAGCGCCGAGTTCTCTGAGCTCGCGGCGCTCCTGCCCGGCGCTTTCCTGCGCCTTATCAAGATGATCATCTCTCCGCTCGTGTTCGCGACGCTCGTCGTCGGGATCGCGAAAATGGAGGACATCCGAACCGTCGGGCGCGTCGGCGGCAAGGCGCTTGGCTGGTTCATATTCGCCTCCGTCATCTCGCTTTCGCTCGGGCTTCTTGTCGTCGGGATCCTCGAGCCCGGCCGCGCCATGCAACTGCCGATCCCGGAGGGGGATGCCGCGGCGGCGGTGGCGGGCGAGGGCGTATCGCTCAAGACCGTCATCACGCATGCCATCCCGACCAGCATTTTCGACGCGATGGCGCGGAACGAGATCCTGCAGATCGTCGTGTTCTCGGTCTTCTTCGGGATCGCGATGGCCACCCTCGGCGAGCGCACCCGCCCGATCGTCGCGGCGCTCGACACGATCGCGCACGTCATGCTGAAAGTGACGGGCTACGTGATGCTCGCGGCGCCCGTTGCCGTCTTCGGAGCGCTCGCGAGCATCGTCGCGAAAGAGGGGCTGGGCATCGTCAGGGTCTACGGTCTCATGGTCGGCGAGTTCTACATCGGCATCCTGATTCTCTGGGCCATCCTGATCGCGCTCGGTACGGTCATCGTCGGGCCGCGCCTGGTCGCGCTCATCCGTCGCATCCGCGAGCCCGTGATCCTCGCGTTTTCTACCGCGAGCTCCGAGGCTGCGTACCCCAAGACGCTCGAGGAGCTCGAGCGATTCGGCATCAGCAACCGCATCGCGAGCTTCGTGCTCCCCGTCGGCTACTCGTTCAACCTTGACGGATCGATGATGTATTGCGCCTTTGCGGTCATGTTCGTCGCGCAGGTCTACGGCATCGACATCCCCGCCGGGCAGCAGGTCATCATGCTGCTCGTCCTCATGCTGACGTCGAAGGGCATCGCGGGCGTGCCGCGTGCATCACTCGTCGTGGTCGCAGCGACGCTCGGTCAATTCAACATCCCGGAGGCAGGAATCCTCCTGCTCCTCGGCATCGACCAGTTCCTCGACATGGGCCGCTCGGCGACCAACGTCGTCGGCAACAGCATCGCGACGGCGGTCGTCGCGACATGGGAAAAGGAGCTCGGCGCCGAGCGCACTTAGCCATGGCACCAAGGTCCTATTTAAGCGCGTAGGCCGCGCGGCCAACATGACCGCATGCCAGAGCCTCGAACCGACGCCGTCTGGGTGCCGGGCGGAACCTTTCGTATGGGTTCCGACAAACACTACCCGGAAGAAGCGCCGGCGCACTTCGTGAAGGTCGACGGCTTCTGGATAGACCGAAAGCCGGTCACCAACGATGAATTCAAAGGCTTCGTCGAGGCGACGGGGTACGTCACTTTCGCGGAAATCCCCCCAGACCCGAAGGACTACCCCGGCGCCTTGCCGGAGATGCTGCAACCGGCGTCGCTCGTCTTTGCGCCGCCGGGGCGGCCGGTGGACTTGCGTGATTTTCGCAATTGGTGGATCTTCAAGCGCGACGCGAACTGGCGCCGGCCCTACGGGCTAGGCAGCTCGATCGAAGGCAAGGAAGACCATCCCGTCGTGCATGTCGTTTACAAAGACGTCGAGGCCTATGCGGCCTGGGTCGACAAGGAGCTGCCGACGGAGGCCGAATGGGAATTCGCCTCGCGCGGCGGCCTCGACGGAACGGAGTACGCCTGGGGCGATGCCCTCATGCCGGACAATCGTCCGATGGCGAACACCTGGCAGGGCGACTTCCCGAATGAGAACCTGAAGCTCGACGGCTATGAGCGCACGTCCCCGGTCGATGCCTTCCCGGCAAATGGCTACGGCATATTCGACATGATCGGAAATGTTTGGGAGTGGACGAGGGACTGGTACTCGTCGCGTCACGAGGACACGGCGCCGCGGCCATGCTGCGCGGTCCCGAATCCCCGCGGCGCCCGCGAAGACACGAGCTACGACCCGCAGCAGCCCGAAATCAAGATTCCGCGGAAAGTCCTGAAAGGCGGGTCGCACCTCTGCGCGCCGAACTACTGCCGGCGATACCGCCCGGCGGCGCGCCACGCGCAGCCGGTTGACACCTCGACGAGCCACGTCGGTTTCCGCCTCGTGAGCCACGCATCCGGGCCATGAACGCGGCAAAGCTCATTGGCCTTGGCATCAACCTCAGCATGTGGCTCATCGTCTTCGGGGTCGCGCTGAACGCGGGGGACTGGCGCGCGCGCATGATCTTCCGCGATCCCGCGTTCCTCATGCGCTCTTTCGTCGCGATGTACGTCGTCATGCCGCTCTTCGCCGTCTGGGTCGCGCTCAACTTCGACCTGAATCGCGCCGTCCTGACTGCGCTCATCCTCCTGGCGCTGTCCCCCGTGCCTCCCGTGCTGCCGTCGAAACAGATCAAGGCGGGCGGCAGCATGACCTACGTGGTCGGGCTTCTCATCGTCGCGGCGCTCGCCGCGATCGTCGTAGTCCCGGCCGGCGTCGCTGTAGTCGGCCGCATATTCGGCCACGACTTCGACGTGCCGTTCGCAGTGACGGCACGCGTCGTCGGCCTCTCGGTGTTGCTGCCTTTGGTGGTGGGGCTCGTGGTGGCGCGCGTGGCGCCGTCCTTTGCCGAAAAAATCGCGGGGACGGTATCCGTCGTGGCGAGCGTGCTGCTCCTCGTCCTGTTCGTTCCCGTCGTCGTCTTCAAATGGAGCGTGCTGGTGGCGCAAATGGGCAACTACACGGTAGTTGCGCTACTGCTCTTCATCGCTGTCGGGCTGGTCGCGGGCCATTTCCTCGGCGGCCCGAACCCGGACAATCGGACGGCGCTAGCGCTTGCGACCGCGACACGGCATCCGGGCGTCGCGCTCGCCGTGTTGAACGTCATTTCACCCGGAGCGGAGGACGTGGCGCCTGTCGTCGTGCTGTACCTCCTGGCCGGCATCGTTGCCTCCGTGCCCTACGTCAAGTGGAGGACCCGTGGGCAAGGCGCCGTAAAGGCAGGCTGAACCGATGCGCGAGTGGCTCACGGTCATCACGGAGCAGGCGGTACTCTGGATCGACGCGGTCGCGCTCGTCGTGATCGTCGGCGGCACGATCCAGGCGATCTTCGGCATGCTGCGCGTGACGTTCACTTCCGCGACGACCCATCAGCGGCGTGAAGTGTGGATGCACTACGCACGCTGGCTCATTGCGGGGCTCACTTTCCAGCTTGCAGCCGACATCATCGAGACTTCGATCACGACGGATTGGGAGGCCATCGCTCGTGTCGCGGCGATCGCCGTCATCCGTACGTTTCTGAACTATTTTCTCGAGAAAGACTTTGCCGACCTGCGCGAGCGGGAGGGGCGCAAGTCTTGATCCGGCTCCTGCTCGGCGTGTCATGCCTGGCCGCCGCAAGCATTGCGGTATCAGCGGAGAATGCGCTGCCGTCCTGGCAGGACGGCGCGGCAAAACAGGCAATCGTTGCATTCGTCGAGGATGTCACGGACGAGGAGTCCAAGAGCTTCGTGCCGGCGGCGGAGCGCATCGCGGTTTTCGACAACGACGGCACGCTCTGGAGCGAGCAGCCCATCTACTTCCAGGTCGCCTTCATGCTCGACCGCCTGAAAGCGGTAGCACCCGAGCACCCCGAATGGAAGGACAACCCGGCATACCAGGCGCTCGTCGCCCGCGACGAGGCACAGCTCGCCAAGCTCGGCATGAAGCCGGTCCTCGAACTGCTCGCGGTTGCGAATTCAGGGATGACCACCGACGAGTACGGAGCAGCGCTAAAGACCTGGCTCAAGACCGCGGTTCATCCCCGCTTCAGGCGTCCGTACACGGATCTCGTCTACAAGCCCATGCAGGAACTACTGGCCTACCTCCGGGAACACGGCTTCCAGACGTGGATCGTGTCTGGTGGCGGCATCGAGTTCATGCGTGCCTGGACCGAAGACGCCTACGGCATACCGCCGCAGCAGGTCGTCGGCAGCATCGCGGAAACGAAATTTGAGCTGCAGGGTGGCGGGCCTGTGCTGGTGCGCGAGCCGAACGTCGCCTTCGTGGATGACGGTGCCGGAAAGCCCGTGGGCATCTACCGCGCGATCGGCCGGCGTCCGATCGCGGCGTTCGGCAATTCCGACGGCGACCTGCAAATGCTGCAGTACGCGGCGGTGGGCGAGGGCAGCCGGCTCGCCGTCCTCATTCATCACGATGACATGGAACGCGAGTATGCCTATGACCGCGACTCGCGCATCGGCCGGCTCGACAAGGCACTGGACGAGGCGAAGGCGCGGAAGTGGGTGGTCGTCAGCATGAAGGACGACTGGAAGCGCATTTACCCCTGGGAGCCCGGGCAATGACGGATGCGGCCAGCCAGCCGAGCGGCGACGAGATCTCGGTCGAGCTGTCAAAGCGCCGCACCGGCATGTCGTTCCAGCGCACGCGCATGAGCGCGGATCGCACCCTGATGTCCGTGATCCGCACCTCGCTCTCGCTGATCAGCTTTGGCTTCACGATCTTCCAGTTCTTCCAGAAGCTGCGCGAGTCGAATGTGGTGACGAGCGCGCGCGAGCCGCGCACCTTCGGCATGGCGCTCGTCTGGATGGGCATCGGTTTCCTGGTGCTCGGAATCCTCTACCACGTCCAATTCATGGTCGGCCTCCGGAAGACGAGGGCCGCGATGACCCACGAGACCCTCATCCACGGCGAGAGCGGGTTCCCGGTGTCGATCACGCTCATTGCGGCGATTGCCCTGCTACTCATCGGTATCCTCGCGGCCGTATACATGCTGAGTTAGGAGCGCTCCGCAGGATTACCTGGATCACGATCACCAGATAGCGACGGCGCTCGCCGTCGACTGGCCAAAGTTTCACGCACGAGGCGGAAGGACAAGCAAGGAGTCGACCAATGGCTACGAATCCCAAGAGTTCCAAGAACGGGAAGAAACCCAACATCCTCATCATCTGGGGCGACGACATCGGCTGGTTCAACGTCAGCGCCTACAACCACGGCATCATGGGCTACCGCACGCCGAACATTGATCGGATTGCGAAGGAAGGTGCGCTTTTCACGGACTGGTATGGACAGCAGAGCTGTACGGCCGGCCGCGCAGCCTTCATCACTGGACAGTCCCCGATTCGGACCGGCCTCACCAAGGTCGGCCTGCCAGGAGCGGATCTAGGTCTGCGCCCAGAGGACCCGACGATTGCCGATGTCCTGAAGCCGCTCGGCTACGTCACGGGCCAGTTTGGCAAGAACCATCTCGGCGACCGTGACGAGTTCCTGCCCACGGCGCACGGCTTCGACGAGTTCTTCGGCAACCTGTACCACCTGAATGCCGAGGAAGAGCCGGAGAACCCGGACTATCCAAAGGATCCCACATTCCGCAAGAAGTTCGGGCCGCGTGGCGTGCTGCATTGCTGGGCGAGGCCCGACGGCACGCAGAAAATCGAAGACACCGGCCCGCTCACGCGCAAGCGCATGGAGACCGTGGACGAGGAGTTCCTTGCCGCGAGCCTCAAGTTCATCGAGAAGGCCACCAAGGACGACAAGCCGTTCTTCGTCTGGTGGAACTCGACCCGGATGCATATCTGGACGCACCTCAAGAAGTCGTCCCAGGGAAAGACGGGGCTCGGTATCTATCCCGACGGCATGGTCGAGCACGACGGCCACGTGGGCAAGCTGCTGGACAAGCTCGACGAACTCGGCATCGCCGACAACACGATCGTCATGTACTCGACTGACAATGGCGCTGAGGCTATGAGCTGGCCGGACGGCGGCACGACGCCGTTCCGCGGCGAGAAGGACACGAACTATGAGGGCGGTTGGCGGGTGCCCTGCGCGATCCGCTGGCCGGGCGTCATCAAGCCCGGAACCGTGTCCAACGAGATGTTTTCGCACACCGACATGCTGCCGACGCTGGCGGCCGTCGCGGGCGAGCCTGACATCGTGGCGAAGCTCAAGAAGGGCCACAAGGCCGGCCGAAAGACTTTCAAGGTGCATATCGACGGCTACAACCTGCTCCCGTACATCAAGGGCGAGTCCAAGGAGAATCCGCGCAAGGGCTTCCTCTACTGGAGCGACGACGGCGACCTGATGGCACTGCGAGTGGAAAACTGGAAGGTGGAGTTCATGCAGCAGCGGGCGCGAGGCTTCGATGTCTGGAGGGAACCGCTCGTCTCACTGCGAGCACCTAACCTGTACAACCTCCGCAGCGACCCGTTCGAGAGGGGCCCGGAGGACGCTACGCTGTTCTACGGCAAGTGGGTCGCGGATCGCTCATTCCTGCTCGTACCAGCGCAGGCAATCGTCGCCGAGTTCCTGAAGTCGTTCGAGGAGTTTCCGCCGCGGCAAAAGCCGGCGAGCTTCAGCATCGACCAGGCTCTCGAAAAGGCCGAGCAACAGCAGAAGGCACTTGGTTCGGCTGCATCCGGCGGCGGGGCGAGGTAGCCTGAATGCCGGGCGGCGGCTCGGCCGCCGCCCGGAGTGGATCGCCTGCTAGCGGTCCTTTATCGACGGGTCGCGCGAGTAATGATCGGGAAAGATGGCGCGCCGCATCTCGGGGTGCCATTTGCGCGTGATCTGGCGATAGATAGCCAGCTGCGCTAGGGATGGCGGCCGCCTGCGGAAAGGAATGACTTTCTGATCGCTCATGGAGGCTACCGGTGAGGGTCCTGCCGAAATTCTGCGGACTCAGCGTCCGGATTCCTGCGGAACCAGTCACAGGTTGGCTGCGCGAGCGGTGAGATGGCCGTCGCAGATTGCGCTAGAGCGACTTCAGGTATTCGACGAGGTCGCGCTTCTCGGCGGAGGTGAGGCCGAGCGAAAAGACCCGGTCATAGTGGTTGACCACGTACACCTGGCTCAGCCGGCCGAGTACTCTGAGGACGATGCGATCGCAACGATCGCGGAGAAACTCGAAGGTGTCGCCGGCGCGGCCCTCGAACGCCGGGCCTAGCTCGGTGCGCAGCAGGGCGCGCGCGCGAAGGTGGCGCGTCTTTACGGTCGCGGGCGGGATCCCGAGGTAATCGGCGTTTTCCTCGACCGACAGGCCTTCGACCGCGCGCAGCATGAAGACCGCGCGATAAGCGTGCGGTAGCGTCGCGATCGCCTGCTGCAGCACGACACGAAATTCGTCGCTCTCGCGGCTGAGCACGGGATCGGACGGCGTCGGCGGTGCAGGGACATCCTCGAGCGCCGACTGCGCATCGTCTTCCGCCCAATGGAGGTCCACCTCGAGCGTGAAGGCGGCCTGTCGCGCTTGCCGCAGACGGAGATAGTCGACCGCGACGTTGCGCACGATCGCTGCAAGCCAGGAGCGGAGGCTGGAGCGGCCGGCGAAGTGCGGCAATCCCTTGAAGGCCCGAACGTAGCTGTCTTGCAGCACGTCCTCCGCCTCGGTCGCGTCGCCGACGAGGCTGAACGCGAGCCGATACAGACGCTCGTTGTGCTGCCTCATGATCTGCTCGAACGCGATCGCGCCGGGCGCTCTGGCTGGCGGCTGGTTGGGGGAACGTCGCGAAGGCTCAAGGAGGGGATCGGTGACCGGCGTGGCAAAGGGCAGCTCCATGCGCTCGAAAAATAAAACTGGGCGACGCGTTCCCGGATGTAGGACGGCGCCACTATGCTCGCTACACTTTGTCGCGAGTCATGAGCCTCGATCGCCGAATCTCGGTCGCACCGATGATGGATTGGACGGACCGGCACTGCCGGTACTTCCTGCGCCTGTTCTCTCCGCGACTCCTGCTTTACACCGAGATGATCGTCGCGCAAGCGGTGGTCAGGGGCGACCGTCGCTACCTGCTCGAGTTCGATACGGAAGAGCACCCAGTCGCGCTCCAGCTCGGCGGTGCGGACCCTGGCTTGCTGGCGGAAGCGGCCGCGGTCGGGGCCTCGTTCGGCTACGACGAGATTAACTTGAATGTCGGCTGTCCGAGCGACCGCGTGCGACAGGCGACCTTCGGGGCCTGCCTGATGGCTAGGCCTCGGCTCGTCGCGGACTGCGTGCGCGCGATGCGGGCGGCCGTCGCAGTGCCGGTGACCGTGAAATGCCGGATCGGCATCGACGATCATGATGACTGGGCGTTCCTTCGCGACTTCGTCGCGGCAATCGCCGATGCAGGATGCGATGTGGTGATCGTCCACGCGCGCAAGGCGATCCTGAAGGGGCTGTCGCCGAAGCAGAATCGCGAGGTACCGCCGCTTGATTATTCGCGGGCCTGGCGCGTCAAGGAGGATTTTCCGGCGATGACCGTCGTCGTCAACGGCGGGCTTCGCACCGTGCCGCAGGTGACGGAACAACTCGAGCACGCCGACGGCGTCATGCTGGGACGCGAGGCTTACCACAACCCGTATCTGCTGCCGGCGATGCATGGCGCGATCTACGCGGACGGCTTCACGATGCCGCTGGCCGAGGAAATCGTGCAGAGCATGCGCGGATACGCGGAGCGCGAAACAAAAAAGGGAACGCCACTGCGGTCGATCACGCGCCACATGCTCGGGCTTTTCAACGGACGCGCCGGCGCGCGCGCCTGGCGGCACGCGCTGAGCGAAGGCGTGAATAGGAACAATGCGTCTCCCGCGCTGATCGAGGACGCTCTTCGCGCGGCGAATTTCCCGGCATGAGTTGCGTCACGTAACCCAGTGGCGCGTTTGCAAGCGGACACGGCATTCAAGCACCATGGCGTGCCATGACCGGGGAAGAATCACGGAGTTGGCGCGCGATCCTGGCCAGGACTCTCCGGCGCTTGAAAATGGTCCTGCCGCACGCATTTGCGCGGCGTCTGGGGTGGAACCTGCCGGGAGCGCCGCTGGGCTCGATCCGGATGGGGGACCTGCGCAATCTGCAACCCGTGAGTCGCGAGTATGGATTCGACCGGGGGCAGCCGATCGACCGCTACTACATCGACAAGTTTCTCGCCGAGCACGCCTCGCTCGTGCAAGGCCGGACGCTTGAAGTCGGCGACAATGCATACACGCTGCGATTCGGCGGCGCCAGGGTCACACGCTCGGACGTCCTCAACGTCAACGCCGGCGTTCCAAACACCACGTTCGTGGCCGACCTTGCCACGGGTGCCGGCGTTCCGGATGCCGCGTTCGATTGCGTCATCCTCACCCAGACCCTGCACCTGGTGTTCGACGTAAAGTCGGCGCTGCGCACGCTGCATCGGATATTGAAGCCGGGCGGGACGTTGCTGCTGACCGTGCCTGGCACGATCAGCCAGATCGAGCAGGGCCAATGGCGATCGACCTGGTATTGGGGATTCACGAGCCTTTCGTTGGAGCGGCTATTTGCCGTTGACTTTCCCTCACCCGGGATCGAGATCACCGAGTTCGGCAACGTGCTGGCCAGCGTGGCGTTTCTCGAAGGCCTGGTCGCAGAGGAGTTTTCGCAGGCAGAGCTGGAATATCGCGACGAGCTCTATCCACTCCTGCTCGCCGTACGCGCCACCAAGGCACCATGAACGTAAGGCACGCAATTCGCTCTCTGTACCGGGCCGCACGACCCCGGCCCAAGTCGCATGCGGTCGTGCTCATGTACCACCGTGTAGCCGAGTGCGACCTTGACCCGTGGAAATTGTGCGTGTCGCCGCGGCGTTTTGGCGAGCAGCTCGAGTCCCTCATGCGCGAGTATCGCATCCTGCCATTGCACGACCTCGCTCGTGCCGAGGCGGGGGGCAAGGCAGTCGCGATCACGTTTGACGACGGATATGCGGACAACCTCCATGCTGCCGCGCCGGCTCTCGCCCAACATGGGGCGCCGGCGTGCTTCTTCCTGACCAGCGGCGCGCTCGACATGCCGCGCGAGTTCTGGTGGGACGAGCTCGAGCGACTCCTCTTGCATGAAGATGGGCTCCCGCCTGCAATCGAGGTCAGCGTCGGAAGCCAACGCGTTTTCGAGCCAGGACGCGCCGCGGAGCCAGTGACGGACCTGCGACAACAGGTACGTGCCAACCCGCCATGGAAAGCGGGTCCCAGGACACGCCTGGGCTTCTTTTATGCGGTCTGGCAGGCCTTGCGGGTGCTGAACGAGCACGACCGTCACGTTGCGCTCCGCGAAATTGCGACGCAAATCGCGGGTGACGGGGGCACCCGAGCCAGCCACCGCTCCATGACGCGCGAAGAAGCACTGCGGCTCGCGGGCATGCCCGGCGTGCAGATCGGCGCACATTCCGTCACGCATGCGGTACTTCCCGCCTTGGCGCCCGAGATGCAGTCTGCGGAAATCCGAGATTCCAAGGGGCAGCTCGAAGAACTCCTCGGCCGGCCCGTCACGGGCTTCGCCTATCCTTTCGGCGATTACGGCCCTGCAACGGCCGAACTCGTACGCCAGGCCGGATTTGAATGGGCCTGCACGACCGAAAGCGGCGGCGTCAACCGTCACACGGATCCCTTCCGCATGCCAAGGATGGCGGTCGAGGACTGCGACGGCCGACAGCTCGTGCAACAGATACACGGCCTGCTGGGATGAGCAGCGCGCCGCTCGTTTCGGCAATCATCATCTTCCTCGACGAGGAGCGCTTCCTGGCGCAGGCCATCGAAAGCGTCGTCGCGCAGACCTGCGCAGACTGGGAGCTGCTGCTCGTGGACGACGGCAGCGCCGACGGCAGCACGGCCATCGCGCGCGAGTTCGCGGCCCGCATCCCGGATCGCATCCGATACTTCGAGCATGAGGGTCACGCCAACCGCGGCATGAGCGCTGCGCGTAACCTTGGTCTCGCCCACGCGCGGGGCCGCTACATCGGCTTCCTCGATGGCGATGACGTTTGGGAGCCGGAAAAACTCCGCGAGCAGGTCGCGGTGCTCGAGGCGAATCCGCGGGCAGGAATGGTTTACGGCCGGACTCTGATCTGGCACAGCTGGCGTGGAGAGGGCGCCGCGGCAAGCGACGAGTTCTGCGATCTCGGCTTGACGCCGGATTCACTCGTCGAGCCCCCACGTCTCCTGGTCAACCTGATCGAAAATCGCGCCCAGACGCCGACGACCTGCAACGCACTGATGCGTCGCGAAGTCTTTGACAGCATCGGTCGCTTCGAAGAGTCGTTTCGAGGCATGTTCGAGGACCAGGTGTTCTTCATGAAGCTCGCCCTGGACGCGCCGGTATTCGTCTCTTCGAGGTGCTGGGCGCGCTACCGGCAACGGCAGGACAGCCACTCCGCCCGGATGGAGTCAACTGGCGAGGTGCGGGCGGCCCGAGCGCGGCTGCTCGAGTGGCTCGAATCCTACCTGCGCGAGCGGGGAACGACTGCTCGGGAGGTGTGGGACATGCTGCGACAGCAGAATCGCGGACCGCGCTGGGCGTTCTGGCGCCGTCTCTCATCGCCGTGACGACGGGACCCAACTCGCCGGGCGTTTCGGTCGTCATGCCGTTCCTCGACGCCGGTCAGTTCATCGAAGAAGCGATCGATAGCGTCCTTGCGCAGACCTTACCGGGGTTCGAGCTTCTGCTGATCGACGATGGCTCGAACGATGGCAGCACTGCCATCGCGCAGCGGTATGCAGCGCGCGTTCCGGAGAAAGTGCGCTACCTTGAGCATTCGGGGCACGCCAACCGCGGCAAGAGCGCTTCGCGCAACTTCGGCATCGCGGAGGCACGCGGCCGATATCTGACCTTCCTCGACGCGGATGACGTGTTTCTGCCCCACAAGCTGGCGCACCAGTCCGAGCTTCTCGCCCGTCACCCGGAAGCCGTGATGGTCTATGGGGCGACGGAATACTGGAGAAGCTGGGAGACGTCGAGGCTGCTGCGCCGTCGCGACAAGCCCGGGAAGCTCGGCGTGAAGGCCGAGCGGCTCTATCGCCCGCCCGATCTTCTCATCGCCTGGCTGCGCGCTCCGGGGATCGTCCCCTGCATCTGCGGCTTGCTGGCGCGCACGGCGGTGGTACGCGACACGGGCTCGTTCGAAGACCAGATCCACGACCTGTACGAGGACCAGGTCTTTCTCGTGAAGATGCTGATGGCCGGCGACGTTTACGTGGAATCAGGCTGCGCCGAGCGTTACCGCCAGCATGCGGGCTCGAGCTCCGCCCTCGCGATCGCAGCGGGGCATTATCATCCGTGGCGGAAGAACCCGGCGCGACTCAAGTTCCTTCGCTGGCTGCAGGAATTCCTCGCCGATCACGGCAATCTGTCCGGCGACCTGCAGACAGCGCTCGAGCGTGCCCTGCGGCCCTATGCCGGTACACTCGGAGCGCGGCTGCGCTGGTTTTCCTGAATTACCGGGAACCCGGCAAATTCCAGCCAGCCGATCGTGCGCCGGCAGCCTTCGGCAAACGACACCACCGGCCTGTATCCCAGCCGCTGGCGTGCCCGCGTGTCCGGCAATTTCCAGCTGCAACGGTATAGAAGGCTCATTTCGAGCGTCGCGACCGGCGATGGCGCGTGTTGCGCATTCGGGACGGCCCATGTCGAATCGCCTGGCGGCGCCAGCGGCTCGATCGCCGCGAATATGCCGCGACGTATCCGCTTGGGCACGAGAGATGCGATCGCGCGCGCCGAACGATTCGCTTCGAGCGCCCGGACGAGTTGCCGCAGGTTCCTGGGCGGTGGCCGGTAATCGACGTTGGGCAGGTCCAGCGATCCGAAGCCCAGGGCCCGGGCGACTGGACCGTAGAGGTCAGCCCAGGTCACGGTTTCCTCGTCACCCAGCAGGAAGGCCATCCCGTCGATCGCGGGCGCGGCCAGTGCCAAGTGGATTGCGTGCACCAGGTTGTCGACATAGAGGCTGTTGCAGATGCCGCGACCATCGTCGAGCCAGCAGGCGGTCCCAGCGAGGAGGTCCCTTGCGAACCGCGTCTGCCAGATGGAACGTGGTCCCGTCACGATGCCGGGCCGGAGGATCACGACTTCAACTGAGCCTTTCTCGCGGAGTTTCAGCAGCCGCCGCTCTGCCCAGGCCTTGGCGCCGTTGTATGCGAGGGGCTGGCGCGGCGTCACCGGGCTCTCCTCGTCAGTGCCTGCCGGGGGCGCCTGGCCGTGCACAGAAGCGCTGCTGAGGTAGACGATGCGCCGGACTCCGGCCAGCTGCGCAGCGCGGTAGACCGGAGCCACCGAATTTCGAATCGTGGCGGGGTCGCCGGCGATCGCATGAATCACGCAGTCGCAATCCGAAAACGCCGCTTGCAACGAACGCTGGTCGAGCGCATCGGCGACCTGACATTCAAGGTCGAATCGTGACAGGCGCGCGAGCGCTCCAACGCTTCGTACGATGGGCCGCACGTCTCCGAGACCACCAAGATGAAACATCTCGACGATGCGGCTTCCGATGAAGCCGCCAGCCCCGAGCAGCGCGACTCGACCAGTCATTGTCAGGCAACTCCAGCGTGAAGGCTGTCGTTCAACTCGCGTGCGCGCGCCATTTCGCGATCATCGAGCCAGGGCAGCGGCATCAGCGAGCGCTGGCGGTAACATTGTTCGATGAGTTCAGAGCCGGCGAGCCCTGCGGAGGCGGGCACATAGAGTTCCTCGGTTCCGCGCAGGGCGGCGACGACATTGCGCAGCTGGCCGAGGAAGGCCTGCTCGAAGCTCGAGGCCGCTTGACCGGATGGTCGCGCCACGGTCGCTTCTGACGTATCCGCGAGGCCGAATTCGAACTGGTCGACAGTGTCGGTGCACCAGGACAGCCATCCGAGCGATCCGCGAACTGTGTAGCGATTGGCCATTGCACAGTCGCGGCTGAGGCGGAGGCTGCCTGTCACACCGTTCTCGAGCTGGCACCGCACCAGGCAGTTCGCCT
>Ga0075428_100003842_pt1 | contig 16490 bp, 28 predicted proteins | sample RhiMetdeltSRZDD2_FD_75291 | JGI IMG/M metagenome (GOLD analysis project Ga0075428, IMG submission 75291) | Populus rhizosphere microbial communities from Tennessee, USA - Rhizosphere MetaG P. deltoides SRZDD2 | ecosystem: Host-associated > Plants > Roots > Rhizosphere > Soil | place: USA... | reverse complement strand
ATGGTTTCGCTGACACGGACGCTGTTCGGCGAGTGACACACCCGCTGATGCCGCCCTCGTCGATTGGCCCGCCCCGCCACAAGTCCGTCGCCGTGGCCCGGCGCTACATCCGCGACGGGAGTCTGTTCCGGGGGAACGCGGCCGCAGCCGTGGGGCTGTAGCGCGTCAGCTCGCCCCCGGCTTGTTGATGGACGGACCCGGCTCGATCGGCTCCGGCATCACGCGAATCAGGGCGGTCGCCCGGCCGACGTAGTGCCACGGTGGAGCCGCATAGAGCGAGCGAATGCGGTACTCCAGGGACAGCACCCGCGCGGCCACCTCCGACGCCTCCTGGTCACTCATCCGGGCGAACGTTTCGGCGGTTGCGAGACGCTAGCGACGTCCACTTGCCTGGCGATCTCGTCGACGGCGCGCAGGAGTCGGAGCCTCCGTGAGGTCGTCAGCCGTGGTCTCCGACTCCGCGCTGGGGAAGCCCGGAGCAGGTCACCGGCGATTTCGGCCATCTCCGCGAGCACCGGATCGCCCCGGCAGCGCTCCCGAAGCTCGGCCAGGGGATCGCCGCCGAGGTGATCCCGGAGCATCCTGCCGACCGCGAGATACGGGTCGTCGCTCGGCCGCTCAGACTCCTGTGCAAGCCGGGCCAGGTCCAGCCGATAACCCTTCATGCATCCTCCTCGCCCGCGGGATCGCTGCCGGCCTCGCACACGGGGCAGCTCACCCCGGCCACGACCGCGCCGCGCAGTGTGGGGAGCAGGTAGCTACACCGGGTGCAGGGGACCGCGGGGCGTGCGGCCGGCTCGCGGTCGTAGACGGCGGCGATGGCCGGCGGCAGCAGGGCAGGGGCACCGCCGAGCGTCCGATGGACCAGCAGTATCCAGGCCGCCCGGAGCAGGGCCGGCGGGTCGTAGCCATCGATGCACGACGCGCAGACGTGGCTCAGACTCCGGCCGGCGTGCACGAGCATGGCGGTCGGCTCAGCCCTCACGGCTCTGACCCCGTCCGTGAGCCTTCGTTGATGTTCGGACGTGAGTGACACGATCTGCTCGTCGATCGCGGCGTGCAAACGTCGGAGCAGACGGTCCCGCGTGGCCTCCTCCACTTGGCGCAGGCGTCGCGCGAGCGCCGTGCTCACGCCGTCCTCCGTTCAGGCAGGAAGACCTGTCCGACGGCCATACCTGGGCACGTGGCCGGCGCTTCGCAGGGCGGCAGGATCACCCGGCCGTCCGCGCCCAACGGCAGCGTCACCGGGTAGATCACGAGCGGGCCGTGCCAGCGGCACGGCCCGGACACCCGATCCCGGCGCGCGCGCTCAAGCCGGCCGATACGCCGATGCAGCCGCAACGTGGATCACCTCCTCGTCCTCGTCGCCCGGAATGACGATCAGCAGCCCACCACCGGGGCACCGTTCGGGTGCCTCACACGTCGGCACGGGCGGCCGGACCCCGCCCGCTGGCGGAAAGTCGTCGGGGTAGGTCCAGTATGAGCTGCACCAGCGGCAGGCGCGTCTCTGCCACTCCCGTCGCATGGCTTCCAGCCTGGTGATGCGAGCGCCGAGCGTCACCGCGCCGTCCCTTCCGCGCCGGCTGCCGCCTGTTCGAGCTGCTCCACCCGCTCGGCCAGGTCCACCAGCTCGACGCCCTTGATCGCCTGATCGAGGATCGCCTTGGCGGCGCTGACCTCGACCGCGGGGGTGCCACATGTCAAGTTGCGGGCGAGAGCATCCACGGCCTGTGTCGCGGCCTGCTGCAATCGGCCGACCGCGCCCTCGACGACCGATCGGCGGGCCGCACGAAGTCGAGCCTTGAAATCGGACTCGGCCATCCAACGCAGCAAGGTGGTCTCGCCGATTCCGGCCTTCGTCGCGGCCGCCTCGATCGTCGGCTCAGACAGGAGCGCGGCAAGCGCCGCCTCCTCCCGCTGCGGGCGCTTACTCCCGTGGCCGGCTGTCATCTGCCGCCACCTGCCGCCATCTGGCCCGGGGAACGCATGGCGCCCGCTCTCCTCTCAAGGAGAGCGGGCGCGCGGATCGCGGCGGCTCTGTCGGCTCGGGAGGCGGCTCCAAAGGCGGGCTCCCGAGCCCTCTACTCATTATCGTCTATCGGCCGGCCCGGTGGGCGTCTCCTTGCCGACGTACTGGTCGATCGCGTTGACGATCAGCTTCAAGCCGCGGCTGATCGCCTGCCAGAGTGCTCGTTCGCGTTCGCTCATATCGCCGCTGCCTCGCCTCCCGCGTGCGCCTGCTGGCGATCATACGAGCCGTCGAAGTCGAGATGCCGATGCCCGGACGCTCGGAACGTGAACCAGACGGCGCCGTTGTTCCTGGGGACGCGCGTCGCGCGGTGCTTCCCGTCTCGGAGGAACGTCGGCTTGAACGTGTGCAGGACGGTGTACGGCGGCACGGGGACCGCCCCCTCGACCCAGCGTGACAACTGCTGGTGCCGACCCTGGTGCGCGTAGTCGGCGACCTTCACCAGGATGCCCACGCGGCTCACCCTCCACGCCTCGCGGGCTCCAGCCTCGATTAGCTCGCGGAGCGCCGCGAGCCCCTTCACGGTGCCGTAGCGCATCGCCATGATCCCGCGCGCCCCGCCGTTGGCGATGTGCGGCGGATCGAGTACCACGAGGTCGTAGGCGGCGTCGGGCAACCCCGTCGCCGTGAAGTCCAGGTGCAGATCCGCCGCGCTGGCCGGGTCGACGTTGTTGCTCGTGACGGTCAGGCCCGGCGGCAGCGGGTCACGCCAGAAGCCGCGATGCGCGTAGGTCAGGTCCAGCGCCGTAGTGCAGTCGCGGAACGCCAGGTGGGCCAGGCGGCGCACGGCCTCGGCACTGGTGACCGGCATGTACCGCATTGTCGTGCCCCGGATGGCCGGGTCCGGCGGGCGGATCATGCTGCCTCCGTGGACGTAGCGCTCTGTCGCGGTCCGGTGAATTCGGGGGCGACGATCACCCGCACAGTCTGCTGTCCCTCTTCGCCGTTCATTCCTCACCTCCCGCGACGGCCCGGACCCGGGGCGGCAGGCGGCGGAACGCGCGGGCGACGTGGCTGCGCGGAGCCACCGGCGGCGGCTGCCACGCGGGCGGGTCGGGCGGTGGCTCCGGTGGCGCGTCGCCCCAGTAGTGCGGGGAGTCGGCCCACGCCATGTCATCGGGGCTCACGAACGAGATCGGCCGCGAGCCGGCACCATCTTGGTGCCGGTGGGTATTCCCGTAGTTAACCGGACCATCTTGGTGCCGGGCATCTTCATCGGCGCCCTGGACCGTCGTGACGAACGCGGCGCCGTGCAGGTCCTTGACGTCGCCGACCTCGCCGGCACCATCTTGGTGCCGGTCGCCGATGGTCGCCGTGTCCTGGTGGACCCAGGTGCAGTCATCCTCCGTGCAACGCCAGATCCGCGTCCGGGTGAGCGGGGCGTCCGGGTGCTTCGGGCAGGCGATCCGCGCCCCGCCGTGCTGCGCTCGCCCCTCGTCGCGCGGCAGGCGGGCGATGGCTTTGTAGTCGGCCGCCTTCGTGCGGACGGTCCCATCCTCGTCCATGGCCGGCAGCGCCCTCAACTTCAGGTGAAGCTTGCCGCCCCGGAAATCTTCTTCGATCCGAAAACTGATCGCCGAAGCCGTCTCCGGGTCGTCCTGCCAGCGCCGTACCTGGTTGAGCGCCCGCGTCATCGTGTTGGTGCCCACGCCGGCCGACTTCGCATCGGCCGGCACGTAGAGGGGCACGACCGTCTCGCCGCGGGCGCGGGCGTTGTGGGCGACGCTCACCAGGTGGTCGATCGCCAGCGCCTCGGCGGTCGGGACCGGGCCGCGGCGGATCAACTCCAGCTCGGCCGTGTAGGTGCGTGACCGCTCGGCGAGCGGCGCGCAGTTCTGGCACGTTTGCTCGCCGTCCATCCCCGGGGACGGCTCCTGTCGCCGGGGCTGCTCCAGCGCGGCGATCAGCGCCGCGTTCCGCAGCTCGGCCACGATCTGCTCGCGGGTGATGCTCATGACTGACCTCCGACCGCGAGCCGTGCCGCGATGTAGTCGTCGAGTCCCTGTTTCGATCCGTCCGGCCCGTGCGGGATGGGGACGGGCACGACCGTCGCCCCGCGCTTCCGCAGGAACGCCGTCAGACGTCGGCGCGACCACGCCACCTCGGGCTTCGTCATCACGTCGCTGTCGAACGCGATGAAGATGAGCCGTCCTCGCAGCTCGATCTCGTCCCAGTCCGGCAGCGGCTCGCCCGGGAGGTCGGGCTGCGCCTTGACGACCCAGGCGTCCACGCCCATCAGCCCGACGATGCAGAGGCCGGCCCCAGCCCCCGAGAGCGCCTTCTTCGCGCCCTCGGTGAGCCACAACTCGCGGGTGCGGACCTTCAGCCAGCGTCGGACCCGGCGCGGCACGTGGAGCACCAGTCGCGAGCCGCCGCACGTCTCGTACTTGATCGGTCGTCCGTCGAACGGGCTCAGCCGCGGCTCGTCGGCCTTGTACTGGTAGGTCAGCGCATCGTAGACGGTGCCGATCGGGAAGAGGATGCCCGGCCCCAGGATCGGCCACGACGGGAAGTGCTGGCCTTTGTGGCTGTTCGGGTGCCGGAACATCGCGTCGGGCGTCGGCAGCTCGTGGCTGCCGGCCAGCGAGCGGATGCCTTCCTCGGCGATGATCTCCGGCAGGATCGCCGACTCGACGGTCAGCTCGTGCCAGTGCTCGGGCGTCAGGACGTCACGCATGGTGCGCCTCCCTGACCACCCGAAACTTGTACGTCGCCGCGACGTGGCCGCAATTCGGGCACCGCCTCGGGATGGCGCCGCCCTCCCAGCTCGGCCCATACTGGACGGCCACGAACTGCCCGGCGCGCTCGACGGCGTGACAGGACGGGCACCGGCGCCAGCGCCAGCCACGGCGGGGTACGGCGGCGATCACCGCGCACCCCGCTTCCTGGGGAGCCCGAAGGCCCCCCGCGAACGACGCAGTGCACGGCGGCGCTGGTACGTGCTAATCTGATGTCGCAGGAGCGAGTACACTTCAGTCGGCGGCCGATGTGAGACGATCACGGTGGCTGTCCTCCACGGCGACGGCACCCGGCTTTGGCAGGCAGGGAGTGCCGTCGTCTTGTGTCTGGAGCTGATCGCCAACTCCGAGCGGCCGGCGGTGGCCGGCGGACGGGTCGAGAGTCGGATTGGCGCGACGAGCAACGATCCAGGCAGCCTCTGCTGGCGTCGTCGATTCTGGTGCGAGACGCTGCGCCGCGGACAGCAGGACGCCGGTCAGCGCCCACCACAACTCGTCAAGCGCCCCGGAATCGGCGAGCCGGTCGAGATCGGCGACCCCACCGCGGAGACGCGATGCCACGGCGCTCATCGGGCCGGCTCGGCAGGCGACCGTGCCGGCTCAGCTCGGTCGCCTTTCACGATCTGGCGCTCAAGCAGGTACGCCGCGTGCTCGCGCACCGAGCGCCGCTCGTCGCGCGCTGCCTCGCGGAGCTGATCGTACGTCTGCTCCCGGAGGGTGATCATCATTCGCACGCTCGTCACCTCGCTGATGCTGGGATATGCTCAGCATCGCGCGGTGGCCTCACCCGTCGCGCCGCAAAAAACCGCACGAAACTCAGATCACGAAAAACCGGGGCACGGCCCCGGCAATGTCTGAGTGACAGGACGGTCTGCTACTTGGGCGGCCAGGACGGGGGCCAGGACACTATCCTGCCCTTGATCCGCCGTTGCAGGGTGTCCTCGCTTTCTCCCATCTCAGCAGCGACCACAGCCTGAGACGGCCGATCGGTAAAGCCATCGTCGTATCGCTTGAGAAGCGCCCGATTGAATCGGTCAGAAAACCCGGGGTCAGGCGGTGACTTCCCTGCAGGCCGACCACCTTTCCCCACCGACGCCAGAATCTCGAAGGCGGGCCTGGGATCTGCCAGGGCGCCTTCCAGGTCGGGCAGTTTGTTCCCCGGGAAGGGCAGGCCACACACCGAAACTCGGCCGGGGGACAATCCGGCATCTGCCCATTCGACGATTACGGACGGAGACTCGTCACTGTAGTCGTCTCCGTAGGTCCCGCTACACCGTCGAACCTCTATCCGTACGGCGCGGACCCATAGTTCGTCGTTCGTACTGATCACGAGCCGGGAGTAGCGCCGCGCGTTGTAGGGCCCGACCGCCGGGTCGTCAGTCGAAATGCCCCACAGCCAGACTACCCATCCCCGATAGGCGCCTGATGCCTGCAAAACGACCTGGTGAATCTCGGCACCGGACGCCACACCGAGGTGTCTGACATGATGTTCGCTGAGATACCGCTCACCTGGGTAGAGCTCCTCTGGGCAGGGGCGCTCCAAGCTCCCCCAGTGATGGCTAACCTCGTGTAGTTCTGGCCGACTACCGGCATTGGCGTCGGAGACTGTCGCCACGGTCCACCCCCACACGGGTAGTCAGCGGCCGGGCGCTCACGCGGTGTGGCGCGCGACTGGCTAGCTAGGCCAACGCCCGGCCGCCCATCGACAGTATAGGACCATCCTGGCTAGGCCGACCGCTCGCCTCGAAGAGACAGCGACTCGGGGGCTGAAGTGGCGGTAGCACTTAACCAGTCGGTCTGCGCGACCACTTGCTCCCAGTCCTCACGCGACTTGACGGTGCTCCATCCGTCCATCGCGCGGTACGCGGCCCGCGCGTCGGTCATCAGCCGGTTGTGGCGCTCGGCCAGCAGCCGCTCGTACTCGGCCAGGTACTCGGCCTGTAATGCGGTCCAGTCCGTCTCGCCGTTCGCGCCCCGCGCCTCGACAACGGCCGCGTACGCCTCTTTTGCAGCGCTCGGCATCGTCAGTCCTCCCGAGCTTCGATCTCGCGGAACAGGCGTCTCAGTTCGGCAAGCAGTTCCCGTGCCGACCGGGCCGGTGGGTGCAGCCGCCGCCATTCTGCGAGCCCTGCCCTGACCCGTTCCGCGTCCTGAGGCCGCACGTATTGGCGCCTGCGACGGCCGTTCTCGACCCAGCGGCGGTACAGGTACGGGCCGTGGAGCGCCTCTCCGCCCGCGACACAGCGGCAATTCGGCCTGTTGCACCGCTTCCGCTCGGCGCGAAGCCTTCCTGGTAGGGGCACGATCTTGGGGCCAGAACGGCACGTTTTCTGCTGCGCCGGTCCAGGTTGCGTCCGCCCTAACGTCTCTACGCTCATTGCCGGCTCCGGACCGCCAAACGAAAATGCCCGCCACCGACGAATCGGCAGGCGGGCAAGGCATCCGCGGAATGCCCCGAGGGGCTCGATGCCAGTATAGCAGCCAGACCACCAGTCGCCTGGTCCGTCTATCAAGCCGCCTGTTTCGGGGAGTTCAGCTACTCGTGTGCCGCCTGCGTCAGCCACGCGCGTACCCGAGCCCGGAACTGAGCAACGGCGAATGGCTTCGTCAGGTAATCCGTGGCGCCCTCGGCGAACCCCATCAGGACTTGTTCTTCAGCGCTGCGCGCCGTCAGCATGACGATCGGCACCGTCTCCTGTCGAGGGTCGGCGCGCAGCGCTCGGCAGGCAGCGAGTCCGTCGAGCGTCGGCATCTCCACATCGAGCAGGATCAGGTCGAACGTATGCTGCTCCGCAAGCCGAACTGCCTCGGCGCCGTTCGTCGTTCGAACTACCTCGTAGCCGTCCTCTGCGAGCACTTCCTCGAGCACGGGGCCAAGGTCAGGGTCATCCTCCGCCACCAGAATCCGGGCGCGGGTCGGCACGCGCGGGGCGCGGGGACCTGGCTCGACCGGGGGTGACTCAGCACGCTCGCTGAGGGTGATCTGTTCCCCCTCAGCTGCAGCGGTGATGTCGAGCCGGCGGCCCGTCTTGGCAGCCCGGGCGCGGGACGCGGCGAGCAGCGCATCGACCGCCTCATCGCCGCGATTCGGGTCGTGATGAAACAGTGCCAGGCGCTTGGCCCGCCCGACGATCGCTAAGTCGACTGCGTACTCGACGGGACTGTGACCCCACCCCACCTTCGCCGGGTACTCGGCCTCGGTGTACTGCGTGTCGTGAATGACGAGGTCCGCTCCACGCAGAAACTCGGCATGGCGCAGGTCCCCAGGATGCAGCAAGGACTCTGGTTCGAAAGACTCGGCCCGGCGGTCGGGACGCCAGGTCGGGAATGCGTACGGCTCGTGGTCGGTCGCGTAGACGAGTGTGATCCCACCCACCTCCAGGCGATAGCCGAGACACGGGCCGGTATGGTTGAGGTTCTGCGTCAGCACGCGGGCCGCCCCCACCGAGAAGCTGCCCTCGCCGAGCTCCTCGAAGTCGACGTGCGAGGGCAAGTCGCCGATTGGCACGGGAAAGTAGGCGTAGTCCATCTGCCCTCCGACGGCGCGCGGAAATGAGCGGTCGACCCCGGCCGGCCCGTAGATCGTCAGGTGGCTCCCGGGCTGGAATGCGGGGACGAAGAAGGGCAGGCCCTGGATATGGTCGCTATGGGTGTGTGAGAGGAAGAGGTGCGCCCGGACTGGACTACCCTGCGCCAGCAGCATGCCGAGTGCCCGTGCCCCAGTCCCGCAATCGAAGATCAGGAGCGTGTCATCGTCCGTCCGAACCTCCACGCAGGGCGTGTTGCCACCGTAGCGAACGGTGGAGGCGCCGGGCGACGCGATCGAGCCACGGGTGCCCCAGAAACGTACGCGCATTCGGGACCTCCGCCCCAGCCTGCTGCATCGAGTGTCACATCGAGCCGATGCCCGGGCAGACGCCGATCACCGCTGCACTGACGCGATCGTCAGCAAGAACGCGCTTTCCTCCAGCGCCTCGACATCGTGGCTGATGTTTCCATCGAGCATCACGACATGTCCGACCGGGAGATCGATCGTGTCTTTGAGTGCATGGAGGCGGATGTGACCCGCCAGGGTCTGGATCGAGAGTGGGCCGGCGGTCTTGTGCTCTTGGAGACGTGCTCCGCTCCGCATTACGGTGAGGACGACGCTGAGGCCGTGCTCCTTCACCAGCGTCTTGGCGTTGCGATCCCCACCACGGTAGCTTTCCTCCCGTCGGAGCAGTTCCTGCTCGGTCAAGAGATCGAAGCTCAGCATGGGCAAGACAAGTCGCTGTGGGGGACGCTGGGCACTGCCGCTGGTCTCTCCTGCAAGCCTGGTTCGGCTGATCTGCGTGTCAGTCATTGAGACGCATCTCCTCGTGTGATCGTGGGTCCTCGTGACGGCCACCATCGGCCTCGATCGAGTCAGGCGGGATGCTGCGCGATCACGGGTGCGGCGGGCGCCACATCCGGCTTCGGCTGCCGCCAAGGGGTCCCGAGTGCAGGGAGCAGGAAGCGGTCGAGACCGAGATAGCCAGCGTTCTTCCAGGCGAGGATCAGCAGAATGCCTGCGAAGAACAGCACCGGGTTGGTCGAGACGGTGCCCGCCAACAGAAAGCTCATGTTCATCATGGCCCCGAAGAAGGCCGCGATGCCGACCAACGCGCCGACCAGCAGTCCCAGGCCAACCGCCAACTCGCCAAAGACGATCACCTTGGCGAACCACGGGTGCCCGCCACTATCGATCAGGAACTGGAGGAAGCTGCGATACCAGTCGTAGGTGACCAGCGGCCTGCCCTGGGCCGGGATCACGACCGCGCGCTGCCAGTAGCTGAGGATGCCCTGGCCGGTCTCCATCCAGGCCGGATCGGTGAACTTGTGCCAGCCGGCCTCGAGCCACTCATAGGACATCCAGAGGCGGAGCACCAGCCAGATCACCGAGGCCTTCGTGCTCTGAAATAGGAACTGCGCGATCGGCGGATCCTGGATGAGCAGGTTCCCCTTGCTATCGAGAGCGTGCCTCACGGCGAACATGGTCTTTCCTCTCGCGGTGCGGGCCCAGCCGGCACGTTGGACAAGAAATGGCACGGAGCCATTCGACGGCCGGCCTCTCGACGCTGAAAGGACGGCACGATGCACCAGGGTCATCGTCGCACGTCGGCGGGAGGCGGTCATGAGCGTTTCATCATGCTGACGGAGCACCGAGGCGATGCTGGCCCTGGCGCAGTCTCGCGCCACTCTGGGCGAAGTGTCGAGATCAGCCTCGGCCGGCATACAATGTGAGCGGCCACGACGAGCGCAAGCCGCGTCGTGGTAGACGCCAGGCTCCGACACCCACGCCGCGCAGCGAGGTGAACGCGTGGAGACATCGCCCCTCGTTGGCAGCCCGCGTGTCTTGATCCTGGTCGATCAGCCCTTGATCGCCGAGGTCATCGAGTTGACGCTCAATCACGGCGTCTACGCCACGCGCAAGGCGAAGGATCTTGCCGAGGCGACGGCGGCACTCGAGGACTGGCACCCGCATCTGGCCGTCGTCGACATGGACATCAGCGGCGACCGGTTGATACAGCGACTGGAACGCTCAGGCGAGAACGGCGGGACGCGGATCCCCACCTTAGCCTTGACACGCCGCGGCGACCTCCGGACGAAGCTGGCCGCCTTCGACCAGGGCGTCGACGACATCATGACGATTCCGTTCTCGCCCGAGGAGCTGCTCGCCCGCGTGCTCGTAATCGCTCGTCACAGCTACGGCCAGCCCATTCCCTTCAACCCGGTCCTGAGGCTCGGAGAGATCGAGATCGACATCATGCACCGCCAGGTACGAGCCGGGACGTCAGAGGTACATCTAACGGGACTCGAGCAGAGCTTGCTCTACCTCCTGGCGGCTAGAGCCGGTCAGGTGGTGACGCGCGACGAGATCCTGGACACCCTGTGGGGCGTCGACTATGTGTCCGAGAGCAACGTCGTCGATCGCCACGTCCGCAACCTGCGGGCAAAGCTCCAGAACGATTGGCACAAGCCACGGTTCATCGCGACCGTGCCGGGGAAGGGCTATCGGTTCATCCCCACGTTCTCGGAGAGCGCGATCACGGGGGCCGCGACCACGGCGCAGCCCCGGGCTATGATTACGCGTATGGATTATCCGTCGCCCATCGGGTAGGTTGTGCTGGCAACCGTGCAGGCGGTGCCGCGATGAGCCACGGGTACTCCGCACGGGTCAGTGCCTCATGCTTCCGTCACATTGGCTCGACGTGCACGACCACCTCGTCGTCGAGAATGCGATCCCGTCCGTCATGGCCACGAGGGCTGTGGCCGAAGGTCGCTCGCCGAGTGCCCACGGGGTACTCGGCCGATCCGTGCCCTTCACCGAAGCCCTCAAGGCTGCGCGCAGGAACGAGATTGAGGCCGGCGTTGTAGATGCTCGAGAGAGCCAGCGGGAAGTACCCTGAGTCCGAGCACGTCCCTTCGGCGATGACGGCACCGTCGGTACGGCAGATTTGAACCTTCAGCATGATGGCTGCTCCTCCTCGGAGGGGAACGCGTACGAGATCGGCTGGTGGAGAGTTTTGGCAGGTTCACACGGCACCGGCCGCAGCATGAGCGCGCCAAAACCTCCTCAGTCCGTGTCCCGCGCCCGGCTCCTAGTAGCCCTGCCTCCGAGGCGGCACCAGCCCAACGGGTCCGTACCATCCTGCCAGCGGGGTAAATCGCAAGCTTAGAGCGACCGTCAATAGGCAGCAGGCAGACTGGCACTACCAGTACGGGAGCCTCCTCGACGTAGCGTGCTCGCACCTCTACTGTCGCCGGAGCCCCTGCCTGACGCCCCTCTCCGATTCCCTCAGCCTATTGACGGTCGCTCTTAGCCCGACCGGGCTGCTGCTCGGAACGTCTCCGGGAAGACGAACCGCTCGTCGTCGGTGTGGGCGGTGCGGTCGGCCGGTTCCCGCACGGGGATCGCCGCATCCATCGCGGGGCCCCGATGATCGATGATCACCGACCCGTCCGCTTCGACATGTCCGGTCCGCAACAGCAGGCCGGGATGCGCACTGAGATCCTGATAGGACCGGATCGTCAGCCCACGCTCGCCGGTGTGCGCCGGAGCGAAGGCCCGGAAATAGCGCACCGTACGCCCGGCGTAGCGACCGCGCGTCTCGACCACGTCGAATGCGGGGGGCGCGTCCATCGCTGATAGCAAGCTGGCTTGCACCAGGGCATGGCGGCTGGTGCCGGTTGGGCGCTGAGGACTGGATCGGCGCAGGAAGTCAAACATCGGGCGGGGCCTTTCTCTGATGATGCGACGACCATGCGCACATGTAGTGGGCACGCCCGCATCGCCTGACGTACCACCTGGCCTACATGCCCCAACCGCCTACCTGTTGGCTTCCCCTGCGCCTCCGTCGTTCTCCCAGGCCTGCAGGGCTGCCTCGTCCATTGCCGCCTCGGAGGCCTTGCTGCGGTGACGGCGCCACCACGCGAGCTTGGCACAGCGATCGCCGCAGTACTTCCGCCGTCCCAGCCCGACCGCTTCGGTACTGCAGACCGGGCAGATCACCTGCTTGGGCTTGCGGCGGGCGGCCAACTGGCGAGCGAGTTCGCTGGTGTCCAACGTCATACTCCAGTATAGCAGAAGGCTAGAAGATTACGCTATCTTCTAGATCGCGCATGACGTGTGGCCTATACACCTTGAGTCGGTCCTCCTCCGCCCGCCGCTGCTTGGCCTCGAGCGGTTCCCGGGTCAGCCCGAATTCGCGCTCCAATACTTCGGATAATGAGCGCAGCTATCACGCGTTATGCGAATCCGAAGCGGCGCGGACTGCCCCCGGCGGCGCAGCCCGCGTAGGTGCGGATGACGACGTGGGTGCCAGTCAACCTCTGCGTCTCAGCGAATCAGCTTAGCCGCCATGCCACGCGCCACGACGCGTGGACAAATGGCCAGCCGCTAGTCAGCGGTGGACTCGAGTGAGTACCTACCGCAGGGGTGCTGGGATCCCTCGTGTCGGTGTGGGCGTTGGGATCCCTCGTGTCGGTGTGGGCGTTGGGGTCCCTCGTGTCGGTGTGGGCGTTGGGGTCCCTCGTGTCGGTGTGGGCGTTGGGGTCCCTCGTGTCGGTGTGGGCGTAGGCGTTGCTGCAGGAGCGGAAGGACCAGATGGAACAGCGGGTGCAGGCGTGGGAGCTGGTGGCGGTGGAGCCGGTGTTGGAGTGAGCGCGTCCAGCTTCGCTCGAGCTGTGCGGTCATTGGTACCGAGCGACGCTGCACGGCTATATCGGTTTATAGCAGCTTCCTTGTCGCCATTTTTGAGCAATAAATCACCTTCAGATATCAAAGCAGCATGTAGTTTCTGCCTCGCGATATCGTGTGTTGGGTTACGGTCAACAAACGTTTGTAATACATGAATTGTTTGAGGCCAATCTTTTTCCCAAACTTGATCAACAATCTTTAGTGTTTGATCCCACTCTAAAGGCGGACTTTCAGGTGTACCAGGAGTCAACACTCGGGACACAGAAGGTGAGGAAGCCACAGAAGGTGAGGAAGCCACAGCGGGTGAGCGAGCCACAGCAGGTGAGCGAGCCGGAAACTGGCCGGAGAAAAAAAAGACAAGAACCAGGCCTGCCGTCACGAGTAGCGCCGAGCCGAGTACCCATGGTCCAACCGACCGCCTCGTGGGCTCCGCTGTGGTCTCCGAAGGAAGGGCTGTGGCCGACGGTGAGATCTTTGCGTGCGGTATAAATGTTGACACCGCCCGCAGAAAACTTTGATAGTTTTCGTCTCTGGTATCGCCATGCCAATTCGCTAAATTCGCTGCTTGTATATATCGAAACCCCATAGGAGGTCTCGAATTATCTACAAGAACGGGGACTAGTTTTCCTCGTTGTTTTCCTTCATCGGCCTCTGACTTCACCCAGTCAGATATAATAGATTGTGTAGACCAAATAACTACAATACACTTAGACGCTGATACTTCCCGTTCAATTACTCGGTCGAATGATTCGCCAGGAGGGATCTCGCGATCCCACCAAACCGACCAGCCTTGTTTCTCCAGGGCATGAGCTAAGAACCTGGCCCACTCTATGTCCTCTCGGGCGTAGCTAAGAAAGATGTCGCTCATGGCTGGCCATAGGTCCCGCGGTTGACCCCATTCTGTTTCAAGGCACCTACCACACTCGACTTCCGCCATTCCTGACCGGGGCCACCGGATCCAGATAGCGGGCTGTGATGACTTTCGTGGTTTGACCAGCATGGCCAAACGGCGGAAGTCGAGACTACACTGCTCTCAGTGATGGAGCCAGGTTAGCACCCGCGCCCTCTGGTAGCTGTGACAGGCGTCACACATTACAGCCACGTACTTGACAACACCTCGTACTTGACAACACCTATTACATCGGATAAGCCTTGCAGATAAGAGGATGGTAGCACCCCACGGAACCGTGGTCATGCGGCAGCCTCGAGAGACGGGCGTTTGGGGGGACGGCCGCGGCGTTTTGGCGGCACCCAGTGGGGTAAGGGGATCTGGAACCGCAGCAACTCGTCGATGGTCCAGGGATGATCGGTGAGGCCGGCCGCCATGGCCGGTGTGCGCTCGTGCCACTTTCGGGGCGCGCCGGGTGCGGCGAGCCGGCGGAGGCTGTCGTGGGGCCAGCAGAAGTTGTAGGTCGTGCCGACCAGCCACATGCCGGCGGTGAGGGCCGCCTCGGTACGAGCGATCGCTCGGCCGCGACGGGCAAGCGGCGCGAGGTGGGCGCGGAATGTGGCAGTCAGCCGCTCGATGTAGGCGGTGTTGATGACGGTCCCCGTGGCAGTCGTCGTCAACACCGCCTCAATGCCGGCCAGGGTACCGTGGACGACGCGACGGGTGACGCCGACGACGTGGCGCTTGGCGGAGTGCTTCACGACCTGGGCCACCTGGAACCCGTCGGGCAGGATCAGACGCGGGCGACCGCGCCGCCCGGTGTAGACCGGCTGGCGGAAGACCTTCGGGAAGGCGGTGACGTAGCTGGCGAGACCATCGACGCAGACCAGGATGGCCGGGGTCACGGCGCAGGCCCGGACCCGCTGGACCAGCCGGGTGATCAGGGGCAGATCACGCTGACGGCTGATCACCCCACCCAGCCACAGCCGCGATGGCACCGCCAGCGCCAGGGCCATCCAGACCTTGCTGCCGACCTGCTTCACCCACAGCTCGTCCGCTTGCACGTGTTGGAGGTCGACCTGGCCCTGCTCCACCAGGTGCTCGTGGACCCGCTGGCAGTGCCGTCCGGCTTCCGAGAACCAGCGCGCCACCGTCCGCTCGTCGAGCCCAAACGCCGCGACGATCGCCTGCGTCGGACAGCCGTGGCACAGCAGCGTGAGCACCAGCACCGCCACCTCGACGGGCTTGTGCAGCCGATAGCACGGCGTCTCAGTGGTCGCGGCGAAAGGTCCGCATGCACCGCCGGCAGCGATACCGCTGCGCCTTCCGACTGTGGATCACGATGTTCCCCCCGCCGACGACACCGCGCTCCGAACAGTCCGGGTTATGGCAGAATTGCTGCTGCGGGTCCATGCGCGCCTCCAGGTGACGGGATGTAGTGGTTGCGTCACCCGGAATGCTCGATGGACCCGCCTTGTGTCAATCCCGCCCCCGTCCCACTCGCTGCTTCACGGTTGAATGGGGTGCTACCCTGCGCGCCGCATCCGCCGTCAATGCATTCTCGGACAGATCGTGCGCAGCGGCTGTCCCGGACGGAACCAGACCCCTATCGATTGGCAGACAGACCGGCCGTCGTTTGGCAGACAGATCGGCCGTCCACCACAGCCCAGAGGTACACCAGACTCGCCACCAGGCTGACGATCGCCAGCAGCGCGAGCAGCCACGACCTCATCGCCATCGCCACCACAGGTAGGCCAGCGCGGCGAGCGCTCCCAACGCGAGCGCCAGCCAGGACGTATCCGTCTCCAGGTGCGGCGGCAGCCAGACCGCGTTCACCGCGGCCACCCCAGCAGCACGACCACGGCGAGGATCGTCAGCACGGCCGCGGCAGCCGCGAGCCAGACGCGCACCCAGCGCGTGAACGGCTCCCTACAGTCGGGTCCGCGGAGTGCGGCGCTCCTGACACGCCCAGCGACGATTGTCGGGCTGTCAGCGTAGCAGGACCCACGATAACGGCGATGATCGCCAGTACCCCCATCAGCCACGGCTGCGACGCCACGCCCTGACCGCGAGCAGCACGCCAGCCAGAGCCGCCGCAGCAAGCCACAGGATTTCCCACACGTCCAGGGTTACTGCGACCGCGACGACGCGCTCGAGGAGCTCATTACCGCCCGGGAGCGTCACCGCCACGCCAGCAGCACGACCACGGCGACGATGTCCCGCCCGGACCACGCCGTCACCGCGACCTCCACACGCCGAGGCCCCAGAAGATGATGGTCATGACCACGCCGATGACCACGGACCCGAGGAATACCTCGGCCTCGAACGGGTCCCGACCATCACGAGCGGCGGCGATGATGCGGATGAACCAGAAGAGGAGCGTGGAGGCGACGAACGCACGAAACGGCGTGAGCTTGATCCCCGTGCGCCACTCAGGCACGGCTCCCTCCGATCCCGTGAGAGGCCCGGGTCACCCCCCTCACCGCAGCACCAACAGCACAGCGGCGACGATCGCCAGCACGGCGCGCAGTTATGCCCGTCTCGTGGCCCCACCCATTTCCCCTATCGTGGCACCGGCAGCACATCCTTCGGTCCCCGGTTGCTTTCGCACGCGAT
>Ga0075428_100003841_pt1 | contig 16495 bp, 14 predicted proteins | sample RhiMetdeltSRZDD2_FD_75291 | JGI IMG/M metagenome (GOLD analysis project Ga0075428, IMG submission 75291) | Populus rhizosphere microbial communities from Tennessee, USA - Rhizosphere MetaG P. deltoides SRZDD2 | ecosystem: Host-associated > Plants > Roots > Rhizosphere > Soil | place: USA... | reverse complement strand
AGGCTTCGACCGCGAGCATGTGCTTTCGCAGGCTCTCGGTCTGAGTGTATTCGGTCATGAGTTCGTACGCCGCTTCGCGGGATAAACTCACCTTGTCGCTCCTCGCTCCTCGCTTCTTGCTCCTCGGTTTGTCGCCTTTCGCTTCTCGCTCGCGCAGGCCGTCCGAGCAGCGAGCAGCGAGCAGCGAGCAGCGAGCAGCGAGCAGCGACAAGATGATTACATTCCCATCACCTTCACCACCACCCGCTTCTTTCGCTGCCCATCGAACTCCGCGTAGAAGACTTGCTCCCACGGTCCGAGGTCGAGCTTTCCGGCGGTGATCGGCACCACAACCTGGTGCCCCATGATCGTGCGTTTCAAGTGCGCGTCGGCGTTGTCTTCCCCGGTCTGATGATGCTGGTAAGGCAACCCGGCTGGCGCCAGTTTCTCGAGCCATATCTGGAAGTCGTGAATCAAGCCGTCCTCCCAGTCGTTGACGTAGACGCCAGACGTGATGTGCATCGCCGACACCAGGGCGATGCCATCAGTCACGCCGCTCTTCTTCACGATCGCTGAAACCTCGTCGGTGATGCGCACGAATTCCTGACGCGACTTCGTGTTGAACCAGAGATAGTCGGTGAATGTTTTCATTCAAGCGCCAGTCCCGATTCCGCATTGAAATCCAGTTCGCCGGGCCCGCTGCTTCGCAACTTCCGAAGTCCCGCCGCACCAATCATCGCGGCGTTATCGGTCGACAACGACAGTGGAGGAATGAACACAGGAATTCCGTAGCTCGCGCCGCGAGCTTCGGCGTCCGCACGAAGCCGGCTATTTGCCGATACACCACCGGCGATGCCGATGCTGCGCGCGCCCAGCCACCGCGCCGCTTCAAACGTTCGATCGAGCAACGCATCGACAACTGTTCGTTGAAAGGACGCGGCGATATCTGCGACGACCGATGCCGAGAGCATCGTCCCAGCTTCGTCCGACGCGGCCGCCTTCATCGCGCGGACGTCAGGGTTGATGCCAGTGCGTTCGCGAACGAGCCGCAGCACTGCGGTCTTCAGGCCGCTGAAACTGAAGTCAATGCGACGAGCGATATCGGCGGGAAGTACTCCATCCGCCGTCGGCCTTGGCGCATTGCGATCCGCGTGGGTCAGCCGCGCCGCCGGGAAGTCGTAGGCGCGATCGTTGCCGGTGCGGGCGACGCGATCGATCGCCGGTCCACCGGGATAGCCAAGACCAAGGAGCTTGGCCACCTTGTCGTAAGCCTCACCCGCCGCATCGTCCCTCGTTCGTCCGATGAGCTGATAACGTCCCGGCTCTTTGATGAAATACAGACTGGTGTGGCCGCCGGAAACAACGAGCACCGCCGCGGGCAGTGGAAGTTCGCCGTGCGCCAGCGTGAGCGACTCGATGTGCCCGGCAAGATGGTGGACGGGCACGACGGGCAGTCCGCGCGACCAGGCGAGCGCCTTGGCAAATGCGACACCCACCAGGAGCGAACCGACCAGTCCCGGACCGCGAGTGACCGCGATTGCTCCGACATCGTCGATGCCGAGCGATGCCTGATCGAGCGCGGCTTCGTAGACGCCGCAAATATCGCGCACGTGTTGGCGCGAGGCGAGCTCGGGTACCACGCCTCCCCATTCGCGATGAATCGCGACCTGAGACGCCACAACGTTCGAACGAATCTTCCATGGCGCCGCGGCGTCGCCGGTTTCGGCAATCACCGCCGCCGCGGTTTCGTCGCAGGATGTCTCGAGTGCGAGCAGATTCATCGGGCGCTGGGCGATGGGATCGCCTCGAGTGCTTTCTTCAACGATTCGGTGTAGGGCGCCGTGAAGATGCCGCGCTCGGTGATGATTCCGGCAATGTATCGATGCGGCGTCACGTCGAACGCTGGATTGCGGATCTTGGCGCCGATCGGCGTCAGCCGCGACGTTCCGAGATGCGTGACTTCCCGTTGATCTCGTTCCTCGATCGGAATCGCGTCGCCGTCGGGCGTCGCGAGATCGATGGTGGATACGGGGGCCGCCACGTAGAACGGAATTTTGTGTTCGTGCGCGAGCACGGCAACGGTATAGGTCCCGATCTTATTGGCCGTATCACCGTTGGCGGCGATGCGATCGGCGCCGACGATGACGACGTCGATTTCACCGGCTCTCATTAATGGACCGGCCATGCTTTCGGTGATGACGGTGGTACTGATGCCGTCGCGAATGAGCTCCCACGCGGTGAGGCGCGCGCCCTGCATGAACGGGCGTGTCTCGTCGGCAAAGACCGCCACCTTCTTTCCTTGCTCGACCGCGGCGCGAATCACGCCGAGCGCCGAGCCGTACCCCGCGGTCGCCAGCGCGCCAGCATTGCAGTGCGTCAGTACTCGGCCGCCATCAGGCACGACCTCCGCGCCGACGCCCCCCATCAGACGGCAATTCGCGACGTCTTCGTCATGAATCGCGCGCGCTTCGCGTTCGAGACGATCCGCAATCTCTTCAGGCGACTCACCGGCATGGGCACCCGCCGCGAACGCGCCTTTCATGCGATCGATGGCCCAGAACAGGTTGACCGCCGTCGGCCTGGTGGCGGCCATCATTTCGCAGCTCTTCTGGAACTCGACCGCGAATTGTCGTGTGCCCTTGGCTGCGCTCTTCCGCATCCCCAGCGCCAGGCCCATCGCCGCCGCGACCCCGATTGCCGGCGCGCCACGAATCACCATTGTGCGAATCGCACGCGCGACTTCCTGCGCATTACGACAGCGCACGTAGATTTCCTGTCCCGGCAACTTGCGCTGATCGACCATCACGATCGTGTCGCCCTGCCAATCAATTGTCGGAAGCATTCATGTATCCAGTAATGTTCAATGTCCAATGTTCAATGTTTCCATTTTCAATGTTCACAGTGAATCCATTGAGCATTGAACATTGAACATTGATCATTGACATGTCTCAGCCCAGCAGCCGCCGGTCGAAGGGCATCGGCAGAAGCGCCGAGAGCCGGACGCGGCCGGTCGGGCCGTTCAGGTTACCGAGAATGATATCGATGTCGCCGCAATACTCCCAGAGCAACTGGCGGCAGGGGCCGCACGGCGGAGTTGGCGCTTCTGTGTCGGCGACAACGGCGATACGCGTGAAGATCGAATGGCCGTCCGACAGAGCCTTGACGAGCGCGACGCGCTCAGCGCACAGCGTCAGTCCGTAGGTCGCGTTCTCGATATTGCATCCGCCAATCACCACGCCATCGGCGGTCTCGAGCGCGGCGCCCACCTGGAAGTGCGAATAGGCGGCCTGCGCGCGCGTGCGTGCGTCGGCCGCCGCTGCCAGCAGCGCCAAATCGGAATCCGACGCTGCGGCGGCCGTCTCGATCGACACAGGCTGCCACGCCGCATCGTCACGACGATCGCTGCCACTCCGGCGATCCCCAGGCGTGGTGGCGGGTTCTCTCGACGCCCGGGCTCCGGGGCTGCCGGTGCGGCGGTCGCCACCGCCTCTGCGATCTGCCTTTTTGTCCGGCATCCTGTTCGTCCGCGCGTCAGACTCGCTCAATGACTGCCTCCAGCAGTTTCGCGAACTCGCCACGCACGCGGCGCGCGACTTCCATGACTTCATCATGCACCAATGGCTTCGGCAACACGCCTGCCGCGGGATTGGTAATGCACGAGATCCCGAGCACGTCCATTCCCATGTGTCTCGCGACAATGGTTTCCGGAACGGTTGACATGCCGACGGCGTCGGCGCCAATCGTTCTCAGATATCGAATCTCCGCCGGTGTCTCGTAGCTCGGCCCATGCAACGCGACGTAGATGCCGTGCGCAATCGTCACATGACAAGACGCTGCAGCCTGATCGGCCTGCTCGCGGAGACGCCTCGAGTACGCCTCCGTCATGTCAGGAAAGCGCGGACCAAACCGATCGTCATTCGATCCCACCAGTGGGTTAGTGCCCATGAGATTGATGTGATCGTCGATCACCATCAGCGTGCCCGGCTTGAAATTCAGATTGATTCCGCCCGCCGCGTTCGTCAGCAAGAGCGTTCGAATGCCGAGAAGGCCGATCACACGCGTCGCGAATGTGACGACCGACATCGGGTGTCCTTCGTAGAAGTGCGCCCGCCCCGATAGCGCGACGACGCGCTTCCCGGCAATCGTGCCGACAACGAGCTTGCCGGCGTGACCGACGACCGCGGACGCGGGCCAGTGCGGGATGTCGGTGTAGGAGATTGACACAGAGTCTTGGAGCGACTGCGTGAAGTCACCAAGCCCAGAGCCGAGGACGATGGCAAGATCAGCGGCTGGCTTGCCCGCCGTAGCGCGAAGCGCGGAGGTGGGCTGCTGGCGGCTGGCTGTTGGCTTCTCTGCATCGAGTCGATCGCGCAGGAACGTCGCCGCGCGCTCAGCATTCGAGTACTGGTCCGTCATAACAGAAAACCAGCAATGGTCGCGGTGATGAAGTTCGCGAGCGTGCCGGCCAGCATCGCGCGAAAACCGAGGCGCGCGAGATCGTGTCTCCGAGTCGGCGCCAGGGCTCCAATACCGCCGATCTGGATTCCGATGGAACTGAAATTCGCAAACCCACACAGCGCGAAGGTGGCAATCGTGAACGAGCGCGGGTCGAGCGTCTCTTTCATCGGCCCGAGTTGCGAGTAGGCGACGAACTCGTTGAGCGCCATTCGCGTCCCGAGCAGATTGCCGATCGTCGGCGCGTCACGCCAGGGAACGCCCATGCTCCACGCGACGGGCGCAAATACCCAGCCGAAGATCTCCTGCAGGCTGAGTCCCACCAGGCCGAGCAGCGCGTTGACCAATGCGACCAGCGCGAGAAACGAGATCAGCATCGCTCCCACATTCAGCGCCAGTTGAAGGCCCTCGCTGGTGCCACGTCCTGCGGCGTCGATGACGTTGACGTCCGTCCGTTCGATCTCCAGCTTGACCGTGCCGGTCGTCTCGGGCACTTCGGTTTCGGGAACGAAGATCTTCGCCATCATCAGCGTGCCAGGGGCGGTCATGATGACGGCGGTGAGCAGGTGCTGCGCTTCGATACCAAACAGAATGTAAGCCGCCATGATGCCACCGGAGATGTGCGCCATGCCAGACGTCATTACCGTCATCAGCTCCGACTCGGTCATTCGCGGCAGATACGGACGAATCGTCAGCGGCGCTTCTGTCTGCCCCATGAAGATGCTGGCGGCAACATTCAGCGACTCGGCTCCAGACGCTCGCATCACGCGGCGCATCAGGATGGCAAAGGCCCGCACAACCAGTTGCATGATGCCGAAGTAATAAAGGACAGCAAACAGCGCGGCGATGAAAATGATCGTCGGAAGGACCTGGAACGCGAACAGGACCGCGTACTGAGCTCCCTCAGGACCGAGGACGGTGTTCATGATCCGTGGCCAGACTGTCTTGTCACCGAGCGGACCAAAAACCATGCTGGCGCCGACTCCGGCGAAGTCCAGCAGACGGTTGATCAACCCGCCAAGTGTTTGAAACACCCGCTGTCCGGTCGTGGTTTTCAGCACGATCAAGGCAAAGAGGATCTGCAGGCTCAGGCCCCAGGCCACGGTTCGCCGATCGATCGCGCGACGGTTGGTCGAGATCGCGTACGCGATCGTCATGATGACGATGAGGCCGACGAGAGGTTGCAGACGGGGAACAGCAAATCGCGCCATCAGCGCGATCACCGCCGCGACCGCCGCCGCGCCGCCAATGATCGAGAAGTCGCGCCCCTCGTAGGGCATGCGTGGTGGCGCGACGTGCAGGGCATCCCCTTCGGCGGCAGTGTGTGGCATTCAATCCTCCGGTTATCGGGCGCCGATTCGCTCCACGACGACGGGTCGAGCGGCTGAGGGCTCGTCGGTGATCTGCACCGCTCGATCGAGCAACGGGAGCGCGTCGGATAGCCCGCGACCGGCGCGATGATGCACACGAAGCACGGGCTGTCCACGCCGAACCGATTCACCAACGTGGGCGACGATTTCGATCCCCACTCCGGGATCGATCACATCGTCGAGCTTTCCCCGGCCGGCGCCGAGCGACACGGCGGCACGGCCAATCTCCTCGGCCAGCAGAGCGGAGATGTAGCCGTCGGCCTGCGCGACAACGTCACGACTCTCCGGCGCACCCGGCAAGAGATCGTATCGATCGACGACCCGCGGGTCGCCGCCCTGAAATTGAATGATCGCTTTCAGTTTCTCGACGCCCGCGCCGGACGCAAGAACCGCACGAACACGCGTAATGGCCGTCGATTCGTCGTGCTCCAGACCGGCGACGATGAGCATGCGCGCGGCCAGCAACACCGACAGATCCTCGACCTCGCGCGGCCCTTGCCCTTTCAGCGTTTCGATAGATTCGATCACTTCGAGCGAATTACCGACCATCCGGCCGAGCGGCGCCTCCATGTTCGTGATGAGCGCCTCGGTTCGAACTCCGGACGCCCGACCGATCGCGACCAGCGTTTCCGCGAGACGGCGCGAGTCCGGCAGCGTTTTCATGAATGCTCCGCTGCCTGTCTTGACGTCGAGAACAAGACCGCCAATGCCTTCGGCGATCTTCTTGCTCATGATGGACGCGCAGATGAGCGGGATGCTTTCGACCGTGCCGGTGACGTCGCGGAGCGCATAGAGCTTTTTGTCCGCCGGCGCAATCTCTTCGGTCTGGCCGATCATGGCGCAGCCGACTTCGGACAGAGCGCGGCGGAGTTCCGACAACGAGAGTCCGGTGCGAAACCCCGGAATCGCCTCGAGCTTGTCGAGTGTGCCGCCGGTATGGCCCAGACCGCGGCCGGACATCATCGGGACGTACGCCCCGCATGCCGCCGCGAGCGGCGCGAGAATAAGCGATGTCTTGTCGCCGACGCCGCCGGTGCTGTGTTTGTCGACTGGCGTGCCGGTGACCGCGGGATACTCGACACGAAGCCCGGAACGGACCATCGCATCCGTCAACGCGGCGGTCTCCTCGGGCGACATCCCCCGGAGCACGATCGCCATCAGCAGCGCTGAGGCCTGGTAATCCGGAAGCGTGCCGTCGGTGACGCCGGCAATGAAAAAGTCGATAGCGGCGCCATCGAGCGCGCCGCCATCCCGCTTCTGCCGTATGAGATCGACCGCGCGCATCAAGCAGTGGAGGAAGAAGGGCTAAATCGGGACTCTACTATAGATTACAATTGACAGTAATCATCGGCTGCCCCCCAGCACATGCCTGACATGATCATCCACGCGGTCGTCAACGCGTCCGAGGTTGGAAAGGAACCGCTCGATCCGCTGTCATTCATGTAAACGATGGCCGAATCCGCTGCTTCTTCTCCGCTTTCGCCCGAGGTGACCGCCAAGTTCGTGGAATTCGCACGCGCGTGCAAGGCGGCGGCGCGGGCCGTGGCGCTCTACCCTGGAACCCACCCGGCGATCGGCGTGTCGCTTTCGCGACTGGTCCAGTCGGCGCAACGCCTGGGCGACAACGCCCCCTTCACGCTGCAAGTCAGGGCGAACTCGCTGCTGCTGAACGGCGGAGCTGCCGCTCGTCCCGATCCCGCGATTGGAGAACTGGCCGAGGTGCTGTATCGCCACACGATTGGCGCATTCACCGTCAATCCCGCCGCCGATGCGAATTCCTGGCGGACGCTGCTGCTCCTGCTGGCGCGCACCCCTGAAGAAGTGCGGACGGACGGCGGCATCGCGCGTCTGTGGGCGACAGCCGGCGGACCAAGTCTCGACATCGTGGAGATCGATTACGCGGAAGTGCTGCGCGAAAAGGAGGGTCAAGCCGCCACCATCGATCAGATCATCGAAGCGGCCATCGCCGGCCCGCAGACGCAGCTCGATGAGCCGACACTTCAGGCACTCCTCGCGATCGTCGGTGAGCCGGAGCGGTTCAAGCAACTGCTGGAGCAACTGGAATCGGCGACCGCGGCCGGCGGCATCGAGGCGAAGACCGCCGCCTTTCTGAATCTGGTCCGTAATCTGACCGAGTACCTCGCGAAGACAGACCCGGATCAACTTGACGGCATGCTCAAGCAGATGGGGGAAGCTGCGGCCAGCTTCTCGCTCGATGGCATCGTCGCGCTCCTCAAACAGCGCGATCGGCCGCCGGCGATCGCGGGGACGACCGATGTCGTGGCCGCGATGACCGAGCGGATGTCCGATGACTCGATCGCCCACGTCGTCGCCGAATCGGTCGTCGCCGAGCGAGGCGCGACCGGACGGCTGGCACATGCATTCCAGGCGCTCGTGCCCGAACACGATCGACAGCGGCAACTCCTCGCACTCGCGCAGCAGGAGGTGGAGGCATCCGAGTTGGGCGGGGAGGCGTCCTTCGACGAGCTGTGGACCAACGTCGAAGGCATGCTGACGTCGTACACCGATGCGGCGTATGTCTCTTCCGATTACGGACGCGAGTTGTCGAGCGCGCGGACGCGCGCCGTCGACGTCGAGCGGGTTGGCGACGATCCACCCGAGCGGATGGCGGGTTGGCTGGGAACCGTCAGCGACGCGTCGCTGCGCGCGCTCGACTATCAATTGCTGATCGACCTGCTGTCCATCGAAGAGGACGCGCTGCGATGGCGCGACGTGGCGCAAACCGTGGCGACCCATGCCGACGATCTCGTCCGCGTCGGCCATTTCGAGCAGGCGTGGCTGCTGGCGGAAGCGGTCGCGGATCGTTCCGCGGCGCGGCCGGATCGTCAGCCGCATGCGAGAACGGCACTTGAACAATTCGCGCGCGGATCGATGCTCAAGCACGCGGCGGCGCAACTGCGCGGCACCAGCGACGAGGCTTACGAGCGGTTCAAACGGATCTGCCACGCCGCCGGCACCGCCATCATCGCACCGCTCGCTGAGACGCTCTCGAGCGAGCACGATGCACGGGCACGACGACGGCTGCGAGACATCCTGCTCGGCTTCGGCGCGCAGGGTCGCGAATCGGTGCAGAAGTTGATGAATGCACCCAACTGGGAGGTACGGCGAACGGCGGCCTTCCTGCTTCGCGAATTCGGCGGCACTGAGGGGCTGAAGGAACTGATTCCGCTGCTCACCGACACCGAACCGTTAGTTCAGCGGGAAGCCGTACAGGGCCTGATCATGAATGGCAGCGAAGAGGCCTCCGCGATCCTCCTGCGCGCCCTGACCACCGCCACCGGTCGAACGCGAGAAACACTCGCCAAGGAGCTGCTGTCAACGAAGGATGAACGCGCGGCGCCAGTGTTCGGCTACCTGGTGAAGCACATGAAGCGCGGAGCGTTCCCCAAGATCTACGCGGCGGCAGTTGAAGCGCTCGCTTCGTCGAAGACGCCGGAAGCGGTGCACGCGTTGAAGGTCGTGCTGCATCAGGGCGAGTTGTGGGCACCTTTGCGAACGCGGCACCTGCGCGCGTTGGCTGCGACGTCACTGCGCGCGATTGGTACGCCAGAAGCGATTGACGCGCTGCGCGAAATTTCCGATCGCGGTCCGCGCGGGGCGCGGACTGCTGCGCGCGCCCAACTCGAACTCATCGAGTGATTCCCGTATGTCTGACATTCAAAGTCGTGTCGCTCAATATGACGAATTGCTCCGACGCTTCGCCTCAGGCGTTCGCGCGGCGCAGCTCTACGCCGCGGACCATCCGCTCATTGGGCGCAATGTCGAGGGCCTCCTCGCAGTGCTCAAGCCGCTGCACACCCTGCAGGCCTCGATCGCGATCGGCATCGTCGGCAATCACCTGGTCGTGTCGGACACACCGTTGCCGAAAGCCAGCTCCGGCATGGCGGAACTGATCAAGCGGCTCAAGGATCACAAGATCGAGCGCATCTCGTTTGAACGCGGCGTCACGGCGGACGAGGCGGCCGCATTCATGCACGCGGTTGCGGCGCTTGGCAAAAACGAAGCCGCGGACGCGGCGCTGGCGTTCCCGCACATCCGCGTCGGGCGGATTGTTACCGAAGAGCGTGTCTCGGATGGTATCAGCGGCGACATTGCGGCAATCAGGCAGCTCTACGCGAAGACGGTCACCGCCGCCGAAGCGGTATGGGAAAGCGCGGCAACGGAAGGACAACCCGATCTTCCGGGGGCGCTGCAGGCCGTCGACGGACTGGCCGACGCGGTCACCCAGAACCGCACCGCCCTCGTGGCGTTGACGGCCATGCGCAACTACGACAACTACACCTTCACGCACATGGTCAACGTGTCGATCCTGACGATGGGTCAGGCGCGCGCGCTCGGTATCGACGGACGGCTGCTTCGCGAGTTTGGTTTGTCGGCATTGATGCACGACATCGGCAAAGTGCGCACGCCAAAGGAAATCCTGAACAAGCCTGACAAGCTCACCGACAAAGAGTTCGAGGTCATGCGCCGGCACACGGTCGATGGCGCGGAGATCCTGCGGCGCACACCGGAAATGCCCATCCTGGCTCCGGTGGTTGCCTTCGAGCATCACCTCCGCAATGACGGGACAGGTTATCCGTTCGGCGTCAAACGAACGGAGCTCAATCTCGGCACGATGTTGTGCGGCATCGCCGACGTCTACGACGCGATGCGATCGCAGCGCGCATATCAGCAGGCCTTCCCCACCGACCGGATTCTCGCTGTCCTGAAGCGGAACGATGGGACGCAATTCGATCAGAATCTGGTCCGCCGTTTCGTTCAGCTTCTCGGAATCTATCCACCCGGCAACCTGGTTCGGCTGACGTCAGGTGAAATCGCGGTCGTCACACAGGTCCACGCTCCGGATCCGCTTCGCCCGCGTGTGCGTATCGTGATCAATCGAGAGGGAATACGCCTCGATCTTCCGCAGGATCGCAATCTTTGGGAATCGACCCGCGACGGGGAGCAGCCGTCCATCATTGCGCCGGTCGAACCGAATGACTACGGGATCGATCCGTTGAACTACCTGCAGAACTAAGTCCCTGTGACTGAGGCTTTACCGAGCGTCGTCGTCGCCTTTGCCCTGATCGGATCGGGCGTGACCTGGCAGGCGATTCAATCCGCGCGCGTCCCGGTGAGCTCACCGGATCGCCTTGTCGCCGAGCTGCGGCTGGCCCAGTTGGCGGCACTGCTGCTCGCGTTCTCGGCCGGCGCATATATCGGACTCGCGGTCGCGCACGAAGGGCTGCGCGGCGTCGGCTTCGACATCGCCCTCGCCGCGGGATTTTTCGTCGTCGCGGCGAGCACGATGGTGCGCGACCCGCGCCAAGCGTTAACGATGCTCGCGCTCGCCTTTGCCGCGCACGCAATCGTGGATGTCGCTCACCGGCCGGGGTGGCCACTCCCAGACGGCGTCGCGCCGCGATGGTATTCCATCTGGTGCGCCGTGTACGATGTCTACATCGGCGCGCTCTGCTATTTCCCGATTTTGAGGCGGTGACATGTCCCGGGATCTGAAAACTAGTGTACTGACAGTTGTTCTCCTGCTTTCGACACAAACCGTCTCGGTGCCGCTGTCCGGCGCGGGCCGCAGCACGCAAGGATCTGGAGAACCAAAACTCATCGTCGTGCTCGTCGCCGATCAAATGCGCGCCGATTATCTCGAGCGCTATTCAGGAAAGTTCACCGGCGGTCTCCGTCGTCTGATGGAGAACGGCGCGTGGTTCGAGCGCGCCATGTATCCCTACCTGAACACGATTACCTGCGCGGGACATTCCACGATCGGCACCGGCACCTTTCCGTATCAGCATGGAATGATCCTCAATACGTGGTTCGACCGAAAAACAGGAAAAACGACCGAGTGCACCGACGACGCGAAGCAAAAAGAAATCAACTACAACGGCTTGACCGGCCCGGGCGATAGCGGGCGGCGCATAAAAACGCCGTCACTCGCCGATTCCGTTCGCCGGCAGCGCGGACACGTCGTGACCATGTCGCTCAAGGCACGTTCCGCGATCGGGCTTGCGGGACATGCCGGCGATATTGTGCTGTGGTTTGACACGCGCGGCGGCTGGCAAACGTCGACGGCATTCACAAAAAAGCCGACACCGTTCGTTCAGGAGTACATCGCCAACAATCGTGTCGAGTCCGCGTACGGGCACGCATGGGAACGCCTGTACGACGCCTCCGCGTACCAGGGAACAGACGACGATGCGGTAGAGCGCGCGCCGACCGGGTGGACACGAACGTTTCCTCACGTGATCGGATCGAAATCAGGGAAAACAGATGAAGAGTTTTACGGGCATTGGATGCGATCGCCGTTGTCGGATGAATATCTCGGGCGACTGGCGGCGGCAACAGCCGATACGTTGCGGCTCGGTCGCGGACCACAGATCGATTTTCTTGGCGTGAGTTTCTCGGCACTGGATCTGGTCGGCCATGCCTACGGTCCGGATAGTCACGAGGTGCAGGACGTCGTGGCGCGTCTCGATGTGACGATTGGCGCGCTGCTCGATCACCTCGACCGCACCGTCGGCGCCGGCAATTACGTGGTCGGATTCTCTGCCGATCACGGCGTGGCTCAGATTCCCGAAGAGACGAAGCGGGGCGGACGTGAGACCAACGCCGAGACGGCTGCGGCGATCGAGAAGGCGTTGGTCCCGCTGCTCGGTCCCGGAAAGTACGTCGCCAATGCCGCGTACACGGACATCTATCTCCAGAAGGCGGCGCTCAAGCGAATGAAAAAAGATCCGGCGGTACGGACGGCACTCCTTGACGCTCTTCGCGGAATGACTGGCATCGCGGCGGCTTACACTGCCGACGAAATCATGGCACCAGGCGCGCGATCCTCATCCGATCCGCTCAAGCGCGCCGCGGCACTGAATTACTATCCAGGGCGAAGCGGCGACGTGATCATCGTCCCGCGCGAAAACTGGATCCTCTCGACGAGTGCCACCACCCACGGCACGCTGTATCCCTACGATCAGCATGTCCCTGTCATCTTCTATGGCGCCGGTGTGAAGAAAGGACGCTTCGCGGTCGACGCGTCCCCTGCGGATATCGCACCGACGCTCGGCGCACTCGCGGGTATTTCGTTCCGCACGACGGACGGACACGAACGAAAAGAAGCGTTCGCGGCGCCGGTGTCGACGCGATGAAGAAGGAGTCGAGCATGCACGTTCGTGTCCGGGCGGTTTCGGCGACGATGGTCGCGATTGCCACACTCGCGGTCGGTTTGGCCACGCGGCCGATTCAGGGTCAGGTTGCCGAGAGCGGCCGCGACCGAACGACCATTCGAACGCGGACGGACGCCGAGCGGCGGGCGTGGACGTCGAGGATCGACAGCATGCTGCGGAGCGGCGAATTGCGCGTGCGGCAGACGCGCGACGACCCGATGGTGCCGGACCGCGCGCACGAGCGTGCCGATCAGTACTATCGCGGCGTCAGAGTCTTTGGCGCAGATGTCGCACGGCAGCTTCGCGGCGGCGTGACAGAATCGGTCTTCGGCACGATCTACGAAGGCATAAACATCGATCCGTCGCCGGCGATCGACGAGGATCGCGCGCGCGAGATTCTCGCAACGCGACTCGGTCGTGGGCTCGACGATCGCATCGTGCCGGAGCTGGTGGTATTGCCGCTGGATACAGGCGGTTACGCGCTCACGTGGCGCTTCCGAGTAGTCGCACGCGCCGACACGCGGCAGTACTTCATCGATGCGCGAACCGGCGCGACGCGGCTCGAGTACAGCGATCGCAAGACGCAAGCGGCCGTCGGCCGCGCAACCGGTGTGCTCGGCGACTCCAAGAAGATCAGCGTGCGCGGCGCATCGGGACAATTTCAGGCGAGGGATGACCTCCGTCCGCCGACGATCGAGACCTACGACATGAAGGGTGATCCGGTGCGGACCGACAATTTCCTGAGCGGCCGCATCAACCTGTCCTCGGGCGATCTCGGTTCTGATTCCGACAACGACTGGACCGATGGCGCAGTTGGCGATGCGCACATCTATGCCGGTTACACCTACGACTATTACTTCAAGCGGTTCGGGCGAAAGGGTCTGAACAACGCCGACATCAGGATGCAGAACCTGGTGCACCCGGTGCGCCGTTCCGATTTTCAGATCTATATCGACGACTACGAGGACTTCTTCGTCAACGCGTTCTACGACGGCGGCGGCGTCATGGTCTACGGCGAGGGTCTGCCGCCGAACGTCACGGTCGGCGGCCAGACATGGGACTTCCTCTCCGGCTCGCTCGACGTGGTGGCGCACGAACTCTCGCACGGCGTGACCGAGTACAGCTCCAACCTGATTTATCGCAACGAATCAGGTGCCTTGAACGAATCGTTCTCCGACATCATGGGCACCAGCGTCGAATTCTTCTTTCAAGCGGCGGGCAATGGACCGCTTCGTGCCGATTACCTGATGGGGGAAGACGTGATTCGACCGGGCGGCCTTCGTTCGATGTCCGATCCGGGCTCGTTCGGAGATCCCGATCACTATTCGAAACGGTTTCTCGGATCGGCAGACAACGGCGGCGTGCACATCAATTCCGGGATTTCCAATCAGGCCTTCTATCTCGCCATTGAAGGCGGCACCAACCGCACGTCGGGGATCGCTGTCCAGGGAGTTGGTGGAGCAAACCGCGAGCAGATTGAAAAAATGTTCTACCGCGCATTTACGCAACTCATGCCTGCAAATTCGACGTTCTCGGTGGCGCGCGCTGCGACGATTCAAGCGGCGCGCGACCTCTACGGCGCAAACAGCGCGGCCGAACGAGCCGTAACAGCCGCGTGGACCGCCGTGGGGGTCAACTGATGATCGGCCGAACACGCCTCGCCACAACCATCGCCGCCGCCTGGCTCCTGACTGGTCCGTCACTGGCCATGGCCCAGCCGGCTTCCAAACCAACGCGCTTCACGATCGGCGTCAGCGGCGGAGTCCAGCAGGCTGCCGACGAGGTGTCCGATCGTTTCAGTTTCGACAAGAATGTGGAAACCGAAAACATTGACGTGAAATACCCGATGAAACCGTGGGGCCTGATCGATCTCGCCGCCAGTTATCGAGTGTGGAAAAACGTCGGCGTAGGAGTCGCGGTGTCAGTCACGAGTGGAAAAGGAGACGCGGATGTAACAGCCAGCGTTCCGCATCCTTTCTTCTTCAACCAGCCCCGCACCGTCACCGGGACCGAGAGCGATATCTCGCATTCTGAAACGGGGGTCCATTTACAGCTGCAGTACATCGTCCCCGCAACCGGCCGATTGCATTTCATTCTCGAGGGTGGGCCGTCGTGGGTGAACGTCGAACACGAGATCGTCACCGATGTCACGGTTACCGAGTCGTATCCGTACGACACCGCCGCATTCGGTGGTGCGGTTACCAAGTCGACGAAGGCGTCCGCGCCGGGTTTCAACGCGGGGATCGATGTGACGTGGCTTTTCGCCGAGTCGGTCGGTATCGGAGGAGTCGTCCGCTACACGCGCGCAGACGTCGACCTCCAAGCCGTGGAAGGACGCAGCATCACGATGAAGGCTGGGGGACTGCAAGGGGGAATCGGTATACGAGTACTTTTTTGACACGTGAATTCATTTAAACAACTCGTTTTGGCGGTCGTGCGTCGGATTCCTGTCGGCCGCGTCGCGACTTACGGTGACGTTGCGGAAGCGGCCGGACGGCCACGGGCCGCGCGAGCAGTCGGCAACATCATGCGCGACTGCAGGCGACCCGATATTCCATGTCATCGGGTTGTGGCCGCGGCGGGCAAACTGGGCGGCTATGGTGGAAACCTCGAGCTGAAGCGTGCGCTCCTTCGCGCCGAGGGAATGCAGGTTTCCGCAACGACCATTCGTGATTTCAGCACCCACCGGGCGCGTCTTCGTTCGAAACCGGCAGACGTCCGGGCAAGACGCGAAGGGGAAACGAAACCTAAAGGGCGCAAATTCCGTTAAGTCAAGGGTGCCTTTAAGCAACGTCGACCGGTCATGGCTACGTCTAAGGTGACAGAGCATCCCTCGGCGAGGGCCGCTAACCCCGCGCGGGCAGAGGAGATGGCGCTCGTCGAGCGGTGCCGGCACGGGGACCTGGCTGCCTTCGAGGAGCTGTACAAGGCGCATGCAGGCAAACTGTTCAGCGTTGCCTGCCGGATGCTTGGGAACCCGGCGGATGCCGAGGATCTGCTGCAGGAAATCTTTCTGTCGGCCCATCGGAAGCTCGACGGATTCCGAGGTGAGTCGGCTCTAGGCACGTGGCTCTATCGGCTGGCGACGAATCACTGCCTGGACTATCTTCGCAGCCGCGCTGCGCGAACCAGTCAGCTCACCGATGCGCTCGACGATGAGCGCGGGCAGTTCGAACCGGGGCGCGGCGGGCTCGCGGAGCGGTCGATTACGAAGATGGATCTCGAACGCGCGCTGGCGCAATTGCCCGACGGGTGCCGCGCTGCTTTCCTGCTGCATGATGTGCAGGGGCTCGAGCATCGCGAGGTGGGCGAAGCGCTGGGAATTGCGGAAGGCACGTCAAAGTCTCAGGTGCACAAGGCGCGACTGCGATTGCGATCGTTGTTGAGTGGCGGGAGTTAGGCGGCATATGCATACGACATATCGCGAATCGATTCAGGAGCTGATCGACGGCACGATCAGCGCGATTCGTCGCGCCGAGCTCGAGCGTCACCTCGCCGAGTGCGCGGAATGTCGAT
>Ga0075428_100003837_pt1 | contig 16501 bp, 24 predicted proteins | sample RhiMetdeltSRZDD2_FD_75291 | JGI IMG/M metagenome (GOLD analysis project Ga0075428, IMG submission 75291) | Populus rhizosphere microbial communities from Tennessee, USA - Rhizosphere MetaG P. deltoides SRZDD2 | ecosystem: Host-associated > Plants > Roots > Rhizosphere > Soil | place: USA... | reverse complement strand
GAAATAATCCACAAATACACCCGTCTCATTCGCCATGAGTTGCTTCTCGTTCTGCGGCTTCTCGACCTTCACGGTGTAGTTGCCGCTCCACGGCGTCACCTCTTCCTTGTTGTTATTGTGGTCCCGCTTGGTTTCCGTCCACCACACGTCATACGAGCCGTCGCTTTTGACGATCAGCCGCGTCAGGTCGACCGCAATGCTCACCTTGGGGGTATGGAGCAGGGACTTGCGTTCCTGCGCCCATTCATTGAGGAGTGTCGCCCCACGCGGTGTGACCCAGTTGTAGAGATCCTCTTTCCACGTTTTACTCACTGCCACGGGGTCGAGGGATTTGCCCCGCGAGAGTTGCACAAAGCGCCGCACCCGGGCTTCCATGGCGACTTTATTCGGCGTCACTTGGAGCGGCGCCTTTCCCAACACCTGCGCAATGCCGTTGGCATCGAGCGCGACGTAGAAAATCTCGATCGGGCGCGCCGCCCGGTACTGCTCCATCCGTTTATTCATGTACCCGGCCCACAGGGTATAGGCGAGCATCACGAAAAACGCCAGCATCCAGTAATGCCCCTCGCGCCACGCTTTCCCCAGACGGGTATCCCACGTCTGCTTGGCCCGGCGATGGGGCGTGTCGAGTTCGGCGACGGGGGCAAAATTGGGGGTCATTAGCGGTCTCCGTCGTAGTGGGCGAGGATACGCTCCGCCAGATCGAGGCGGCCATGCGAAAAGGTCCCAGGCTCGGTGCGTGCCAGGGCTTCGACCCGCGTCTGGCCGCCACTCGGGCGAATGAGCATGAGTACGGTCACCTTGCCCCGGTACGCCGTCGCCGCAATGGTACCCGCTGCCGGATCACTGCGGACGATCGTGCCGCCCTGGCGCTGGACCGCGCGCATCGTTTTCTCAAAGGCCACGGGGACCGGATCGGTCGTATAGAGTTGGTGGACATCACTCTGCTCGCCAAAGGTGGGCACGACGCCCGTACAGGACGTGAGGAGGGCACCCGCACACAAGGTACTCAGGATACGTGCGACACTCATAGGACTCTCCTTAGGGGTGATGTATCCGGCCGCTCATGCCGCCGCCGGGTGCACTCGCCGGCGGCACGACTCTGAGTGCCAACTGACGCACGGCCATGCCCGACGCGGCCCGGTTGCCTGGGGAGCCGGGGCTGAATGGCACGGCCGCAAAATTGGCGCCATAAATGCGCCCGCTGGCATAGGCGCCACGAAAGCCTGCGGTCACGGCACTGGCATGATAACTCGCCGTCGCCTGCGCGGTCTGCAGCAAGCCCCGCACCCCGCCGGTCTGGAGCGCGGCCTGAGCGGCGCCCCCCAACCGGAGCCCCGTGCGGGTGGCGGCGCCGAGCGCGTTCTTGGCGCCAATCCCGGCGATCCCGGCCAGGCCAATCCCCGCTGCCCCGGCGAGCGCGGTATGGGCCACGGTCGAGGCCGTGAGACTGGGCGACCCGGCAATGAGTCCCGCCGCCACGGAGGGCGCATGCCACGCGAAGAGAGCGACCGCCCAGGAGGCCAGGAGCAGGGACAGCGTTTCGTTGAGATCGGGATTCGCGGAGGTAATGCGGATACTCTGCAAAATGGGTTGCATGCTGTTCATAATGGCCGCCAGGACCATCAACTTGATGCCGAAGGCGACGACGCTGCCAATCGCCCGCTCGGCAATAAAGGCCGTGTGGCGGAACACGCCGAACGGCACGAGGATGAGCGTCAGCATGCTAATGAGGTAAAACTCCAGGAACGTGATAAACACCTGAATCGCCATGAGAAAGAAGGCGACGACAATCGCAAGGCTGACAAACCCGTCTACAATCATCAAGGGCAGGGAGAGCACGGCGCGAAAGCCCGTCAGGCGGGACACCTGGCTAAACAGGACGGCGGTCACCTCTAAGCCAAATTTGGCAATCCGCGCCGGATTGGAGAAATCCTCCACGGTGAGCACGCCGCCACTCCCCACGAGCCCTGCCTGAATAAAGCTGGTCATGAGGATACGGGTAAGCGTCGGCCAGACCGTGACCAGGAAGACAAACCCCCCAATCCACAGCATCTTGAGGAGGAGGGCCACGGCGACGTTGTCGTCCGTCCACCAGGCCCACGTGGCGACGAGGATGAGATCGAGGATGGCGAGCTTGCCGAGCAGGGAGAGTGCCTCCGGCATCAGGCGTCCAAAGCCCCCCGTGAGGACGAACGCAAAGGCATTCTGCAGCGTCGTGATAATGCCGGGATCGAGGGGCATGGGGCGTTCTCCTTAGCGAAACTGCGGTATCCCAATACTCTGGACCTCTTCCATAGCACCGATCGTGCTGACCCGGTGCTCTGCCTCCTGCATGGCCTGGTCGGCCGCCGCGGCTTGCTGCATGATATAGACCGTCTGCGTCCGCGCGGAGGCCGCCTGGAGTTGGAGCGCGCTCGCATTCTGCTCTACGATGATGCCCAGAATCTGGTTCCCGTTCTGGATGACGGCCAGCTGGCCCGGCGCCGCCTCCGAGTGCAGGAGCGCGGTATTGAGATGCGCGCGTTGCAGTTCCAGCCGATCAATGACCGCATGGGTGGACATCGCCGTGAACGAGGCATGACGAATTTCGTCAAGCCAGGAGCGGAGTTGCTGCATGGCGCCCTGCACATCGCGCACGGGCTGCCCAAAGACGGGGTAGAGTGTGCCGATGCGCCCTTCCATCCCTTGCACCTGAAACCCGATCCCTCCCGCCTGGCGCAGGAGCGTCTCATAGCGCCCCATCAGCTGCTGGAGATTGCCGACCAGTTGCAGGGGCGACTTGGTGAGATTGGCGGCATCATAGGCCAACTGTTCAATTTGGTTCTTAATCATCTCCACTTCATGGCCGATCTGGATGCCCTGCTGCACCACCTCGCGCGCACTATTGAGCGCGCTAATGGCCGTCTGGACCCCGACATACACATCTTCCACCGCAAACTGCGCCCAGGCCAGGCCGACACTGAGGAGCCACACCGTCAGGCCGAGGACTACCTGTTTCCGCATAGGACTGCCTCCAGTTCGTGGGCCGCCCACCCGAGACCCCGATAGTCGCGGAGCCAGGGCACCGCAAAATCGTGGGGATGGTCGGCCATCAGTTTCAGTACCGTGGCCCGCTCCTCCGCACTGGCGGCACTGAGGAGGGCCTGCTGAATGGGACCGCTTTCCAACTCGTAACACCGTGAGCCGAGCAGATTGGTCAGGTAGTAGTGGCGTTTTGGCACCATCGTGGCGATATTGGCAATTTGCCGCTCATTGAGTCCCCATCGCGCATACCACTCGCGGACCTTGGGACTATGCGCCGCCGGGTTGGGTAGGAAAATCTTGGTGGCGCATTCTTGAAAAATGACATCCCCGATATGCGAGCCTTCGCTATCCATGATCGACTGGGTCGCAAACCAGACCGAGGCGTTCAGTTTGCGCAAGGTTTTCAACCACTCACGGATTTGATTGGCAAAGACGGGATGATCGAGAAACACCCACCCCTCATCAATAATAATGACCGTCGGCGCCCCCGTGAGTTGGCGCTGAATCTTGTGAAAGAGGCAGGTGAGGACCGGCGCAATGACCGAGGGCATGCGCATGAGCGTACTGAGCTCGTACCAGCGCCAGAAGCCGACATCATAGGTATCATGGTCGGCATCGAGGAGCGTGCCACAGGGGCCGCCCAGCGTGTACTTCTGGAGCACCTGGCGCAGGTCGTGGTTCTGCACAAAGGCGGTGAGGCCCGTCAGCGTGCGCTGATGGCGGGGCACGCGCGCGAGGGAGACGAGCGCGGTCCAGAGTTGCTCACTCTGATAGGCGTCGAGCGTCACATGCTCATTGGCAAAGAGGCCCTGCACCCATTCATGCGCCCACAGCCGCTCCTGCTCGTCATCACTATCCGCAAGCGGTTGAAACACCATCTGCTCCTCGTTCCCCAGGAGGTACTGCTGGCCGCCCACGGCGGCGGTAATGACCTGCGCGGAATAGTCTTTATCCAGAAAATGCACCTGCGCGCCGGCGTGCCGGAGAAATTGCGTCGCGTGCAACGCCAGCCAATACGACTTGCCGGCACCCTTCGGCCCCACCAGAAACACATCCCCCACGTCCCCCACATGCAGGCATTCGCGGAATGGGGTTGCCCCGGCGCTCGTGGCCTGGACGAGGCAGCGTGCTCCGGCGGGGGAGTCCCACCGGGGACCGGCCCACATGGCGGTCATCCCAGGGAGCATGCGGGACCAGTGCAGGGAGTGCAGGAGGGGACGCCGGACGTTGGCGTAGACGTTGCCGGGATGGGACGAGAACCACGCCCCTACGGCGCCCAGGTCCTCCCGAATCGTGAGAAACCCCTGATTGTTGATGGCCCGTTCGCACAAGGTCAGCTTGTCGGCCGCCCGTTGCGGGTCCGCGTCCATGACGGTGAGCGTGGAGGTCGTATGGCCATAGCGCACTTCCTCGCTGCTGGCGATGGCGACGGCCATCTTGGCTTCGGCCGCTTGCGCGTCGGCATAGTCATCGACGTTGGCACTCTCGTGCCCGGTCAGCGCTTCGCCTACCCGGGTCTTCCAGGGCTTGCGTTTTTTGAGCCAGCGCTTCTGGATTTTTTCGGTGGCCTTGCGCGCCTGCTCTGTCGCAAAGGGCAGGAGCCGCCAGACCAGCCGGTAGGCCACCGGCAGATGGCTCAGGTGCGCCAGCATGCAGGGATACGATTCGGCGGGAAAGCCAATAATGGTGGCGCTGCGGAGATACTGCCACTCATCGCCTCCTCCCAACATGGGGCGAATGCCGGCCACAAAGGTCTGGTCCACGACCGTTGCGTCGACATACTCGGGGGGATTGGGAGCGAGGACGGGGTGGCGGCGGGTTGAGACGCAGCCGTGCAGATAGGTCCACGTCGCGTTATCATCCAGCGCCGTCACGTCGGGGAACAGCTCGGCGAGGAGGCCCTGGGCCTGGGCCGTCTGCTCCGTGAACCACGCCACGAGATCCCAAAAGCCCGCATCATCGGTGTCCGGGAGATTTTCGTAGAGCAGGCGCGTGAACCAGGCCCGTCGTGTCGTGGGGGTCTGGTACACGAGGCTCAAGTAGTAGGCGCTTTCAAAATGGTGGCCCTGGGTAAAGATGGCACGGCGTTCCTCATCAATCAGGGCCGGCACGGCATGCGGCCACACCGCCTCGGGATAGTCCTGGGTTTCGCGCCGGTCCTCTTCCGCAAAGAGCGCCCATCCTGAGCCAAAGCGCCTGAGCACATTATTCACATTGGCACTAAGGTGCACCAGCTCGGGGAACGTCGCCGAATCGAGGTCTGGCCCGCGATAGGCATAGGTGCGTTGCAAGGCGCCGTCTTTATTGATCAAGATCCCTGGCGCAATGGCATGCCCCCACACCAGGGCGTCTGCGAGTTGCGGGTCCCGGACCCGATAGCCACCCAGATACAACATCGTTCACACCTTGTAATAGGACTTCGACCGCACATGCTCCTTGAGCACGTCAAAAAAGTACGGATCGACCTTGATGGCCGCGACGGCAATCGCGTGGACCGCCAGCCCCACAAGGCCCACCCAGTACTTCTGGGCGCCGAGCGTCATGGCCAGCGTAAAGGTGCCATTGAGGACGCCAAAGCCAAAGGGCACGCCCCCCACGAGCGGGGGAGGCACCAGCGCCCGTTGCAGTGGCACGAACCAGCCGTCGGGAAACTCATCAAGCATCGCCATAGCGGTATTCACCTCCGTGTGTGCCGACCACGCGCACCATCTCCTGGACGCTCCGGCCCGTGGAGGTTCGCACCAGCGACACCAGCAGGGGCTGCGCCTCGCCCAAGAGTTGCCGGGCGACTTCGGTGGGAATGTTGCCGCGTCGAATGAGCGTCTCCATGCGGGTCAGGGCTTCCCGGCAGCTATTGGCATGCACGGTACACAACCCGCCGTTGTGGCCCGTGTTCCACGAGTCCACGAGGTCCACGGCCTCCACCCCCCGCACTTCTCCGAGAATGATGCGGTCCGGCCGACAGCGCAGCGTGTCTTTCACTAACTGTTGCATCGTGGCAATGTCCTCCTTGACGTAGAGGGCCAGATGATTGGGCGCCGCACATTGCAGCTCGGGCATATCTTCAATCGTCACCACACGCTCGCCCAGCTCCGCAATCTCGGCCAGGACGGCATTGAGCAAGGTCGTCTTGCCGCTACCCGTCGAGCCCGAAATCAGGATGTTGATGTGGGCACGGACGGCGTGTTGGAGCGTCGCCACCTGCGTGGGCGTCAGGATGCCCTCGTCGGCATATTCGTCCAGCGTAAACACCCGGATCGCGGGCTTGCGGATCGTAAAACACGGGGCCAACGTCGCCGGTGGCACAAAGCCCTGAAACCTGAGCCCCCACTGTGCAATCGTGGCCGAGAGACGCGGGCTCTGTGCATGGCATACGAGGCCGATGGCGCCGGCGACCAGTTCCACAATCGCCAGCCGCTCCTCGGCGTGCAGGATGAGCTCGGACGCCTGCATCCCGGTCCCCAGCCGCTCGATCCACACCCGGCCATCGGGATTCGCCATAATCTCGACGACCGTAGGATCATGCGCTAAGTCCCCGAGCGGCCCAAAAGCCGTCTTGATCATGTCAATCACCCGTTGCGTCCCGACCGCATGACCGCGCATCAGTCCCCCTCCTCGATGACCGCTTGGAACTGCGCCCAGCGTTCGTCGCCGCGCCGGGCCATCGCCAGCCGTTCGGCCTCGGTCAGCCGTTGCGGATCAGGCCCGACCGTCAGGAACACGCGTATGAAGCCCTCCAGCAGTTTCTCCAGGCGTCCCATCCCCGGCAGCAGGCCTTCAGGAGGGGGTGTCGCTTTCGGCGGTGCATCGGCCTCCAGGAACTCCAGGATGGCGGCGAGGCCAATCTCACTCACGGAACTACTCCGCGCCGCCGCCAGGGCCGTCAGGGCGTCCTTCACCTCCTGCGGCACGCGAATTTCGATCCGGGCCAGGGGTGAACTCATAGCACCCACCGTGTCGTGTGAGGTTCAGGGGGAGAGCCGGGGGTAGAAACCGGGGGAGAAACCGGGGGAGAACCCGGGTCTGCTACCGGCACGGGCGCTTGGGCCTTCTCCTCGGGCTCGTCATAGGGCAGGAGGCACGGCGGGGGAGGCAGACACCGTTGCTGCAGCCACTTCTCCCGCGTGAAATTGAGCTTGTCCCCCTGGATGCGAGGCTGGCCCATCGCAAACACCGCCATCTTATCCAGCGGAAACAGGAGCATCTCTTCCGGGGTGAGGAGGGGCCGCTCAACCTCCATCCCCGAGACAGAGCGCCGCTGAAAGAAGGGGCTCCAGCGATCCCCCGTAAAGCCCCGCTGTTGCCGCATCGTCGTGGTCTTTGTCACGAGCTCGGCACAGGCCTCCGCCGTCGCCCGATCCGAGGCGGTAAACAGCACCTTCACATCACACGTGGCGGTAATCGGCTCATCGCGTCCCCAGGTATCCCAGAGTTGCGGCACGGATTGGTTGATGATCAAGGCCCGCATCTTATAGCCCCCCATATAGGCAAAGCGTTCGCCCAGGAACTCCACTTTGCGGAGCGCGTTGAACTCGTCGTAGACCTGGAGCAGTTCGCGGCGCCCGGGCGCGTGGTGATCTTCCATGAGCCGCGCCGTCAGTTGATTCAAAAACACGCGCACGACGGGGCGGGTGCCCGAGAGATCCGCGGGCGGAATCATCAGATAGAGCGACACGGGCACGGGGCCAAACTGCAGATCCCGCAGGGCAAAGTCCGAGGTCCGCGTCAAATGGGCAATGAGCGGATCGCGGTAAATACCCACATAATCCATCGCCGTCGAGATGACGCTTGATCGGTCATTGGGCGACTTCTGGAGCAACTCTTGCGCCATCGACGCTACCACCGGATGGGGCGTATGCCCCAGGTGGTTCGTGGTGCGCATCTCTTCCAGGGCCTCCGTCACGTTGCGCGCGGCATCGGCCAGGAAATAGGCCACCCCCTCTAGGGTCTGCTGGCGAACAGGCTTGGCATAGAGCAGGTGGAGGATCGTCGCAGTCAGCGCCGGGCTCACGGCATGGTCCCAGTGATCGCGCCGGTCTTTGGTGGCGTCCGGGTCAATGAGCATATCGACGATGTTCCGCGTGTCCTTCACTTCCGTCATCCCTAAGCGAATCTCCTGAAGCGGGTTATGCCGATGCGTTGCCAGCGAGGCCGGGTTATAGGTGAGGACCCGCTGGCCGAATCCCCCCCGGCGCTGCGACAAGGCCCGATAGCCCGCCGTCATCTCGTAGCATTCCCCGCGCAAATCGTTGACAATGACCGAGTGGCCATAGGTCAGTAAGGTTGGAAAAACTATAGACCATGTTTTCCTCGTCCTAGGAGGAGCACACACCCATGTGTTACTCGGGCCTGTATACCCAAGGAGGCGCCCATACGCCTTGCCCAAAATCACTGCATTACTTGCGTACGCGAACAAAGAGCCCTGCCTTCCTGATGTCCTTCGTGGTGGCCCACTCGGCATCCGCATGCAATGCCTGCCGCTGCCAGCCACTGCGTTTGAGGAGCACCGCCACCAGGATGGCACTCCCCACGAGCCACCCGGCCATGGCATAGAGGCCCACGTCAAACGGTGCCGGGTAATACCAGCTATAGTGCCACGACCAGCGTACGTACTCAGAGGGGGCATAGAGGGCCATCCGCCCCAACCGCAGCATGGGTTGACCCAACCAGGCCGCATAGCGGAGTTGATGCGCCACGACCTGGGTCCCAATGACCGGGAGACACACCCCCAACCCGATCCCGAGTGTCACCACCTGGCGTACCGTCATACGCGGTCCCTTTCCAACTCCACGGCTACCTCGCGCCGGATGGTCTGCTCCAGGTCGCGTGTCTGGCTCAACGCGTGCTCCCTGGTGTGCTCTCTGGGTCCCAAGTCCTGTGTCACAATATCTTGCGTCCGGTACCGGAGCCCATTGAGCAAGTAATCGCGTTTCACGCCCACCTCGTGCCCCGCCTGATCGAGGCCACGCACCAGGATATGCGTATGCGGGTGGGCCGTGTCGTAGTGATTGACCGCTACCCAATCCAGCTGGTAGCCCGTATCCTGTTCCATCTGCGCCATGACCCGCCGGGTAACGCTGGTGAGGTCCACGTCGTGGCCCCGCTCGGGGGAGAGCACGAGCCGCCACTGATGGGGGTCCTGCCGGGCCTGGGCCGCAAAGGCCGTCTTGTCCACGCTGACGTCAGGCTCGCGTTGATACAAGGGCGAGGCGTCCCGCCCCTGGTCCATGTAGCGCAACTCGTAGGCGGTCGATGCCGTCATAGAGCGCAGCCCTCTGGCCCCGGCCTTCACGTACCGGGTCGTGACGACGACGCGCTGGGCTCCCGTCCCGGCACGGGGCCGCAGCACAAAGCGCCCTTTCCAGGTGGGGGCCGAGCGCTTGCGTCTCGGGAGCGCCACCCGGTCCTCCCGGGACCGGACCGGGCGCATGGTGGGGCGCAGTGTCTCACGCATGCGTTAGCCCTCGCTCCGGTGGCGTGCCGGGTGCCGACTCGGAACATCTCCATCTGGCCTTTCCGTCCCCTCCCGGTTTCCGCATCCCTTCCGGGGCCATGTACGGAACCACCAGCGGACGTCGTCCAAGCGCCAGACAATGACGTAGATGATGCCCATCCACGTCGCGATACTGACGCTGAGGTGCAGCCAGTCAAACCAGCGAATAGCTGGGATGGTGCCGGGCCGCGGCGTCTGGGCGCCCGCAATCCCAAAAAAGGTGGGTCCCCAGGTGGCGGCGGCGACGGCAATGGAGAAGCCCACCACGAGCCCAAAGGCCGAGCGAATAAAGGTGCCTTCGTTGGCAAAGTAAAAGCCAATACCGGCGCCAATAATGGCCAGGATGAGGATATTACGCAGGGTACGCCCGCCGATATTGGCAACGAGCGAGTCCAGCAAGGGGTCCCAAGGCATACCGCCGCCATCAGCCGCCAGGGCCGGGACGGTGCCGAAGGCCACCAGGCCGAGAGCCATGAGCATGGCGCTCGGGAGTGGCGGGAATGGAGAGTGGGTGTCGTGCATGAGGAGTCTCCTTAAGGCCTACCGTGTGATACGCGTCTCTGCATCCAGCGGTCGTAGAGGAGGGCCAGGCCGTGGTCGCAGAGGAGCGCCAGGCCCATGAGGGCCAACAAACCGCCCCAGAAACATGCCCACGCCAGGAACATCACACGCCAGGCATACGGGCCATCACAGAGCGCATACCAGAAGGCGACACTCCAGGCCAGAAACGCCAGAACCATCTGTCGCCAGCGTCGAAAGGTCATCCGTGCTCGTGCGCGGCACAGATCGTCAGGGACGTGCGTTAGAGAGGGCATGACTGCATCCTTTCAGCAGGGACGGGGTGGTCGCCTCGCGTGAGAGGCCACCCGCCACCGGGGCAATGGGCCAGGATCGCTGTGAGGTCCTCGACGCGCGCCTCCTTCCGTTGCTCCTCGGCGAAGGCGAGCAGCAGGGCGAGGACCTCTGCCAGGCCGAGGGTGGCGAGGAGCGTGTGGAGCTGGGGCGGCGGAACGTCGTGGGTGTGTGCGGCCATCGGCTGTGCCTTTTCCTCGTTACGGTTGCGTGACCACGCGCAGGTTGCGCGGGACAGGACGTGGACGTCGGCTGGGTGTGATGCCCCCCCCATCGCCATATTCGCGTGCCCCCATGTCGTAGGCGCCGCCTTGCCCGCGCGGGGCGTCCTCACAATCGGTGGGGACACTGGGGAGTGTTTCCCCGGTATTGCGGGCGGGGGACTCGGCGAGCAAGCGGAAATCGGCGTCGGCAAAGCGCGGGTCCGTCCCGATCAGGTTGGCGCGCAGGACTTTGCCCGCCGGGTTGTAATCTTCCAGGTCGCCGCCGGCATTCTGGTAGCTAATATTGTTGATCACCTCGACATTGTCTGCCCCGTAGCCCGACCCAATCTGGAGCCCCGATCCCACCGTATTGCCCACGACGGTATTGTTGTACACTTTGCAATTGAGGCAGGTATCGCCCACCTGGATGCCGCCCCAGTTGCCAGAGAGGATGTTGTTTTGCACCACGTTGTTGCTGCCGCTAGAGATAATCAGGCCATGTGTCGGGCGATAGTTGCCGAGCCAATCGAGGGAGGCATAGCCACAGCCGGTAATCCGGTTCCCATCCAACGTATTATTCGAGACATTCGTTGCTTTCGATTCGTAGATATGAAAGGCATAGCCCCCCGTCTTGGCGACGGTATTATTTTTGAAGAGGGAATGATTCCCCCCGAAATACCAGCCGTAGGAGGGGACATCATGGACCGATAAGTTGAGAAATTCCAGAAACGCCCCGGCACCCGCAATGGCATGATGGGGACCAGGGCCGACCTCCGAGTTGCTGATGCGGATATGGTGGATGTCAGTCACGTTCAAGAAGATGACTTCTTGGAGCCCGGACAGGGCGGAGCCATCGAAGATGAGGCGATCAAAGATGAGCCAGCTCGCGCCTTCGGGGAGGAGGAGCACGCCCGGGTTTCCTCCCCGGAGCCGCGCGGTTTCGCCCGGCGCACTGGCCACGGTCGTCGCGGTGTCCCAGGACCCGCCGCCATTGGGAATAATCATGCCCGTGGTATAGGACAGGCTGTCAGTATAGGTGCCCCCACGCAGGTAGAGCGTATCCCCACTGCGCAGGGCGGCAATCCCGCCGGCCAAGGAGCACGGGGCGTCGTGCGCGCAGGTGGTGCCCCCGCCGGAGGGGGACGCATAGTAGGTGGCCGCGGACGCCGTGGTGACGGTGAGCAGCACGACAAGTGTCATCGTGGGGCAGAAATCTGGTATGCTTAGCATGCACGCCTTTCTCCAAGGCTGTGTGCTACGTGCCGCGTGGGAGGCCCTCGACAAGCGGCCCACGCGGCGAACGCGGCCGATGGTTAGGCCCCAAACGCGAGGCCACCCTCCTGCTCGTCCAGGTACCGATAGAACTCCTCTTCGGTCATGGCCTGCACCTCCTCCTCCCAGGCCACCACTTCCTCGGGGACCGGCAGGGGGTCGTGCAGCCAGCGGTCGTCAGGGGTCTGCTCGGACATCCTCGCTCCTTCGTTCCAGCACGGGGGGAATCTGCATCCCACGCTGGAGCACTTCGCCCAAGAGGTGAAAGATCAACGCGTCTTTCTCGCGCTGCGATAACTGGGCCAGATCCAGGCCCTCCGGGAGCGGCGGGGCAATATCCTCTTCCCCCAGTAAATCCCGGCCCACTTTTTTGCCGAGTGCCTGACACAGCTGCACCGCCGTGCCTAGGGGCATTTTGCGCCCCTTGCGGCGTCCGGTATGGAGCGCCGAGAGGGTCCCAGCGGTCACGCCCGCCAGTCGCTCCAGCTGCGCAAAGCTGAGGCCCTGCGCTTCGCGGAGCGCATCCATCCGTTGGGCGATGGCATCGCGCCGGTCAGGCCTTGCCGGTGTCGCCATCCTTGCCAGGGCTCCACGGTCGGGGGTTCGTTCTGGGAAAAGGGATACGATCTTTCCCGGTGCGTGCTTCCAGTATACACCTTTCCGCGCATTCTTCAAAAGAAAAAAATACGCAGGAATTTTTCTCCAAAAAGCAAAAAAATATTTACCTATAGGTAAATAGCGCGGCTCCCACGCGCCTACTGCTGCACATCACACCCGGTCGGGTCCCCGATCAGCGTGCGCCCGGCGACGTGGATCGTGCCGAAACAGTCCGGGCTGTCGGGCGCCTCATTGCCGGCCAGGACACTATTGCGGAGGGTGACCGTGCCTGCGACGTTAAAGATGCCGCCACCGACGCCCACAGGGTTGGTACGATTCTGGGTCAGGATGCTGCGCCGGACGTCGACCGTACCAGCCTCCACAAAAATGCCGCCGCCAAAATTCGCGGTCGCGTTGCCCACCATGGCGACCTCGCGGAGCGTCACGTGCCCACTGGAGAGGTTGAGGGCGCCCCCGCGCGAGCCGCTGCCGTTGTCGAGGAACACGCTATTGCGGACGTCGAGCTCGCCCCCGCCATCGGCCCCCCCGCCCGCGATGAGAAAGCCGATATTCCCGGCAATGACGGAGTCACGGACCACGATCTTCCCCGCAAGCGGCCCGAAGGCGAGGCCACCCCCACCCTCACTGAGATTGTCGGCGATCAGACATTGGCTGATGACGGTGGGATGCCCCAAGATACTCACCCCGCCGCCGGTAATGTCCGCCGTATTGTTGGTAATCGCACTGCGCACGCAGGTGAAGGCGCTGCCGATGGCGGTATTAACGCCACCGCCAAGCCACGCCTCATTGTGGTCGACGACGGCATCCCGCAGAAGAAGACTGCCCTGGACGAAGACGCCGCCGCCCCGGTTGAAGAATTGCGGACTGACGGCGCCTCCCTGGATGGTGAGGTGTTCCAGTGTCACGCGGCCGGTGTCGCCAATATGCAGGAGACGAAACAGCGGGGTGTCGAGGCCGTCATCCCGCGCCAGGATGGTCTGGGCGGCGCCCTGGCCCCGAATGGTGAGCGTGCCGAGGATCACGGGGGTCGCGGTAAAGCCATTCACGTTGTCCCCATTATTCTGACGCGTGAACACGAACGTCGAGCCGTCAAGCTCGATTACGTCCTGCTGGTCCGGGTACAGATTGCTTTTGGTGATGGCGGTGGTGATGCACTCGGCATCCCCGGCTGTACAGGGAAAGACGCGGGCTGTGACCGGAGGAACCACGATGATGATGATGAGCAGAGCAAGTAGGATACGCATAAGAAACACCTCCAAAGTGTGGTGGAGAAGGCATCAGCGGACAGACCAGTCCGCTACGTGCTACCTATCATACGCTTCCAGTGTCGGGCTGTCTTCTCAGATGTCGGAGCGATACCAGCCATCATGCCGCACGGCGGGGGCCGTCCCGGTGGCCGCTTCCTTCTTCCGTCGTCGCAGCTCCGTCTCCCACACGCTGACCGCCTCGCAGTAGCGCGTGCCACAGTCGCCACAGCACAGATAGATCCACCAGCCGCTCTGGCTCGGTGTTGCGTAGCGGGCGTGGGCGAGGTTATGAGCACGCTCCTCCGGGTGTACGGCGGGGCAGTAGTGGGTCACTTTGTGTCTCCGAACGTCGGGGCGTGGGTCACCGAGCGCCATGCTTTCCCGTGGACAATGGCGTGCACGATCCCCGGGGACACGTGGAACTGCCGGGCCAGAGCGCTTTGGATGCCCCACTCCTTCCGGCGCGCCTGCCAGCAGCGCAGAATATCCTGCGCGATGGCATTGGTGATCGTCGCCTGGTGGTGCTGCTCCCCACGCCTATGCCGCACGCTGTCGTCATCGGGATGCACGGGTCGTCTCCTTCGGGGTGGGGAGGCGGCGCCAGATCTGGCGCCAGGGATACGGCGTCGCGTCGTTCGGCAACAGCATGACCGTGCCGTCGTCGTGCTCCTCGACGAGATACTCGTCATACGTAGGCCCGCGTCCGTTCACCGCACGGGCGTAGTCGCGGGCGTGCTGCTCGTACGGAATCGGGGCATAGCCATCGAGCTGGCTTCGGGTCCATCGACCGTAGGGACTGCCGGGGATCGAGTCAGACATGGGGGGCTCCTTGCTCGCCGGGAGAGTCCGGCGGCACGATGATGATAGGTTTGCCCAGTGTCCGGGCCTGGCGGATGGTTGCCCAGGTCTCCGGCTCCCGTGCCTCGTCCACGTGCGCAGGCGCCGCCAGGAGTACATCACACGCCTCCACGATCGCCTGCGTGCGTGCAACATCTGGGAGGGGGGCATAGCGGATCACGCGGCTTGGCCCGGCACAAAAGGCTCGCCAGGTGTCGGTGTCCCGGGGATGCACATGGACGATAGCGCCGAGTATCCAGGCAATCTCGTGCGCTTGGGCATCGGCGCCCTGGCAATCGCCGTGATGGAAGGCCCACACGTCGGCCTCGGCATAGGGGGCCAGGCGTGCTGCCAGGGCGTCAGCCTGTGCCGGCGTCATGCCATGGCGTGTCCCGGTAAAGCCAATATGCAGCATCACGGTCTCCTCAGACGGGTTGCGCACCACGCGGCTCAGTGGCGCGTGTGTCGTACGTCTCCTCGACTTGGCTATCGCATCCCCGTCCTATCGCCAGGGCCTCCGCGAGCCGCGGGGCGGTCACCACGCCCAGGCCTTGGGCCTGTTGTTCGGCCAACACGAGTTGGCACCAAAACCGCCCTTGCACCAAGGTGAGGCCAGGACAGGGGGCCGGGACATTCCCGAAGGCCATCTTGCCGATGCGGCAGACTTCCACCGCACAACAGAGCCCACAGCCATTACAGGGCGCGCCAAAGGCAGGCTTGGTTGGCACATGTTCGTGCGTGACATCCTCCGCTGCTCCTCAGGTCAGCGGCTTCCCGCAAACCTGAGGAGCGGATTTCCAGCCCTCGTGGTGGCATGCCCTGGGTAGCTGACCACTTCACGGCTGGGGTACCTATCCGCCACGCGCCACACGTGCTCCAGCTGACGCCGCGTGGACGGCAGCGATTAAGGAGGGAGGAGTGGTCCCTGGTAGCTCAAGGTCGTTTAGCCTGCCCGGTGCCCCCGGTGACAGGAGAACGTCGCTGCGACACCTTCGCATCGGCCTCAGAGCAGCATAACGTAGAGAAAGCATACCATTATATACCTAACAGAAACAGTAAACAAAGACTAAACAAGCTATGAATAAACCCTGAACAACCGTTGAGCCTGTGCGGCTCAATCTTGCATTCCTCTGCCAGCTCAAGCAGGCAGTCCCTTGCAAGGAGACTTTATGGGTCCCTCACTTGATCCCCTGTTGGCGCGCCGCGTCCCGAATGAGCAGCTCTACCACTGCCGTCATGCTGACGCCCGAACGGGCGGCGAGGAGGCGCAGGAGCCGCCAGGCATGGTGGGTGAGGCGCATACTGCCAAGAATTTTCGTTTCCATACCACTATGGTATGGCAAAACGATATACAATGTCAAGGAGGTATTGGCTCAGGCATCGGCCTGCTCATCGTCCAAGGGCCAGTAGGGTGAGTTCGCGTTGTAGGTCGTCTCATCCAACAAGATATCGAGGTCCTCGCGCGGGTCCTCGGGGCACGCCGCGCGGTAGTTCGCCATCCAGCCGTCGATGGCCGCATAGAGTTGCTCCAGGATGGTGCGCTCGTGAGGCTCCCGTGCTCCAGGGCACTCCTGCGTGTCGTTAGGATGGATCATGGGGTGGTCTCCTGTGCATCAGCGCCTTGCTGCTCTGCCCTGTCCGCATCAAGCGCCTCGTCCAGGGTGCCCGTGGGTTTCCTGCCGAGGTAGGGCGTATTGATATACCACCGACGCGTGCCGTCCATGTGCAGATCTATGCTCCTCCCATAGTGGTTGGCCAGAAACCGGTAGCGCTGCGCGTCTCGCCCTTGCTCTTGCAACTCCTCCATATCTTGAAACAGATCTGCCATGAACAGATCCCAGTATTGTTGCGGCTCCTGCGAGAAAAACTCCCGCCATTCTTGGATGGTCCTCGTCATGTGTGGTCTCTCCTTTGTGCCCTCCCCCGTCGAGCAGGAGGGCGGTGGGGGGTTA
>Ga0075428_100003836_pt1 | contig 16503 bp, 11 predicted proteins | sample RhiMetdeltSRZDD2_FD_75291 | JGI IMG/M metagenome (GOLD analysis project Ga0075428, IMG submission 75291) | Populus rhizosphere microbial communities from Tennessee, USA - Rhizosphere MetaG P. deltoides SRZDD2 | ecosystem: Host-associated > Plants > Roots > Rhizosphere > Soil | place: USA... | reverse complement strand
GGGGTGCCTATATGCAGAGCCGCTCTAGTCTACCGCTGTCGCTTCAGTTTGAGCAGGCAGAGAATGCCAGCACAAATCCCAGCGCCAATCCCAGCATGGGAGACGTAATTGCGCAGCGGCTATCGCGGCGAGACCTGGTCAAGGGACTGCTCGCCGTCTCGGCGACGACGGCCGCCATCTCGCCATTGGCGCTTCTTGCCAGTCAGCAGGCGCACGCGCAAACGTCCGGCGCCAGCACCAACACAACGCCCTCGTTCAACTTCAAGGAAGTGGCGGCGGGCGTAGACGACAAGCACTACGTGGCTGAGGGCTACGACGCCAACATACTCATCCGCTGGGGCGATCCTGTGCTTGAGGGAGCGCCACCCTTCGACCCGACCCGGCTGACGAAGGACGGCCAGGCTCGGCAGTTTGGCTACAACAACGACTATCTCGGCTATTTTCCGCTGCCAGGCGCTGCCAATCCGTCGGAGCACGGCCTGCTCTGCGTCAACCACGAATATACCAACGAGGAGCTGATGTTTCCGGGCCTCGGCCGACAGGACGCCCGCCGAGGCAGCACCACACCATTCTCCAAGATGACCAAGGAGATTGCCGAAGTGGAAATGATGGCACATGGCGGCACGGTGCTCGAGGTTCGCAAGACCGCAGGCAAATGGGAGGTGGTGGCGAATTCGCAATACGCCCGGCGTATCACGGCCGAGACGCAGATGCGCATTTCCGGCCCTGCAGCCGGACACGACCGGTTGCGGACCGCCGCTGACCCCGGTGGAGCAAAGGTGTTCGGTATGCTCAACAACTGCGCCGGTGGCCGCACGCCGTGGGGCACGTGGCTCACCTGCGAGGAAAACATCAACGGCTATTTCTCAGGCAAGCTCCCCGACGGCCATCGTGAGACCCGCAACTATCGACGCATGGGTATCCCCGGCCGTTGGTACAATTGGGGTGACTATCTCGACCGCTTCAACTTGGAAAAAGAGCCCAACGAGGCCAATCGCTTCGGATGGGTGGTAGAGATCGATCCGTTTGACCGCAACTCGGTGCCGGTAAAGCGCACCGCCCTCGGCCGCTTCAAGCATGAAGGTGCCGCCGGCATCCTCAACAAGGATGGCCGGTACGTGATCTATTCGGGTGACGACCAGCGCTTCGACTATGTCTACAAGTTCGTGACCGAGGCAAGGTTCGACCCCAACAATCGGGCCGCCAACATGAACCTGCTCGATGCCGGTACGGCGTACGTTGCCCGCTACAATGCGGACGGCACAGGCGAGTGGCTGCCACTGGTTCACGGCCAGGGCCCACTCACGTCGGCCAACGGTTTTGCCAGCCAGGCCGACGTCTTGATCGAGGCCCGCACAGCCGCCGACATGCTGGGCGCCACCAAGATGGACCGGCCGGAGGACATCGAGGCCAACCCGCGCACCAACAAAGTCTACGTCATGCTGACCAACAATAGCCAGCGCACGGCCGAGCAAGTGGACACAGCCAACCCGCGCCCGGACAATCGCTTTGGCCATATCATCGAAATGATCCCCGAGGGCGGGGATGACCACGCCTCAACCCGGTTCCGCTGGGAAATTCTCGTGCGCTGCGGTGATCCGTCGATTGCGACGGTGGGCGCCACGTTCAATCCGAACACCACCAGGGACGGCTGGTTTGGCATGCCGGACAACTGTGCGGTCGATGCATTGGGCCGGCTGTGGATCTCCACGGATGGCAATTACCCCAAGCGCACGGGACGATCCGATGGTCTATGGGCCATGGAGACGGAAGGCCCAGCCCGGGCCACATCAAAGCTGTTCTTTCGTTGTCCAAACGGTGCCGAGATGTGCGGACCGGAGTTCACCCCTGATAGCACCACACTGTTCCTTGCCGTCCAACATCCCGGGGAAACGGATGAGGCCGATCCTGATGCCGCGCCCGCGACCTTCGAGAAACCTCCGACGCGATGGCCAGACTTTAAGGATGGGGTGCCGCCTCGACCTTCGATCGTGGTCGTGACCAAGCGTGGCGGTGGCAAGATCGGCGTCTAAGCGCCGATGCGCTGCATGAACTCCGTTCGCTGCGTGGCCGGCGCTTGGCGCGCCGTCGATGCGGGCGTGGTAAATGGCCTCTCGATCATGTCCAATGGCAATTGCCGATTTAATCTGCGCGAAAGCACGCGCAATCTAAGCTGCGCCCTGTCCTGGCTAGGCCCCATCCCTTAACCCTTGCTCTGTAAGCTGGCGATCACCGCAAACGATTGCCGTCTTCAGGATGGAAGACCGATGTTCACAGAGCTTGCGCGTTGCCTGCTGTTCTCATTCGCCCTTTTACCGAGCACGGCATGGGCCGCCGAGCCAACCAAGCTGAAACTGTCGTTTTTTTCGTCGGACACCGCTGTTCTGTATGGCGGTGGAGTGAAGCCTTTCGTCGACGCCATCAATTCCGAGGCGAAAGGTCTGCTCGAGATCGAAGTTTTCTTCCGCGGCGCGCTCGGCAAACCCGCACAACAGCCGCAACTGGTGCGCGATGGAGTGGCGGACATCGCCTTTATCCTGCCCGGCTACACCGCCGATCAGTTTCCGGACAATGCGGTTATCGAGTTGCCCGGCTTGTTTCGCGACCAACGTGAAGCCAGTCTCGCCTATACGCGGATGATCGCGGCGAACGCGCTCAGGGGATATGAGGACTTCTTCGTAATCACGGCCTTTACCGTTGAACCTCATAGCATTCACACGCGCCAGCCCATAGCGTCCTTGGAGGATCTGAAGGGACTCAAGATACGCGCAAATAACCCGACCGAAGCGGCCACCTTCGAGAAACTTGGCATGCGTGGGATCGTCATGCCTGCCAATCAGATTGCCGACGCAATCGGAAGCGGGGCGATCGACGGCGCCGCGCTTCCGCCAGCGATGTTGGTGGTGAAGACGATCGTCACCCTCGGCCGCGAACTGAATATGCGGGTCACTGTCGAAGGCGTGGAGACAGCGCACAGGCAACATTCCTGGATGGGATCAACGCCGATCAGGTACAGGGCTTCTTCTTTGGACGACCGGTCTCGGGCCTCGACGTCAGCGTCGAAGTGTTGAAAGACTTGCAAAGAAGGCATGCAAAGCAATCGACACGCCCCGCATTTGAGACCGACGGCCTGTCGCGATCAACCTCGCCACAACCCGACGGCTTGCCTGCCAGGGCCAAATCGGTAAGGGCCTGAAGGGGTTTCGGCCGACACTTCGACGCCTGCATCGTCTCGGTTAAGCCGTGGCCACGGCTCAGGGAGGTATTTTCGATCAGAGCGGCGTCGACCTTTGTGCTGCCGACAGCGCCGGCTTGCGGTCAACCCGAGTGTCCCTATCGGGTGCAGGCCTGCGCCCTCCAGTGTGGCAAGTTCGGCGGCCTCTACGCATGGTCTGGGGATAGGTCCCCAAGTGGGGATGCTGGATCGCTGCCGCATCGTCCACCGAATTGGCGCAGCGGACGTGTTCGCCCGGCCTCACCTACGCCCGCGATTTGACCCTGCACCGGCTGCCCCGATTGACTGGCTTGCCAATCCGCTTGTCCTATGGGGCACCCAGAGACAATATCCAGTCATCGACGCTGAGCACCGTTCGCAAGGGTGTGGCGCCTCATCTTGGAGGTAAATGTGAACCGATATCAACTGATTGCGGGCATGATGCTGCTGGCACTGCTCGCGGGTGGCGCGCATGCGCAGACACCCAAGGACACAATCGTGATGGCCAAGCAGATCGACGACATCATCTCGCTCGATCCCGCTGAGGCATTCGAATTCTCAGGAGTCGAGGTTGGTGCCAACGTCTACGATAAACTGATCGGGGTTGATCTTGCCAATGGCAACAAGCTCGTTGGTGAGCTCGCCGAGAGCTGGACCGTGAGCCCGGACAACCTCGTCTACACGTTCAAGCTCCGCCCGGGCGTGAAGTTCCATTCCGGCAATCCGTTGACGGCGACAGATGTCGTCTACTCGTTTCAGCGCGCGGTGACGCTGAACAAGTCGCCGGGCTTCATCTTGCTGCAGTTCGGCTTCACCAAGGAAAACGTGCTTGAGAAGGTGCAAGCGACTGACCCATCAACGGTCGCGATCACGGTCTCCAAGCCATTCGCGCCCACCTTCTTCCTCAATTGCCTGACCTCCGGAGTTGCCGGCATCGTCGACTCCAAGCTGGTCCAGGCCAACATCAAGGATGGCGACTTCGGCAACGAGTGGCTCAAACTCAACTCGGCCGGCTCTGGAGCATACAGCGTGCGCGCCTACCGGCCCAACGAGCAGTATGCGCTTGAGGCTAACGCGAACTGGTACAAGGGGGCGCCAAAGAACAAGCGCGTCATCGTGCGCCACGTGCCCGAGCCGGCCTCCCAGCGGCTGCTGCTCGAAAAAGGCGACATCGATATCGCGCGCAGTCTATCCAAGGACCAGCTCGCCGCGATCAAATCCAACACCGATCTCGGCACCGTGCAGGGTGACAAGGGCTACATCCTCTATCTCGGCCTCAACACCAAGAACCAGAATTTCGCAAAACCGGAGGTGCGCGAGGCTATGAAGTGGCTCGTTGACTACAACTCCATCGAGCGCAACATCCTCGAGGGTACCTACAAACCCCACCAGGCCTTCCTGCCCAAAGGCTTTCTCGGCGCGATTGACGACAAGCCCTACAAGTTCGACCCGGCCAAAGCCAAAGAACTGCTCGCCAAGGCTGGCCTGCCGAACGGCTTCACTGTGACGATGGACGTGCGCAACACTTCGCCCATTACCGAGATTGCCGAAGCGATCCAGGCCAACTGGGCGCAGGCCGGAATCAAGCTTGAACTGATCCCCGGCGATGGCAAGGCAACGCTAACCAAGTATCGCGCCCGCACGCACGACATCTACATCGGCCAGTGGGGACCGGACTACCTTGATCCTCACACCAACGCCGAGACGTTTGCGATCAACGAGAACAACGGCGAGGACGCCAAGTCGAAGACGCTCGCCTGGCGCAACGCCTGGGACATTCCCGAGATGACCAAGGTCACGCAGGCAGCGGTGCTCGAGCGTGATGGTGTCAAGCGAGCCGAAACTTACGGCAATCTGCAGCGCCAGCACCAACAGATCTCTCCGTTCGTAATCATGTTCCAGCAAGTCGAGGTCTCGGCGCAACGCAAGACCATCAGCGGCTGGGTTGTCGGACCAACATCGGACACAAACTTCTACGCTCCGATCGTGAAGAACTGAGCTTCTGTAGGCCTGCACACCCCCGCGCCGTCGACCGGTCCATGTGGCAGCGCGGGGGCCGGCGCATTCCAGTATGAGAACTACGGCCCCTATGGAGAGCGCCACCACAGCCGCCGTTTCCGCAGTGCCGGTCCGCCCTTGGCGCCTGCTGCGTTGGATGCACGTGATCGGCCGCGAAATGACGACGATCGCCATAACCATCTTTGGGTTGCTGCTGATCACGTTCCTGATCGCGCGCGTCATCCCCATTGATCCTGTGCTGGCCGTGGTCGGCGACAACGCCCGGCCTGACGTCTACGAGAACGCGCGTCTCGCCATGGGGCTCGACAAGCCGCTGTGGCAGCAGTTCGCCATCTATGTCGGCAAGGTATTCCAGGGAGACCTCGGCAAATCGATCCTGACGGCAAAGCCGGTCGCCGAGGACATCCGCCGCGTCTTTCCTGCGACGCTTGAACTCGCCACTCTGGGCACCTTGATCGGCGTTGCATTCGGCATCCCGCTCGGCGTCGCCGGTGCCGTTGCCCAAGGACGCTGGCCCGATCAGCTTGCACGGATCGTCGGCCTGGTCGGTTACTCGATTCCGATTTTTTGGCTCGGCCTGATGGCGCTGCTGCTGTTCTACGCCAAGCTCGGCTGGACCAGCGGCCCGGGCCGCATCGGCATCGCCTACCAGGATTTCGTCACACCAGTCACCGGCTTGATTCTGGTCGATGCCGCAACGCAGGGCGAGTGGGACGCTTTCCGGAACGCGGTCTCGCATCTGATTTTGCCGGCCTCTGTCCTCGGCCTTTTCAGCATGGCCTACATCAGCCGCATGACGCGCAGTTTCATGATCGCGGAGTTGCAGCAGCAGTACATCGTAGCGGCGCGCGTAAAGGGACTGTCCGAGAGCCGCGTTATATGGCGCCATGCCCTCCGCAACACCATAACGCCCCTGGTGACGGTCATTGCATTGTCCTATGCCCACCTGCTCGAAGGATCGGTGCTTACCGAGACGGTCTTTGCCTGGCCGGGCCTGGGACGTTACATCACCACCGCACTGCTCAATGCGGACATGAACGGCGTGCTCGGTGGCACACTGGTCGTCGGCGCAGTTTTTATCGGCGTCAATCTGCTGGCTGATATCATCGGCCGGATCTTCGACCCGAGGACGCGCTGACGCAATGATGACCACATGGAGCGCGTATCTCCGATCTGATGCGCCGACCTCCCGCCGCCAGGCACGGCTTTGCCAACTGTGGCGTCGGTGGCTGGCACTGCGGGGCAATCCGCTGGCCGTCATTGGCTTGTTGATCGTGCTGGCCCTGCTGGCCGTTGCCATGTTTGCCCCCCTGATTGCCACCCACGACCCTATCGCGCAAAACCTCGACCAGCGCCTGCGACCGCCGTCGGCTGCCGCATGGCTCGGCACCGACGCACTCGGACGCGACATCTTCAGCCGCATCGTCCACGGTGCGCGTGTGACGCTGGCCATCGTGTTGCTGGTCGTCGTCACGGTTGGCCCCATCGGTTTGTTGATTGGCGCTTCGGCGGGCTATCTGGGTGGCTGGGTCGACCGGGCGTTGATGCGGTTCACCGACGTTTTTCTGGCATTTCCGCGCCTGGTGCTCGCCCTCGCGTTCGTATCAGCGCTTGGACCCGGGATCGTCAATGCCATAATCGCCATCGCACTGACCGCTTGGCCTCCTTATGCGCGGGTCGCACGTGCCGAGGCGCTCGTCATCCGCAGTGCCGACTACATCGCCGCCACGCGCCTGCTCGGTGCCTCCTCGTGGCGCATCGTCATGCGCCACGTGGTCCCCATGTGCATGCCCTCGCTGATCGTGCGCACGACGCTGGATATGGCTGGGATTATTCTCACCGCCGCCGGCCTCGGTTTTCTCGGCCTAGGGGCACAACCACCCTTGCCGGAGTGGGGCGCCATGATCTCCGCCGGCCGCGAGCAGATCTTCGACCAATGGTGGGTCGCAACCTTCCCCGGCATCGCCATCTGTGTCGTCGCGCTTGGCTTCAACCTGCTGGGCGACGGACTGCGCGACGTCATGGATGCAAAATGAGCAACGCTGCGCCACTGCTCGATGTTGCCAACCTGCGTGTCGACTTTCCAACCCCGACCGGCACCGTCCATGCCGTGCGCGGACTCTCGTTTACGCTCGGCCGCGAGCGCCTCGGTATCGTTGGGGAATCAGGCTCCGGCAAGTCCATGACCGGGCGTGCCATCCTTGATCTGATCCCTCCTCCCGGGCTGGTCACCGCCGACCGCCTGGCCTATCGCGGCCAGAACCTGCTTAGCATGCACCGGACCGAGCGGCGGCATCTGCGTGGACGGCGCATGTCGATGGTGCTGCAGGATGCCAAGTTCTCGCTCAATCCCGTCGCAACCGTCGGGCATCAGATCGCCGAGGCTTTCCGCGTGCACCATAAGGCGAACCGGCGCGAGGCACGCGAACGTACGCTGAGCATGCTTGAGGCTGTTCAGATTCGCGAGCCGGCGCATGTCTATGATCTCTACCCGCACGAGGTCTCGGGCGGCATGGGCCAGCGCGTGATGATCGCCATGATGCTGATCGCCGAGCCTGATATCCTGATCGCCGACGAGCCGACCTCGGCGCTTGATGTCACCGTCCAGCTGCAGATTCTGAAAATCCTGGACGACTTGGTGACGCGCCGCGGCATGGGCCTTATTTTCATCAGCCACGACCTGCACTTGGTCCGCTCGTTCTGTGACCGCGTGATGGTGATGTATGCCGGCAAGGCCATGGAGACCATGCCAGCCGCCGAGCTCACCGATCCGGCAGCGATGGCGCGGCGCCACGCTTACACACTCGGTCTGCTCGGGTGCCTACCAGAGCTCGAGCGGCCGAAGGCCAAGCTCGCGACGCTAACGCGCGATCCCGAGTGGCTGAAATGAGCACCCAACCGGCCATTGCGGTCAGCCATCTCGATGTGCGCTTCGGTCAAGCACATGTGGTCCGCGACGTCTCGTTTCATGTGCGCGACGGCGAGAGCTACGGCATCGTTGGCGAATCCGGCTCGGGAAAATCCACCGTGTTGCGTGTGCTGGCCGGTCTGAACCAGGACTGGAGTGGAACGATCGACATCCGCGGCGCGCCTCAGCCCAAGCGACGCGATAAAGCTTTTCATGGCGCTGTGCAGATGGTGTTCCAGGACCCCTACGGCAGCCTGCATCCCAAGAAGACCATCGACGATGCGCTGGCCGAGCCCCTGTCGATCCATGGTATCGGTGGCACCGATGCGCGCATCACGCGGGCGCTGGACGAAGTCGGCCTGCCGCGATCGTTCCGCTTCCGATATCCGAGCCAGCTCTCTGGTGGTCAGCGCCAGCGCGTCGCTATTGCCCGGGCGCTCATCCTGGAGCCCGGTATCCTGCTGCTCGATGAGCCAACCTCCGCGCTTGACGTCTCGATCCAGGCCGAGGTCCTGAACCTTCTTCAGGCGTTGCGCGTCGAGCGGGGGCTAACCTATGTGCTGGTGAGCCACAATCTGGCGGTCGTGGCACACATGTGCGAACGCCTCTTGGTCATGCAGCTCGGCCGAGCCGTCGAGGAGATGCAAGCCCGCACGCTCACCGCCCGGGCGCCCCAGACCGAATACGCACGCCAGCTGCTCCTCGCCAGCGAAGGCTTCAGCCGTCCATCAGTCTAGGCCGCGCTCGCCGGCCAATCCACAATCGAAGGTGAATGCGGTTGTGAAATCTGTTAGGCGAGCACGCCGACTTGATTTCCCGAGAGACCATGCCCCAGCGTTCGGCTCCGCTTAGTGTCGCCGGTATCGTGCTTCTCGCCGTTGTGGCCGAGGGTCTGCTGACACTCATGGACGCGATCATCAAGGTGCTGTCGCAGCGCTACCCCACGTTCGAGATCGCATTCCTGCGCTTCGCGTTCGGCATGATGGGTGCCATTGCCTACGCTCTGTGGACGCGCCCCGGCTGGCCGACGCGCGAGGCTACCCTCCATAACGGCCTGCGAGCAGCCCTGGTTGTACTCACTGCAACATCCTTTTTCTACGCCTTGAGCTTGCTGCCGCTGGCCGATGCCATCGCGCTATCATTCATTGCGCCGGTGCTGACCGCCCTGATGGGCGCGCTGATGCTGAGCGAACGGCTTGACTGGCGCATTGGGGTGGCGCTGGTCGCCGGCTTGCTCGGCATGCTGCTTATCGTCGGCGGCAAACTCGGCAGTGCGGGGCTCGGCCCGGACGTGCTGGTTGGCGCAGCCGCGGTGCTGCTGTCGGCAGTCGCCTATGCACTCAACATCATCATGCTACGTTACCGCGCCACGCGCGACCCGCTCGCTCAGATCATCCTGTTTCAGAACGTCGGTCCGACCCTAATCCTGCTGCTGCCGGCACTCTGGGTGTGGGTCACGCCCACCCTGGCCGACCTTGGGCAGTTCGCCATCTGTGGTACGCTAGGCGTGGTGGCACACACCATGCTCGCCCACGCCTTCGCACGCATCGAAGCCGCCAAGCTGGCACCGATCGGCTACGTCACGCTTGTTTGGGGCATATTGTTTGGCTTCCTATTTTTTTCCGAAGTACCTGGTCTGGCGACCTTGGCCGGTGCTTTGCTGATCGTGATCGGCACCCTGATCACGCAAAGGCGATGAACTCGCTCTTGCCTAGTCCCGGTCGTAGTTCGTAGTCAGTCTGGCCAATCTCTCTAGTTCTTCGGAAGGACAGAGAATGGAGAGCACAGCGACGCGCAAAAGCACGACATCGAAGGTGCTGGTGTTCGGGCTGATCCCGTGCATCCTCGGCGTCGGCATCGGCCAGTATCTAAGATGGAGCGGCGTAATATGGCTGACCGACGCCGGCGGCTTCTGGCCCATTGTCTGCCTTGGCGCATCGCTGGCCGCTTTCGCCAGATTTGCGATGTCCTCAGTCCGCGACAGGACGCTCGAGGTTTGGGCGTGGTTGGTGATCACTTGGACGTGGTTGTATTTTCCGTTTTGGCTGACGGCAGTGGAGATACCCCACTCATCGGCAGTGGTTAGCAAAGATGGGCGGGTGTTCATTGCCAGCGAGGCGGCGCGGCAGCCTGGCAACAAGGTGTTCCTCCTGGCAGGACCAGGTCGCAACCAAACCATGCGCAACGTGGCGGGCACAGCCACAATCAATTCGATCGAGGTGAAGTATCGATTTGCAGACCCCTACATTGCAAGACGCAGCGACGAGGAGGACGTCGCAAAACCCCTGATCGATGCCGTGCGTTCGGCGCTCGCAGTCGAGAGCGGCAAGTCCCGATCCACTCGGATCGCACTGTTCGAAACACACAAGGCGCAGGATCGATTGATCAAGGACATCTGCAACACAATCACTGAGGACGGCGGCGCGTGCCCCGCGAAATTGACCCTAAAGCCGCAAATCGCTGCGACCGGCGTCGGTGGCGTTTGGAGCAAGCACTACACCGAACAAGAAGCAATCAACGAAAAGCATCTGCCGACCCTGGTGCACCTGTTAACGCGAGACAGCTTGCCGCTCGCATCGCGGGACGCCGTCTATGCACTGTTCATGGAGATTGCCGATACCACGAGCGAGATGGTCAAGGTCGCGCGTAGATCCCGCATGCTCGATGAACGACAGTTTGAGGAACTGATTGAGCGGATTGTCGTCACGCCGAATGGTGGCGATGATGCGTTGGGCATTCTTGTGGAGGTGAACAGGCTCAACCAAGGCCAACGTCTGGCCCTTCGCAGCAAGGTTCTTCGCGAGGCGCGCATCGAACTCATCGTCCAGCACGTGGTGCCGTTGCGCATCCTTGATGCGGATATTCAGCAGCTGGTTCCGCGCATGCGCTCAGCCTTCGACCAGGAGCCAGGTGTCGCAGTGTCCACCTTGGAAGTGTTTGGCGAGCGATTGCCGCAAGCAACGCAGGATGATGCCTTGAGAGCCATCCTCAACGCGCGAGCCGTGCATGCGCTAGCCGCTCTACGACGCCTGAATTTCTCAAGCGCTTTGCGCGAGGCGCTTCTGCAAAAAGTGATCGCTGACGCGGGCGTCGATGATCTCACAGCGGCTAAGGTTTCAAGAGAAAACCTGGAAGACATTTTGACACCCGCCGAGGTGCGCCTCTTCATTGCCAACGCCATCAAAAAAAGCGGCTCTTCCAAGGAATGGCTCGACTTTGCCGCTCGGGTCTTACCCACACGCGCTATGACCGTTCCTGAGCGCCGGGCGATCGTCAACGAACTAATGTTTGCCAGCACCAAGACCGCACTCGAGTTCGTCAGCGAAAACCGGCACCATCTTGACGCCGCCGAGGTGAGGGACGTCACTCGCGACTACGCGAGAACGATCGAACGCGACATGTGCCTGCATCTGACCCACCGCAACGCGACCCGTGGCGTTGAATACTTCAGCGAAGCCCAGGTTGAGATCTTTCGCGAATGCGCGCAGGGGCACTAGCGAAGCAAGGTCCACTACGCTTCCGGATCGATGCCCCTAGCGCCTCTAGGGTCAGGGCTCGAGCCACACCTTCTCCAGGTCCTGGCCGATCAAATGGCTCGGCGACATCTCCCAACCATGCACCTTGGCGCTCATTGCCACCACACGTTGCCACCACAGCAGCGGAACATTGTAGGCCTGCGTGAGCAACCGCATCTCGAATTCGCGCAGCAGCCGGTAGCGGTCCGCGACGTTGGTGGCGTCCTTTTGCAGCTCGAACAGCTGGTCAAGCTCGCGATCGATGTACTTGCCCTGGTTTGAGGACAGGTCGACCGACAGGTATCGTGTGAGTTGATAGGTTGGCTCATCGACGGAATCGCCCTGGAACGACAGAGCCACGTCGAAGGTCCCCTCATTCATTGCGTTGTTGTAGAGCGAGTCGTTGGCCTGAATGTGCTCGGTCTCCACGCCAATCTGGCGCCACTGATCGATGACGTAGACGCCACCGCCGGTAAACAGGTTGGCGATGGTGCGGTTCATGAGCTTGATCTTGAGATTGGCAACGCCGGCTTCTGCAAGCAGGCGGCGCGCCTCGGCTCGGGACGCCTCGATGTTCTTGGAGAAGCCCGGCATCTTCACGAGATCCTCCTCGCGCGCGGCAAGTTCGTAACCAGGTCGCATGTAGCCCCCGACGTAGCGCATGATCGTGGAACGCGGCAACACGTCGGCAGCCTTCCAGCGATCGATGGCCAGCGAGAGAGCTCGACGCACGCGGGCGTCATCGAATGGCTTTCTTGTCGTGTTGAAGGTAACGAGCAGGGAGTTGAGCCAAGGGCCCTCCTGGACCTTGATCTTTTTGCCTAGAGCCCCCTCCAGCCGATCGCGATCGTTGCTTGTCACGCTGCGGAAGTCGGCCATGATTTGACCGCCTTGCAAGGCGTTGATGAGGGCCGCACCCTGCGTGAAGATCGCATGGAAGCCATCAAGGTAAGGTAAGTCGGGTTTGAAGTAGTCCTTGAATCGCTCCCCCTTCCAATGGGCTCCGGCAACGTGCTCAACGAACTTGAACGGACCGGTTCCAAGCACATTTCGCGCAGGGAAGGACGGGTTCTCCTTCAGTTTGGCGGCGCTGTAGATGCAGTTGAACGGATTGGCGAAGGCGTAGAGCAAAGCCCGGTTGGGCCGCTTCAGGCGAAAGGCGACGGTTTTTGCATCGGGCGTCTCAATGGCGTCGATGTCGGCAACCAGACCCTGCCGCACGGAAACGACGCCTTGCGGTGGATTGCGGATGCGCTCGTAGCTGGCCTTCACATCCTCCGCCGAAAATGGCGAACCGTCGTGGAACTTCACAGCGGTACGCAAGCGAAATTCATAGCTTTTCGCATCCGGTGCAATGGTCCAGCTTTCGGCCAGATCGCCGACGACTTGGGGATAGTTCTTGATGTCGATCTTCAACAGGTTGGAATAGTGGGGCGACAACAGGTGAATGATCGGAAACAGCGCCGACTGGTGGCAATCGTAGGTTGGCAGGTCGCCGGAATTCACACCGTAGATCAAGATGCCGCCGCGCTTGGGCGGCTCCTGTGCCATGAGCGGCGGCGAGCCGCAAACGAGTGCGCTCCAGACCAACAACACACAGAACGCCAGTCGATGCCACTTACTCCGCAACATGCCCGAACCCTCCAAAAGCGCATGCTCTGTCTTGAAAACACGCAATTATCTCAAACCCACCGTCAACGGCGGGAGGCGGTCCCAACGCTCATCCGCAACGGCTGTTTCACGATACCAGGTGCGAGGTCAAGGTGAGTCCGGGGCTCGCACTGTCAGCGCACGGGACGCTCTGTTGGCCAGCGGTGATTGCTCATGCCAATTCGCCGGTCCGGTTGCCGCCGAAGATGCAGCGAAAGCCACTCATGCGCAAGCTGCCGAGCCCGCTCTTCGATGCGTACGCGCTGCAATAAGGCGAGTGCGCTATGCTTCGATGCCCGGCACCGATCTGGTGCGCTGCGGTACGCCTGATATCTTCCGTGCCCGAGACCGAAGTGACGTAACCGCGAGTAGGGAGCAACATAGATCATGCGTACGAATGTACGAGCATCCCCAAGCCACCTCGGGCCTGTCGAGCGCGTTGGCAACATCGCCACTGTGATCGAAAAGTCCGGGCGGGAGAACGAGGTGCTCGGACAGCTCACGCCTGAAGTCGTAGACAAACTGCACGAGCAAAGCCTCTTCCGCTTGCTGCTGCCGCAGGCCTATGGGGGTGAGGAAGTCGACCTTGCCACATGGTTCAGGACCATGGAAGCGCTGGCCAAGCTTGACGGCAGCACTGCCTGGTGCATCGGCCAGATCAACGGATGCGCATCAATAGCGAGCGCAGTTGAACCGGCTGTGGCGCAACGAATCTGGGGCGAACCCCGTTCGGCGCTCAGCTGGGGCCCCCCGATCACGGCGCGGGCTGACGAGGTGGAAGGCGGACATCGCCTGAGCGGAGAATGGGGAATGTCGAGCGGTAGCCGACACGCCACCTGGCTCGGCCTCACCACCCCGGTGTTCGACAGGAACGGTGCGGCCGTCCAACTGCACGATGGTCCCGCGGTGCGCATATTCTTCGTGCCGGCTGATGCCGTCACCTTGATCGACAACTGGAACGTCATCGGCCTGAAGGCGACCAACAGCGGCGGCTTCAAGGTGGAGGGTCTGTTCGTTCCTAATGGTTACTCGGCACGCCGGGAGCATCTGCCCGATGTGAAGCTGTCGACACCGCTCTACAAATTTCCGATGAATAGCTTCTTCGCGACCGGTTTTTCGGCCGCTGCCCTAGGCATTGCCAGGGCCATGCTGGACGCCAGCATGGCCCTCGCCATGAAAAAGCACCCTCGCCTGGCGAAGACATCCTTGCGCGACAACCATCTGGTGCAATTCCAGCTTGGCGAGGCCGAGGCTCGCCTGCGCTCAGCCCGCAGTTACGTCGAGGCGACGGCACAGCGCGTCTGGGACGCAGTTGTGGCATCCAACGAGCTGACCATCTCGCAACGCATTGACATTCGTATGGCCGCAACTTTCGCCATTCACGAGGCGAAGGCGGTCGCGGACACGGCCTGGGAGATCGCGTCTGCGACCTCCATATTTACCTCCAGTCCCTTCGAGCGCCGCTTCCGCGACATGCACACCATCACGCAGCAGGTCCAGGGCCGAAAATCACACCTGCAGGAAGTCGGCGCCTACCTGCTGGGCTTCGAAGCAAGCTTGACGTTCGCCTAGGCAGCGGCTGGCGAGCAACGGGGCGCTGTTGCATGCACGGGGCCGTCTCGGGCGACGAGCTCGTGGCACTACTGAGCAACCGCCCCTGACGCTGCGCGCATATTCGAAAAATTGGCGTGTCGGAAGTTGCGGTCCTACTTCTCAAGCAAGGTGCTTCTTGAAGAAGGCAATCGTTCGCTCCCAGGCCAGCTTGGCCGCAGCCTCGTTGTAGCGAGGTGTCGAGTTATTGTGAAAGCCATGCTGCGTGCCGGGATACGTGTGCATTTCGTGTTGGACGTTGCTTGCCTTCAATGCCGCCTCAAACGTCGGCCACATCGCATTGATGCGTTCGTCGTTCTCGGCGTACTGGATGAGCAGCGCCCCCTTGATCGCCGGCACGGCCGCGGTCTCTGCCGCCGCACCATAGAATGGAACACCCGCCTTTACATCTGCGCCGAGTGTCGAGGCCAAGAAATTGGTTGTGCCGCCTCCCCAACAAAAACCGGTGACGCCCAGTTTGCCGTTCGATAGCTCGTGCGCCTGCAAGTAGCGCGCACTGTTGATCATGTCCGTCCGCAACTTGCCCTGATCGAGACTGGCCTGCAGGGTTCGGCCGTCGTCATCGTTGCCGGGATAGCCACCGACGGGCGACAACCCATCCGGAGCCAGCGCCAAGAACCCCTCGATCGCGAGTCGGCGCGCAACGTCCTCGATATAAGGGTTAAGGCCACGGTTCTCGTGAATCACGAGCACGGCGGCGAACCGCCCGGAGGGGGTTGGCTGCACGAGATATCCGCGCATTGTGCCCGACGTCCCGCCCGGCGAGGGATACGTCACATAGCGCGCCTTGATCCTCGGGTCGGTGAAGGAGATCGTCTGCGCCTGCGCATAGCGCGGCAACAACGCCTGCGCCATTGCCAGACCGCCAACCGTTACAGCCGCAGCCTGCTGCAGGAATTCGCGGCGATCAATTCGACCGTGGCAGTACTCATCGTAGAGATCGAACACACGCTGATCGATCTCGATCTGCGTCAGAGATGGTGGCAATGTGTCCAGGTTTGCTGCCGCCATGTGCAGCTGGATGTTGTCCTGCTCTGCCATCTAAACCTCCCCAACCAAACCTCCAAGACCAGCCGCAGCGGCTAATGTGCTGTGACCGGCCCGGTGACTTACTTCGTACCGGACACATGGGTAACACTTTTCCGCTTGGTGGCGGGAGGCGGGATGCTCCGGAAGGAGCCTTCGGCCCGGCAAGAGCACCTACGCTTCGTCGCCTGCCTGCTCAAGGGCGAGACGATGACGGCCCTTGCTGGCGAGTTCGGCATCTCGCGCAAGACCGGATACAAGACCTTCGTCTCCCTCAAGCGCGACAAGCCGAACTGCGCCGCCAGCACCATCGCAGAGATCCTCGTCCCCCGCCTCGATGGCCATATGCGCGTGCCGTCCAAAATGACCATCCACGCCGTGCTCGATCGCCCTGATCTCGTCAGGCGCCAGGGTCTCGTCAGGCACAAGGGTCGCGTCAGAAACCAGGGCCGCAAGCGTGCCACCGGTACGCCTCTTTCCGCCGCAGCCGCCCCCAACGACTTGTGGTGCGCAGACTTTCAAGGGCGAGTTCAAGCTCGGCAACGGCCGCTCCTGCCATC